>Ga0307517_10010322_pt1 | contig 13085 bp, 9 predicted proteins | sample 23_EM_MG_FD_194515 | JGI IMG/M metagenome (GOLD analysis project Ga0307517, IMG submission 194515) | Populus trichocarpa ectomycorrhiza microbial communities from riparian zone in the Pacific Northwest, United States - 23_EM | ecosystem: Host-associated > Plants > Roots > Unclassified | place...
CATGCGTTTCAGCGACCTCCATTCTTCGACGGGGTTTGGATCTTAGCGCCCATCCTTGCAAACAAAATCACACCTGCCTTTGGTTCAACAGCCTTCGCTGCCCTGACTACACGACGCGCCTGCTCATGCTCTCTAGATGCATCATCGAGGATGGACAAGACCGTGCGAGTGCTTGAGCCCCACTTCCGCACCATGGAGATGGCATCGCGGGGCTCGAACCCATTCATCATGCTGTGAGGATAGAGTTTATGAATGAGCGGTAGGCAGTCAATAAAGAACGTACGTGATCGCTGCCACTTCTGCTGCTCGTGGTAGATGACTGTTTTTGCGCCTACTCGATTCAATGATTGGCCCATTTCTTGTATCCATCAGGGTTTGGTGACGTTATTAGAAATGTGCGGAGGCTTATTCGTGTAAAGGGCTCGCAAGGTTTCACCACGTATGCGTTGCTGTCTGAGGCACCAGCACCATGAGCTCATGATCTATTGGACCCGTTAGGTGGCACTGAAAAACTTCGTCACTCTTGAAGACGACATAGTACCCGATGCAAACTGCACCGCCGTGGGGAGTTCATGCTCAAGGTGGTAGAGAAGAAGGCAGAGTAGCAACACCGTCCTGCCTAGGGAGTACTAATGTGAGAATAGTGATTCCGAAGCGAATTGTAGAGTCAAGAACCAGTGCCGGGTTGCCCTGACACTATGCAATTCCTTCTCATTTCTTCCAGCAAATCGCGGAGGAATTCATACTCCTTCAGAAAGACCATGACCAACAACTTTCCACCTGGAATTTGTTGAAAGGCATTTTGAAGAAGGACGACTCCAAGTTGGCATGTGAAGATACTTTCCTGGGAATGTCGTTGAAGCTATTGCCGTCCTGTCCATGTGCTCATCACTCTCATTAGCGTCGGTTTCGTTTGGGAAAATGTTGCTACGGTGGATTGCGTATGTTGTTGTTGGCCACAACTTTCCCCAGGCCTTGCGGTGGATTTCCTATTTACAGCAGTTTGTAAAAATAATGGCAGTGATGTCATCGCGTGAATAGATTACATGAGTGATGGACTTTAAGTTTGAAAAAAATTGATCATCTGCCCTTGACAACAGTGACAACGACATGGGCAACCGCTAATGTTAGCAGCTATTATAATTGAAGAACAACTAAGATACGTTTAGGAGTTGTCACAGGTTGCATTGTTAAGATGCGATGAATATCTGTCTGGCTTTGCGATCCTCTCCTAACCGGTGTGAGGTGCTTAAGACTATCAAATCCTTTACTAATCAGATTGAAGATTCTTAAAAGAGTCTGTCTCGAGGCTACAGAACGCGAAAACATGAAAACGAAGAAAGAATATCGTTGTAACTATTTCCGGGCTTGTTCATGGAAAAGAACAAAGAAAAGAAGAAAAGGGTTCACAGCCGCCACCTTTGTTGAGTGTCGCATAAGCGGAGGACCAAAGCACATGAGGAAGGCATTATCATACGGGCAGGCTCTTCATCCATACGCAGAAGCACGGAACATACTGTCCGGTCATGTCAACCGCAAATCAAGTGGCAGATGCGAAACGTCCCGAAACGACAATCCATGAGGGTGGGATGATGGATTGAGCTTTGTAAATCCTCCATGAGAACTGATCGCCTAACTCGAGCGAGAACATGGGAATCCCAGTTTCGAATAAAGATCTTAGTCGACCTGCGCCCTTTAATCTGTGAGCTGCGTTCTCCGATTTGGATTCAAAACGCACCATGATTTCCACTACGGATCCAGCTTTTCGCCACGTGCGAGGACACGGATAACTTTAGTGGGTTGAGACACCATGTCCATCATTGCTTTGACGGCTGGGGGGCGCTCAACCAAACTCGACTTGGAGACATGTTCGCCAGCAGATGGGCGCTTGCCTTTGGCACGCCTTGCTCGGTCGTCTTCGTCGATTCCACCAAGGCGCTCGGGTAGCGCTGGTTCAATGTCCAATACAGGAATGCCGGCGTTGGAAGCCCAAATAGTAACGATACTTCCAGTGGAACGGGATTCGTGTCTGGTGGCCTGTGATGAATTAGGCGCCGGCAACGGAACGGGCGATTCAGCAGACAGGCAAACGGATCCGGACTGGAGGGATGAAGCAGGAGAAGGGGACAGAACAGCTAATACAACTTTTGGTGACTTGTCACCCTCACTAGGAGTGGTGCCCCAATCCGCAGGCTTCAACTCTTCCTCGGGATGTTCAGCTTCCCACTGAACACAACAGATGATGCGACGGACCCATTCGGGACACGAGTTAGGATTAATGGAAGGAGAATCGAATTTGACTCGATCCCATAAAACAAATGCCTCGTCCCGTTGTACGCGAATTCGCGGGTTAGTTCCAACTTGTGCCTCAAGAACCCGGGAAGCCGCCCGAGCTTTTTGAGACAGTCCCGATGTTCCCTTCTTCAATAAATCCAACGTATTGAGAGCTTTCAAAAATATCAGTTGAAATCGATATATTGCGTCGCTTATCGACACACCTTCCAGAGGAACGATTATGACCTCTTCCCTGCCTTCCCGACACCACTTCTTGACTTGGTACAGAGCATGGATGAGGACACTCCCGTCTACGACCACGATATCGGCATCTTTTGTCCATTGTTCTTGTTCTGCGGATCTTATCCCTGCGGCAGGACTAGAGCTGATGCTTCGATCAAATTCCTTGACTTTCGCAGTAGTCCGTTCGCTGGCCCACTTCCTCTGGGCGGCTTTGCCGTCTGGGGAAGTAGGACCACGCCTACGAGAAGCCAATGATCCATTAGTGGGCGTCGAGGCTTTCCTGTTCCTCCAATTGCCCGAGGTTGGTCCAGATGATGATACTGTCATCTCGAGTTGCTCAACCTGGTGGTGCAAGAATGCTGCTCCTAGAGCTCTAGACATGGCAATTCTGTTCGCACTACCATTCACAAGCTGAAAAATACATAAGACAATGAGGACGTAGAAAAATGAAGAGATGCCCGCCTTTCCCTCCGCCATTATCGTTGTTGATTTACAAAACTGGTTACGCAATCAGTAACACCGTGGACATTACCGATTGCCGTCACCTGACTGTTCGTGAGAACTTTATTGGAACTTTGTTTGGCCAGATTACATAAGGTATTGATTAATCCTGATGGATGTCAAAAATTATAACTATCCTTATGATTCTGAAGGAATTTGTACATGGTACTTAGCGGAGGGGACTACATACTAGTAAGTACTGTACTCCAGCTTCGTCTATCATCGAATCATATCTGTAACAGGAATATGAGGTTGGGTTGGGACTGGGCAGGAACTTTGCTCAGCGACTATCCCATCATGAACATGATTCGTGAATAGACAGCGTAGCAAAGCTGTATATTAGTTATTTATCAAGAGTTGTTTATATATAAAAATGTGAATCCTCGTGGTTACTGCACACGCTAAAATTCGAACAACATGTCACGTCACAATTCTGTGTTGTTTGGTACGCTTGGCAAAATGTCACGTCACTTTTGAGCCTTCCAATTTCCTTAAGGTAAATATTCGGCGCCCTTCGGGCGATTCTTCCATATATAGTAACTGTTGCTCCGATCAAAACCTGTTGTTCAGTCACGTCACGACTGGGGGTGTTGTTCGAATTTTAGCATGTACAGTAAATCTATTTTATCAATGTCCAAGCAAATAATTATATGGTTAGAATAAGGGGATCTATAATGCATGATTCCTTTGATGTCTGTGGATGCTAGTGGTCTATAATGCAGTGATAAATGGGGTTGAGTGGGAGGGAACAAATAAAACGAGTGTTATGATAATTAGCGAGCAGATGTCGTTCTAAGAACGACGAGACGAGGCGAAAGGAAGGAAGAAAAATAGATGACGTGGGAAAATCGGATATGATTCTTACTTGCCGCTCGGCTGGATGCTGGTGCCATCGAGTCTGCGCCTTGTTACAATTGTTTCAATATATTAATCCATCTACGTCTGAAAGGACTAAGGGTACCTGAAAAGGATGTTGGCACCTGGGCTATACAAGTACCCAACTACCAAAAGTTTAAAGAAATACACTTTCTTGTTGATCTGATGCGAACAGATGGAGGGGTTGTAGGGATGTGCTGAGACACAGAATGCAAATGCGTAAGAGAGTTAAAATTTTCTCTGGACATGAGTCTGTTGGAGAGTTACTGAATTGCCAGTAGACTTCGACTACCCGCGTTTGCAAGGCGGAGTTTTTTACCCAATCCTAGACTTCGTCTAGTCACACTCTTTCCGCAAGTTGCCTTCAAGTCCAGATAGTTTTGTTCCAGTCACAAAATGAATCCTTTATTTTTGAAGAATGGGATTAGGACGCAACTGTGAGAAAGAACTTTCGTCAAAAACCCGTGCTCCGGGAAACTTTTATCATGAGTTGGGGAAGGGTGACAAGTTTCTCCGGCGCTTCAACATCGATTCTCAGTAATCAGTAGTCGAAAAACAATTTGACCAAGAGCGGTACTGACGGGGACAGGTGAATTTTTTAATCTTCGCATTCAATGGTTTTGGGGAGTAGAGCGATGCATGCATCAACCTGACGCAACGTCATGAATCTATCATACCTAGGTGCTCTGCAATCTTCCTTCGAGCACCTAGACTCCCAACACGCTTGAGCTTCCGGCCAACCTGCGTCTCCAATGCTCAAACCGTCTCCGATCGAACACCTCTCCATCTCCAAACACATTCGATTTTTGAGGTTCCTCCATGCGGAATTATCAAGCTCTGTAATGCCGCAACGACTACAATAGTACGGAGAACTAAAATGAGTCCAACGAAGTACAGGGTTCAGTGGCACAAAGGAACGAAAGCAAGCAACTGTGGGAACTGACCTATTGCCAGCAACAAACCTCTCAGAGGAATGCAAAAGTTCGCGGAACATAACGTGGCGTTTGCGGTGCAAGTAGAACAGGGATAAAAGGTCCTTTGAAGATAACTGATCGAGCATGTCACGATGTATCGGATTGAAGATGTCAAGTGTAAGAGAATGACTAGACGCAATTTTTGCTTCTGTTTTCCAATTGAGGTGCGTTGTCAGGCGATAACAACGGAGCGGATAATTTTCAATGAATCGATGGGCGGTTAGCGAGGCGCGAATTTTTTTTAGCAGCTTCGGGGTGTCCCACTTTTCGGCTAGGTGTAGTACACGTTCGAAGGCGTCAATTGTCTCCCACTTGAGTACAGGTATGCCTGACATAAGGCAGAGAAGTATTTTAACGGGGAAATCGTCTTCGTATATGTCGAGTATTGGTGCGATCACAGGGTCACCGTCCTGGTGAATTTTGGGCTGTGGAAGGCTCAACATAGTGTTGAAGAAACCTGAATTCGAGCGCAACATGAAGATGGGGACTTGGTAGAGGGTTCCCTCTAGCGAGCGAAGGACAATGTCAGCATCGGTAGGCGAGAACAAAGGGTCACATATCGGGAATCGGCCGCGTGATTCCTGGCCATTGGAAAGCAAAGGAGGGACCATGCTTTCCAAACGTGTTCCGGGTGCGACAGATTTCATTTTCTCTTCTTATACAGGAAAGAAAGGTCCCTATGGGTGAAAACCTGGTCGTCATCAGTCTTCGGACGAAAGAATAAAAAATAAAGTAGGGCCTTCCTCCAGTCAGTTTCTGACTTTTCGAATTAGGGAGCATGGTTATTCTTCGCGAAGATTCCAAGTCGAATAAACTTTCGAAGGCGAAAGCGCAGCAATTCTGAAAGTGGCCAGTAAGTTTTCATCAGGACGATGGGAAGAATGTATCACACCGAAAATAGCGGCCTGAGATTTTGCAGACCCTCCTCCTGTGGCTGCAAGGGGAACCACAACTCATGAATGCATCGCAAGAATTGAGAATTCGTGACATAAGAAGCAGAAAGCAAAAACAAAATTTCTGGAAAGGACTGTGTTGGGAATTAGACCTTAGGGCTGATAGATCGACTTCACTTAAGTCTCGTGGAGGATAGAGACAGTTGGGGTTGAGCGTTGATGATTAATGCTGCATAAATAAAATGAGGCGACGGCATAATCTGAAGTTAGAGTTGCCGGTCACATGTAAATAAAGCTTGCCTCCCTGAGCCATCTCAACAATAACTACTATGAGTGACTCGAGTCGTGCTCACATTCTTTAAGGTGATTCCCACCAACTCGTCATGTACAACTGAGAGTTCCTCCTCTAGCGTCGGCGACCAGCTAACCTTTTGATGCGGATGCAAGTAAAGATCGTCCGACTTTGATGAATGATCATACCACGGGATGAACTAAAAACATTTTCAGCAAATCTGCGAGTATAAATGATCATGACCTTGAGTCTGCGGGTAATGATACTGATGTATCTATGTCGCATTTGAGTCTTGAACATGGACAGTCGTGCTAGAGAAAGGACACGGTCAAAAATATAAAATGGAAAATGATATTTACACTCGGTGTACACCATTCCTGAATTCACCGGCAATGTAACCAATCGATCCCCTGACAAGAATATCCGCGGGTCCAACCTCCTTCAGGGTGGTCAGACTCGTACGCAACCAACCACCACGTCATTCGGTGAGCTTTTGAATAATGCCGCCGGCATATTCTAACACGTTGCATTCCTCGATGGGCTCCAGAAAGGATCGTTTACCTTCAGAGCAATTGGGGCCATGTATCAGAACAGCTCTTCGGCGGGCCGACACAGAATTCGAAACCTTCTCTGCGGAGGACTTTCGCCAAGATTGAGAAAAGACCGTCAATACAACATTGGTTTGTGCAGACACGAGGTGAAAAAGTGGTCTCATACTGGGTAAAGGAGATGAAAGTGAACTCGAGGGTAGTCCCTGTTGAGCTTGGGAGACGCATAAAGTAGGGGTAGTCTGATTGCTGGTCACTTGCGTCAAAGAGTTGAACAAGTCACTTTCGACTAGTTGAGGACGAGATCTACCTTGTTTAGGATAACAAATCTCTAAAAGTGTCTGAGAAGTAGACACGAACTTAAGACTACGAGGACCATATTCATGACCCACCCTATGTCGCCAACGAAGTCGGCATGACCGGGAGTGTCAATTATATTGATGATGTTGTCGCTGTAACTAATGCTGGTGCACTTTGAATGATGATACCGCGAGTTCGCCCGAATTTATCATTCTGTTTGCGGTCGAGGACAAATCTCAGTCGTCGTTTGAAGGGAGTAGTGACTGGAACTTGAAGGAATCAGATACAGCGACAGACTGACGGAGTAAGTTGGTCCACGAGTTTACTGGCAAGATTTTATGTAATGAAGAGCGTGCCAAGCGATGACGGCTATGACAAAACATGATAAAGTGATTGCCGGAATCCCGGCCCGATGACAAATTTAGTAGTTGCCGTGTATTTTAGTCTCGCAGACGTGGCCTCCAAGGTGGCCTCGTGGATAGCTATATCAATAATTATAAGGGGAGTTAGCGGCTATGAGGAAGGAACGCAAAGGCAAAACCTGGACTATCTATTTCTATGTTTTGTAGGTATCTTGAACCTAAGTACTCGCAGTGGTGATTCTTCCTTTCTCTCCCTCGTTTTTCAATATCGGGCCATTAATGCACACATATTATTTATCTCATCAGTGGATCTCCTCCAAGATCATGAGAAATTCTTCTCTACAGTCACATTAACGGTCAGAGGACTAAAGACAGACCGTGTGGCAGACGACAATGGTTGTGTGTTATTGCTTACGGAAACACCACGATTAAGGGGACCAGAGGGGCCGCCGTCGACGGAGAACGTCGGAATACCGGTGATGTGCATCGAAATGGCACTTTCATGGTCCAGCCGTTTCTTTTGGTGGTCGGAGAATGCAATTTTCGCAACAACGGCAACTCTACTTCAAGATCACCACCATGAACTACGGCCAGTAGCCCCAGTATCGATTTCCGAGGTGTTAATAAACGGCCAAGGGAGACCGCCGAGAGCAAGATTTTTCGAGAGATTTAAAAAGGGGGGCCTGATACAGGGTAACCTTCATAGGGGCGAAATTCCATGGCTTGCCGCTGCATCGTTCGCAAAGGAAGGCACAGCGATCTAAAATGAGTAGTAAAATATTTCCATGATGACCTTTCTCCCATTTAATAGGCAAGACACTTTTACTGCGGAGGCCCTCAGCTGCGGTCACACTTTGCAAAAAGAGTATCTAAATAAATAATGCTCATCTCTGAACGAACCCGAATGGTGTGAGGTTCAGAAAATTGTCTTATCTTCGAGATGCCTGGATATGAGAAGTGGTTGCCATCTATTTTCTATTAGAAATCACGCCGTCGTCTACACTCGAAAGATTAGCTCTTTTTTCCCTTACCACCCTTCTTCGCCAGACCGAGGTCCTTCTTCCTGAGTCTCACATTCTTTGGCGTGATTTCCACCAGCTCATCATCAGCCATATACGAGAGTGCCTCCTCTAGCGTCAGCGTTCTCGGACTAGCCAAAACTATCTTCTCATCAGCGGCCGCAGCTCGGATGTTGGTCAGCTGCTTTTTGATACACGGATTCAAGTAGAGGTCGTTCAACTTTGATGATTCACCAATGACCATACCAGGATATACTATAAAACGATTAGGGTCTGCCAGTATAAAGTGTTTTGATCTGACCTTGAGTCTGCGGGGTAATGAAGAGCGTTCCACGGGCTTGCAGGGGCGCCATTGCATACGCTGACGACTCGCCAGTCATCATCGAGATGAGAGCACCATTTCGACCGGTATCGATGTTGCCTTTCAAGGGCTCATATCCCTTGAATATGTGGCTAATCGTGCTAGAGAAATGACACGGTCAAGAAAAGTTTCAAAAAATACGAAAACCATATATACCCTTGTCCATGTACGTCATTCTTGAATTCACCAGCCATGTAGCCAATCAATCCCCTGGCAGGAATTTCCATCACAATGCGGGTCCAACCTTCTTCGGGGTGGTCAGACTCGTATAGCCGAAGTTCACCGCGTCGCTTGGTAAGTTTTTGAACAACGCCGCTGGCGTATTCGTCTTTGACCAGGACAGTGCACTCCTCGATGGGCTCCAGAAAGGATTGTTTGCCCCCAGAACAATTGGGGTCGGGTATCAGAACAGCCTTTGGCGGGCCAACACAGAATTCGAAACCTTCTCTGCGAAGGACTTCCAAAAGAACGCCAAGGTGGAGAACACCGCGGCCTCGTAGCTCCAGGGATTCAGAAGACGGTCCTGGCAAGACGGACAATGCAACATTTGTTTGAGCCTCCTCGTATATACGGTCTTTGATGAGTTGGGACGTGAGCTTCGTGCCCTCTTTTCCGGCGAGAGGCGAATCGTTTGCAAAGACGTTGATCGAAATAGTCGGAGGATCGATGGGGGTCGTAGGGAGAGGCCGTGGGCCATCCAGTCCCCAACCGTCGGGATGTACCAGAGTGCAATTCACGCCCCCGCCCACGATCTTGATGCCTGCAATGCTGACGATCTCTCCGGCACCGGCAGCTACCTTTTCTACCCGTTGTAGTCCCTCTCTCGCAAAGATCTTTTTTACTTTTCCTTCACCTACTACATGACCGTCGGCGTTGAGGGAAAGCAGAGTGTCCCCTACGCTTAACGTGCCGGAATGAATGCGACCAAGGAAAAGGGTGCCGAGATACGAGTCTGCCTCGACTTGGACAGTCAGCATCGAGAAGGGTCCAGACCTGGAAAGATGAGATGGACTTGGGACATGAGACATGATGAGGTCGAAAAGCGGTCTCATAGTTGATGAAGGAGATGGGGGCAAACTGGAGGGCAGTTCCTGTTGAGCCCAACCGAATTTCGCGGAGGCATAAAGTAGGGGGTAGTCCGCTTGCTGGTCACTTGCGCCGAGGGTTGCAAAGAGGTCGAACAAGTCACTTTCGACTAGTTGAGGACGAGAGGTCGGTCGATCTGCCTTGTTTAGAATAACCAGGGGTCTACAGGAAAAAAAAAATGAGAGAGGGTAGAAAGAAAGCAAGGACGCGAACCTGAGACCACGGTCGAGTGCTTTTGAAAGGACGAAACGAGTTTGAGTCATGGGGCCTTCAGTTGCGTCCACGATGAGGGCAACGCCATCGACCATGTTCATGATACGCTCGACTTCGCCACCAAAGTCGGCATGACCTGGAGTGTCGATGATGTTGATGATGTTGCCCTTGTAACCAATGCTGGTGCACTTTGAAAGAATGGTGATACCGCGTTCTCTCTCGAGTTCGCCCGAATCCATCATTCTGTCAGTCGAGGACAAATCTCGGTCGTTGTTTGTGGGGAGTAGCGAGTGGACAGAACCAGATACAGCGCCGGACTGACGGAGTAGTTGGTCCACGAGGGTGGTCTTTCCATGGTCGACTGGGACGGATATGAGTATACTAATGGGGGCGAATGAAGAGAGCACTAACCATGTGCGATGATGGCTATGTTGCGTATATGATGTGGTGGTACGAGACCCCTGGCGTCGGCGTCGAGAACAGCAGCATGACGACTTGTGTGTGACAGAGAAAAGGAGCGGCAAGCCGTTCTGACGACACGGAGCATTAAGAAAAGACGGGAGAGCGGGCCGATACGAGAACTGACAGAACCCCTGAGCGCTTGCCCTTTAGAGGTGTCGATACCTCTCCCTCTGGAAAGTCGTCGACGCTCGTACACCAGAAGCGGGACGCCAAGGTCTCTCAGGCTCCTAATCTCTACATATGCGCTGCAGAAGGTTGCGGCATCGGGGGCACGAGTAGATCAGGTCTACTCCAATGCTCAGGACACTGTCCTCCCGCTCATATTGCAGTTAGGAATGCCAGAAAGCAGTAGGCCTCCGCTTCTCCTCTCATCTCTATTTAAATTGAGAATATTCTAGCACTGGAAACGTCACAGGGTACTTTGTAAAGGCGAAGCGAAAACAGACTCTTTTATAGACAATATGGTGGAGAGCTGAACATTCAAGTCCCGGCTCCAGGTGGAAAAATTCAGCTTTCCTCCACAACGATGAGTGCTTCTTGGATGAAGGAGTTTCGGGATCAAGTTGAATTAGAAGTCGCCAGACGTTCGTAAAAGAGAAACCCAGGGATCTCCTAAAATCGCGCTAATTATAGATCACATAAATAAATATCGTTATTGTCTTCCGACTCCCGTCTCATCCACCATGTCTGCCTCGGAATCCAAACTGGCTGCCCGCAACAAGTTCGAAGCAGTCTTTGAAAAAATCAGAGACGAGCTAGTCAGTGATCTAGCCAAGAATGGCATGCCTTCTGAAGCCATCGAGTGGTACCGCAACGTAAGTCGTGGAGTCTTCTGAAAACGCTGCTGACAGAAAAAGGTTTTATAGAACTTGAACTACAACGTCCAAGGAGGAAAACTTAACCGCGGAATGTCTGTCGTAGATTCCGTTAAAATTCTCAAAGGACGTGAATTGACAGACGATGAATACTTCAATGCTGCTCTTGTAGGATGGTGTATCGAGTTGGTGAGTTTTTTTAAATCGGTTTCGTCCTACGGGATGCTCATGGATTCCAAATCGCCAAAAATCCAGCTTCAAGCCTTCTTCCTCGTTTCTGACGACATCATGGACGCCTCCATCACTCGTCGTGGCCAACCTTGTTGGTATCTTCAACCATCGGTCGGGATGATTGCCATCAATGACGCTTTCATGCTCGAGTCTGCGATCTATCATCTCATCAAAGCCCATTTTCGATCCGAACCCTTTTATATCGACCTCGTCGACCTCTTCCACGAAACCACATACCGAACCGAAATGGGTCAGCTAATCGACCTCATCACCGCTCCAGAGGACAAAGTTGACCTGAGCAAATTCTCACTTGAAAGACACAAGCTCATCGTCATATACAAGACCGCGTACTACTCATTCTACCTTCCCGTCGCTTGCGCGATGCTTCTCTCTGGTATTCCCGAGTCTTATCCAGTCCCTTCGTCCGTCGTCCGTCCTTATGATGTCGCTCTGTCGATCCTCATCCCTCTCGGGGAGTATTTTCAAATCCAAGACGACTTCTTGGACTTTGCTGGTACACCAGAACAGATCGGAAAAATTGGCACTGACATTCTCGATAACAAATGCTCATGGGTCGTCAACACCGCACTCAAGGTAGCCAATGCCGAACAACGCAGGATTCTTGACGAAAACTATGGAAGAAAGGATGCGGAAAAGGAGAAGAGGGTGAAAGAGATTTTTGAAGAACTCAAGATTCGCGATATTTATGCGCAATACGAGGAAACGGTGGTGACGGGCTTGAAGCAAAAAATTGCACAGGTCGTCGAGGTCGACGGCGGTTTGAAACGCGAGGTATTCGAGAGTTTCTTGGGCAAGATCTATAAGAGGACCAAATGACTGTGTACTACTAATAAGCGAAAAGATATTTTCTGTGAACAAACAAGTCCTTGAGGACACGCCCCACTCCAAAAAAGTTCCGACACGGGGAGTCGAACCCCGAGCTACCGCGTGAAAGGCGGTAATGTTAGCCGTTACACCATATCGGACATGTAATTTCTAAATAATAAAGGACTATTGAATAAGGTGCAGACGATATGAAGTCGTGAAGCAATATTATACTTATGTATAATACCTTTTGTACGCGAGCCAGTGACTAAGGTGTCCCTGTGTTCAGGGGTGTTCCTTGTTTCGATCATGATCAGGCACGATGTTGTTGCCATGGGTTCCCAATTGAGGAGTCCTATTGCTCCTTCGGGAACTGCCAGAATACATTGGCCTTCTTTCGATGTGAACCCGTCCCTTCTTGTGTTGTCTCCTTTACCTCGTTGCTTCAGACAACGTCCACGTTCCTTTCTCCGTCCATTCGCTTTCTCCCCTTTTTTGCCGGTATTCCTTGTTCCCACATCCATATCCATACGATAATCCGGTAACAAATGCGTGCCGCGCGTACGGCCCATGCACACAGGCGTGCAGGCATGCCAATTGCAAGACGCCAATTTGACCTTGACCTTCCCCCTGGTCTTCAAAAAGACAAGAAGCCCAAAATTTCGAACCGCCCTCCTAATCCCCCTGGGAAGAGCGACAAAACTTCTACTCCTCCTCAGCCAGAGCCCGATACCGTTTCTCCCACTCCGCCTGCAAATTATGAAGGAGGACGAGACGATAGTACTACATCTACCGGTGCTACAAACCAAA
>Ga0307517_10010324_pt1 | contig 13083 bp, 8 predicted proteins | sample 23_EM_MG_FD_194515 | JGI IMG/M metagenome (GOLD analysis project Ga0307517, IMG submission 194515) | Populus trichocarpa ectomycorrhiza microbial communities from riparian zone in the Pacific Northwest, United States - 23_EM | ecosystem: Host-associated > Plants > Roots > Unclassified | place...
ATTTTAATAAACTTGAAAAAATAAAACATTAATAAGTTATTTTCCAGCTCATTTTCCATAACATAACCAAACACTGGAAAGTGTTTTTCAACTTATTTTTCATTACACTACCAAACATCGGAAAATACTTTCCTGGAATTCACTTTCCCCGGAATTCACTTTCCAAAAAAAAACTACTTTCCTGCAAACAAACGAGGCCTAAGATTGATTAAACACATCTTATCACCTTGTGGTTGATGATAACCAAACCACAGCCATGGCGAAATTAAGCTACAACTCTCAAACATGGGGATATCAAAACCCGAGAATGGAAGTTGAAGACTCTAGTAGAGGGATTGAAGAGAAGGATAAGGCCTCGTTGCATTAACCAGAAATTTTCACTTTGACAAGTGAAAATTAATTCAAATGGAAATGGAAGCCTTCTTGCTCTGCTCCATTCATCCTCGTCAACATAGAAAAGCTATTAATGTGGAAAAGATGTCATGCAATGTCAAAGGAATGATAAATCAGCACAAGATCGGGATATTACTTCAGGCTATATATCTTCAGCAAAAAAGCTGAAAGTTCAATGAGGAATAATTAGAATGAAACCCTAACCTGAACTTTTCTTTCTGGTATATCGATCATTAATGTGAATGAAAGAAACTTAAACAGCTTTTGCATGTCATCATCTTCATCTTCTTCATCACTTCTCTTCTCTTTGAGTAAGGAAACACTGTGAAAGGTGGCAGTTGCCGTTTCACATTTTGTTGAATGAAGGATTTGGTGAATAAGATGTTTATATATAGGAGAAAGAGTCACATTTCCTTCAGGGTTTCCTAATTACACCATGTATTCTTTCTCTCTAGGGTTTGTTTCCTACTCATCACTAGCTAGGTTTTTTTGCCTTGTTTAGCATCAACACACAAGGCATATTGATGATTACTGGTGCTCTAATTAGAATAAAAACAATGGCACCAACTTTCTTTGCAAAATATAGAATACCAATTAATGGATAGGCCGGGGTTTTGGTTCCAAATATCTAGCTATAACACGACAGATAATTTTCACTTCAAAAGATCGAATATTAATCAATAAAGTCTTCACTTAAAAATTAGTTTTTCACGAGCTGCGATCTTGGCCTAGACACGCGAGCTTGAATATGAACTTGGTGTCTGAACTTTGTTATTCTTGAAAAAACAAGTCGACTCTCCGATATGTTAATTAACATTAGTAAGTAGATGTATATATAAGATAAATAATGCATGAGAGAATCGAGTCAAAATGCATGTGTAAAGAAAACATTAGATATTAAAAACTATGAACAGATTTATAGATCGTCCTAATTAATATGATCACAACAAGCGTACTGTTTCTGCATGTCAATGGTTCTGTTAGTGCTAAATTAGTACGTGCTCGCACTGCTGTCTGCTCCAGTATGTTTGTCTCCTGGTTTGCTCAATTACAAGATTTATGAACCATAGCTACGAACCTGTATGCGATCAGGCTTTAATATTTTTGCAGGAAGCAGAAGTATCCGATCCGAGGGTTTAAGGAATAATTGCTCCATGACAATGTTAATTTCAATATCCTGAAAGTGGCTGAAACAAACAAATGGCGATCAAATTTCAAACAGAAACCTAAAACTCTGTAACGAGACTAAATTTCAAAACATGAGTTTGCTTGATCCATTTTGAATTACCCCCTTACTCTCTGCATCAAGAAATGGAATGTACAGGCAATAATGGTTTGAGAATGAGCGAGAGGGGCTAGGCTTACCTCTAGATCCCAAAGAGTGTAGTGAAGGAAGGAAAAAACCCACCATGGCCTTACGAATCCTTCGGGCTGCAGGTTTAATTTGGAGAGAATCACTACAGGCAACAGGGATGATAAGATAGAATACTTACCAGGATAAGGAAAATCCCTTCAACAGCTGCTGATAAAATTTGAGATTTGTTATGATAAAAAGAAAGAAAAAGAAGAGGCGCCGCCTTCAGGGAAACATCATCATGTCCATGGAATCAGGCATCAACTTTTTTATGACAACAGTACTCTCCTGCCTTCACCTGATGAGATGCAACCCAATTTCAGTTCACTGTCTGCTTAGGGTCATTAGCTTAGCCTGTCTTCACTCCATACTCGGATTCTAACTCAGTTCTTAGCCACATTACTGGTGGGGATCATGTGGAATACCTAAACCGACTCAGTTAAGTTTGAACAAGCATGGGAGAAAAAGATTATGAAAATTACTTCATTCACAGGGATTACCTGTCCCTGGCATTGCCCGTACGTCGACAGCTCATGAACCTGCCCTAATACATGTTAGGTAGTCGGTAACAGCAAAAGAAAAAAAAATCTGATCTCATAAACCATGGATTTTGCAGCATTTCTTAGGCTCAAGATCCGTTTGTTTATGTGATGCGATATATTACGATTTAAAAGTGTCCGACGCAACAGTTTTAAAGGAATTCTACTAAAAACCTCTCTTTTTAAACTTTTGGTTAAAAAAAATATAATTTTTAATTTTTCTTAATCCTATTTTCTCAAATCGCAATTAAAAAATTTACCAAAATATCATACACACGCTGAGAATCTATTTTGTATTGTGATAATAATTATTTTTTAAAATGTTTTTTATTTGAAAATACATCGAAATAATATTTTTTTATTTTTTTAAAATTTATCTTTAACATCAGCCCATTAAACAATTTGAAAATACCAAAACAAAATTAATTTGAAGCAAAGAAGAAAATAACAAATTCTAATTTTTTTTCAAAATCGTTTTTGAAAAGCAAAATTAATTTGAAGCGTATTTTAACCGGCTTATGGACTCCAGTGAGATTATAATTTTTTTTCCCAAAACTATTTCTTATTTAACTACATGATAAAAAAAATATACAATCACAAAAAAAATACCAACAGAATACTAAAATGCTATAAAAAAAAACTAAGTAACATCAAAATATTTAACATTGCAACACGGATAATTTACCTTGTTGTGTTTAATGAATTTCTCTATCAAAATAAATTGTAATAGAAAAACTTATAAAATTTATAATAGAGACCGATACACACATAAAATTTATTCAATAAAAAAAATACAAGGCTGCATATATGAAAAATACCAATACTTAAAAAAAACAAATTTAATCTATATAAAACTAAAAAAAAATCACATAAATCATACCTAGCTCTTTAAAAACTAAACATACACAATATCATTAAAAAATCATCACAAACTAATTAAAACAGAAACCCAAATTTTATTTGAAAAAAATATCAACCAATGCATTATTTTTTTAAAAAATGATTTTTTTTAAAAGAATCAGGTTAGGTGCTGCTGGGCCTGGAAGGCCCGACATAGAGCCTGACCCAATCAAGCAACGCCTGGTACGCATGCCTATATATATTTTTTGAAATTTAATGGGACGGGTGAGATATCGTATGCCCCATGCATTAGGAAAAAAAAATGACGCATCGCCTGCATCAACAAACGACGTGTCATTTGTTCATCCCTTGAATGTGGTGCCCGGAAAAATAAGATCTTTTGTTTTTCATTCAAAAACTCATTTTAACCAATTTTTGGCCCAAAACACTTAGAAAACACCTAGAGACCTTGTTAAACAAATCCACGGCTACGAAAAACATAAAATTACCCTAAAACCTGAAATCCACTCGAAACAAAAAAAACTTCTTGAGCTCAGATATGATTTTTTAGGTGTTTTCAAGATTTAAAAAAAAAACATGTAATCTTAATTCCTCTCATCACATGAAACTATTTGATTAAAAGAAATGACCGTTTTGGTGGCTGGATTTCTCACCTGCTAACACTTTCTCTTTCTAAGCCAGAATTCGACGACCTCTTCTCTTTCTCTTTCAATTAAAAAAGGACTAAAAATGAGTAAATTGAAGTGCCGTATCAAAATTGAATTTATAAAATTTAAGAGACTGATCACCTAATAACTAAAAAAGATGAGGAGCTCAAATGAATTTTTGACCAAAATTTTCAATCCACCACCTATGTTATTTTTTTTTCACTTTAGTCCTTTTTATTTCAATTCAACTCTCCGCTACAAAAAAATATATGCAATTGAGCTCTAATTTTGTTTAATTGTGCAAAAGAAACATTTGAGGATTAAATTAAAATTTTTAAAAGTTTATATTATTTTAATCAACAGTAAAAATATAAGAAAGTGGACAGTATTTTTATAAATAGTAAAAACATCACATGTTTTAGCTTTATTTATTAGTTGTTATGCCCGCGCGTTGACGCGAGCTTACGGTATGCTTGTGCGTTGTCACGGATTTGTAAAAAAAAATCATAAATTTTTTTTAAAAAATAATTATATAGAGAAACACTATTGCAATACATAATTTTTTCAAGAAAAATTAAACTATAAAGCAAATTCTCAACCAGCTTAATATTAAAAAAATAAAATGGATAAAGATAATTTTAAAAACAAAATCATAAAAAACAAAAGGAAAAAAAATAATGTACAATGTTTTGCTACAGTGTTTCCCCACATGTTTTTTTCTAAAATTATCTTTGTCGATGTTTTTTAATATTATGCTGGTTGAGAATTTAGCTTTAACTTTCCCCACATGTTTTTTTTTCCTTTTTTCCCCTCAAAATTGTCTTATTCTTCTTTTTTTGTGTTTTTTTTTCAGAATTGTTTTTGTTGATTTTATTTTTTTAATATGGAGCTGGTTGAGAATTTAACTTTGTAGTTTTTTTTTTAAAACACCGTGGATTGCTACAACGTTTTCCCACATATATTTTTTATGATTTTTTTGTTTTTTTTTCCAGAATTGTTCAAGGTATTTTTTATTTTTGTATTTTAAAAATATTTTTGAAAAAATTTAAATTGTTTTTATTTTTTTCTTGAAATTAATATTTTTTTAGTGTGTTTAGATTATTTTGATATGTTAATATCAAAAATAATTTTTTAAAAATAAAAAATATTATTTTAATATATTTTTTAATAAAAAATATTTTAAAAAATAAAAACTACTATGCTCGTAACACGATCAAAAGAATATACCTGACTACACCGAATCCATTCTTTATTCTACTTGACCAGTTTACCCCTGCGTGCGTGTTCTAATTAACCCCCCCTCCCTCCCTCTTTCAAACCAAAACGAAAAGCCCCACTCTTCACTCACGTAAACCCTAATTCTTACAGATTCCATATCTCAGTACCCGAAAACCAAAACCTTGAAAAAGAGGCTTACAACTTCCAAGAGGGCTCCTGTAAAGAGCCAGACTTTTCAGGTTTGCCGTTTTCTTTTGGTTTTTTTTTTCTGATATTATTTTTCAGCAGAAGTTTCGATTTTTGAGACCCTGTTGTTTGTGCATTGTTTAGCTTATTTTTGGGGTTTTATGTTCGTATTTCTTGTTTTACGAGATGGGATTTTGTTGTTTTATGTAATGGATGAGTGGAAAATGAAACCCAGATTTGGTTTTGCTGAAATCTGGGTTTTTTAGGTTTATTTTTTCTGTTTTATTTGATGGGTTTTTCGTTTTTTGGATGATGGGTGGATTGGAATGGTAGTTGTAGTGAATTTTTATATTTTTGGTGCTTGAATTTTGGAATCTAAGAGTAGGATAAGTAATATGAGAAGCCTTTTTTTTTGTTTTCCAATGTGTTAAGTAATTAAATGTTTGAAGAGACAAAAGGATGGGTTTTCGTGAAGAAAATGAAATAATAGCAGTACTATCGTGTCAAATTAATTAACTAATTTTCTGGATTTTTGTATTTAGCTAAGAATGATAGGTGTGTTGTTTCAGTTAATGAATCTCTGTAAAACTGAAAGAGGGTTTCTTTTGCTTCGCTGGTCTTATCTTGTTCTTGATGCAATTTGGTTGTGTTTGGAGCTGGCTTTTAAAGATCTTACTTTTGGATTTGGCGATTTGTGTTCAGACCAGAACTGTTGATACTTTTTAAACTAATGCAAGCAGTATTTGGATATATAAAGACATTTTGCTGAAGAAACTGTAGATTGCAAAAATGTCGATGTCAAAGAGTTCGAAGATGCTCCAATATATCAACTACCGGATGCGTGTGACCATCCAAGATGGCCGGCAGCTGGTAGGGAAATTCATGGCCTTTGATCGCCACATGAACCTTGTACTCGGTGATTGTGAGGAGTTCCGTAAGCTCCCACCAGCAAAGGGCAAGAAGAATAATGAGGAGCGTGAGGACCGCCGTACTCTTGGCCTTGTTCTCCTTCGTGGTGAAGAGGTCATCTCTATGACTGTTGAGGGCCCTCCTCCTCCTGAAGAGTCTCGTGCCAAGGCTGTCTCTGCTGCAGCTGTTGCTGGTCCCGGTCTTGGTCGTGCTGCTGGCCGTGGAATTCCTACTGCTCCTCTTGTTCAGGCGCAGCCTGGCCTAGCAGGTCCTGTCCGTGGTGTTGGTGGGCCTTCCCCTGGCATGATGCAGCCACAACTCTCTCGTCCTCAACTTTCTGCTCCACCCATGACCTACCCTGCAGGAAGTGGTCTGCCAACTGGTGGTGCACCTATTCTCCGGCCACCTGGTCAGATGCCTCCTATGCCATATCCTGGACAGGGTCCACCAATGGGCCGGGGTCCACCTCCACCAGGTCCACCTCAATTTGCTGCTAGGCCCCCACAGGGTTTCCCGATGCCACCACAGTTTGCCCAGAGACCAATGGGAGGGCCACCACAGCCACAGGTACAAATGATGAGAGGACCACCTGCTCCACCAAGACCTGGAATGCCAGCACCACCTCCACCCCGTCCTGGGATGCCACTTCCACCTGGTGGTCATGTTCCTGTTTTTGGACCCCCTCGTCCGGGTATGCCACCTCCTCCCAATTCCCAACAGCAGCAGAATCAGCAGCAATAGTGATTAGGTATGCCTCCTTTTGATGTTTGATTAATGGATTTTGAATGTCTACTTGCTTTTCAATCTCTTAGACCTGGATATTTAGACGAAGTTGATAGGATTGAGTTTGTTTAATTACATTGATTGAATGGATTTATTTATCAGCAACTTGTGTTTTCTATTTCTGCCATTTAATAATATGTTCAATAACTGGTATTATCTATCTTCAGATATTTTGATTGTTTTGTATTGAAATATGTTACTAACTGGGTGGCAGGATTTGGGTTTATAGTTTCAATGAAAACAGAATTGTTGAAAACATAAACTTAGTCATAGTGTTTCTATTCTGATGTGCATTGATCATTTGGATATGTAATTAATTTTGAAACTCGAATTTAGCTGTGGCAAGCAAAAAAAATAATTAATTGCATGTATGAGGAAGCTAGCTATAAATGTTTTTCGTGATGATCCTATTTCAGTTTTCCATGCTGCTGAAGTTTAGGTCTTGGTCTAAGATCTCAGTTTGGGAGGAATTCTGAAACACTGAGCTTGTTGCTCTTATAGTAACTGTAGTTCCCAAACTTTCTGAGCAGTTGCTTACTTCTTTTTAGTTGATGAATGAGTAAACAGTTATTCGAATTGTGACCAGGCATTCTAATTTTTCACCCCTAATGTGTTTTGTGCAATGTTAGGAATTTTCTGTTATCAATTGATTTATTACCAGGTTTGTTATTCCAAGTGTCTGCATATTCACCAACTTGATGTTTGAGCTGGATAGTTATGAGTTTGGCATATGCTTTTTAACCAAGTAGAATGTGGTTCTTTTACTAAGGGGGTGTTTGAGAGTGTGGTAGCGGTTGTTTTTCAAAGTGTTTTTCGCTCAGAAATGTATCAAAATAATGTTTTTTTTCATTTTTTAAAATTCATTTTTGACATCAACACATCAAAACGATCCAAAAACACTAAAAAATAAATTAATTTGAAGCCAATTTGTTTTTCAAATTTTCATGAAAAGCATGTTGAACCGCATCCCCAAACAGGCACTAAAGCCTTTTATTTGTTAGTTATGCCGCTGAACTATGAGTTTAAAGTGGTTGTCTGATTGGCTTTCAAATGAAAGTGCACTTATATGTACAGATGTATTAGATTCTTAATTTATGTCTATATCGTTAGAGATGGTGGGAATACATAATGCTCCCCGTCATCATTGTTCCTGTGGAATATGGAGTGTACTGACAAGGGAATATTTGACCCCATTAACACTGGCCCATACCACATTGTGTGGTGGCGCCATTTAGTCATAATCCACTTTGTAGCTGCCACTAAGTGCATAATTTTAAAATATAAGTTTCTATATACCCTTAGATTCCAACAAACTTGAAGCATTTTCCCCAGAACAGTAATCATCCATTCATCATCACCAATTCCAGGAGGGGTTGGTTTGAATGGGTCTTTTGTCATTTTAGTAGGTACCCAGCATGTCATATTTGGGTTCACTTAGTATTTTAGGAAACACAAACGTGGCTAAAACTAATTCTAGTGTTCGATGTTTTTCCTATTCAGTCTCGGTGCTAAAAGATAGTTTGTATCAGTTTCTGTTTGTGATTTTATTCATTGACTACCCACAGATTTCATTGCTGAACGAGTAACATTCTTAGCTCATTAAAGCTTTTTTTGTGGCTATATTAAAATCTGCATGTTTTGCTTGCATTTATTAAAAGATTTGTATATTTTTGTTCCAACTTTTTTTAGATTTGACACGACTTTTAATATTACCAAAGACTTGCTTGTTAACCAACTCTAGGCAGATTTATTTGGAGATATAAATCAGATGCTGAAAACGTTATAATGCTGTCAACAGATCTCAATTGTAAGATTGCATTCCAGTTGCACTGTACTCCAAGCTTGTCCTGGAAAGCTCACTTTGATCATCTTTCTCTTGCAGGTCGTTTGTGCCTTGAACGTTTTCAGATGGAATTTGTAGAAGAAGGTTATTTCAAGTGCTGTCGTGAAGGTTTCTTGTTGATTTTGTCTGAACTCATTTCAACTTTGCAAGTGACTTCAACTACTGTGTATCTCTCTTATATTCTAGTGTAGGATTTGGTCGATGTTATATCACAATATGTTATTCTAGCAGAGCATCCACTACCAAGAGGAAAAGTTATATTAGCAAATCTGATCATTAGACGAAACAAACTTGGGGCAGTGCAGGCCTTCAACTAAATTAGTCATCATATAGTGTTTGCGATTTTGGGTGCATGATGCATGTGCTCAAGCTACATGAAGCTGATCGCCTGATGTCCATTGAAAAAAAGATGCTGTGGAAATGTGGCATTGACAATTTCTTGCCTAGAGTAAAATGAGACTTGAAGTGATATATCTGGATGTTTGGTGGTGTCTCTGTGCTATTAAATTTTTTAGGCACTTTGTTATGTGCTTCTATTAGTGTCAGGCTCTCTGCATGCGAGTTAGCCCTGTTTTCAGCTCTTCTCCCTCCCACTAAGTGAATGCCAACTTAAACTTTGGATGGCTGGACCTGGAATCAAAAAATTTAGATTATAATGGACTTGTTTGTAATCCACTCGTAATTCACAGGCGCTGTATGTTTTTCCTTTACTTTTTCGCCTTTTCAATTGTAGAGATCTTAGAATCCGGCAACCTTTTTCAAGCAATTCTATTCTCGTTTTACGTTGGAATCATGAAGCTAACAGGACCTCTGTCCGATGTGCACATGAAGCTGTACAAGGAAAATTTTGTACACATACAATAAAGTCTGACTTCGGATGTAGCTCAATCAGGTCTATAGAAAAACTCAGTCTTTTGTTTTTTAGTAAAATGACAGTTTTTAGGGTGTTTTTTTCAAGAATAAAAAATAGTTAAAGCTTGGGCTGCCTCCCTAGTCAACTTGCTTGGCTCCGGGTCTTGCAAGAAACTAATAAAAGAAATGTTGCTGTAGTCAATCTGCAAGAAACTAGCCCTGGTATTGCGTTTAGCAAAATTTGTTTAAAAAAAAATTATTTAAAAATTATTTTTAAAAATAAAAAAAATATTATTTTAATATATTTTTAAATAAAAATCACTTTAAAAACAACAATTATCCCACTTCCAAACAACTTCTATAAAATAAATGGCGCTGGAGTCCGGGTCTTGCGAGAAACTAAGAAAGTGACATGGCTAATGGGTGGAAAGCTACAATCTTGACAGTAGAGAAAGGTAATGGTTAAAAGGAAGCCAGCCTTTCGGCTTGGCGTGACCGAAGGCGAATTGGAAGTCCCTTTTCAGGGGTTGGCATCATGTCACCAACGATCTTTTCCGCTGGAAATGCTACCTCCCACCTGAACCTCTTCACGACATTGTGAACAAAAGTCAGAATAGCTAGTCGAGCATACTCTTTTCCAGGGCACATCCTAGGGCCACCTCCAAAGGGCACAAATGTGAACGGAGGAAAAACCTTTTCATCGTCGTATCTCGATGGGTCAAATTTCTCGGGATCTGGGAAGTACTGTGGATCCTTGTTTGTTGTGCTAACAGTCCAGTATATCTGCAAATGTAGAGCAAATCAAGAGTTAGTGGAAAGCATGATGTGTAAAGCAGTGCAGACAATTATGGACTTGAACAAAAACTATCACATACTTTCCATCCCTTTGGAATGGTGTATCCTGCGTAAGTAAAGTCAGTTAGGGCCTCTCTGAAAGTTCCCTGGAGTGGGGGTGTGAGCCTCATCACTTCATACATCACATTCCATGAGTATTTCATCTTCTGAATGTCATTCCAATCTAGCAGCTCTCCAGCCTTTTTATCTGCTGCAACCTCTATTTGCTCTGGATTTCAAGAAGACAGGCCATTGATAAGATCAGTAACATGACAATCATATGTGTGTGTGTGTGTGTGTGTGTTGATACTCAAAATCATCAAAAACAGGAGAGAATGATTTCTTTACCAGCTAGGATCTTAGCATAAATGTCAGGCCTCTCTCCAACATTTTTCATAAAGAAAGTCATAGCAGTAGCCACTGTACTATATCCTGCAACTAGTAAACCCATGATCTTGTCAGCAATTTCAGCCTCTGCCATGTGTTTGCCTGAAGGGTCAGTGGCCAAGATCATGTGGCATAGTATATCCTGCACCTGTGCTCCTTTGGACATATCAGCCCTTTTCTCATCGATTATTATTCGTAGTTCCTTGCGGATTGCAGCTGCAGCCTTGTTAGCTCTGTAAAAAGTTGTTCCATAGACATTTAAAGGAATGGAATGCATCCCCAAGGTCATTTCATCAAAATTGCTGACAAGCCTAGCTATACGTTCAGGATCATCCGAGCCCAAGAAAAAGCGACACGCAAGAGACAGAGTCAGTGTCTTAGCAAGAGCAAAGGCCTTGACTTCATCTTTTCCTTCCCAATAAGTCTGCATATGCAGCTGTGTGATAGAGTCCATTTTCCCCAAGTACCCGACCAATGCCTCAGGCTTCAAGAACCCTGGCGACCTTAATATTTTCGACTCAGCTTCGCGTGGAATTTGAGCTTGAGCAGGAGCAGCAGCTTGATAGGAACGAAAGATCTTTTGCATCGCATGAGGTCGAAAGGCAGTGAAAAGCTTCTGCTCATTGGAGAAGAGGAATTTGTGTCCACCAGGGCCACATATGACAGCAGTCTCCTCTCCAAGAATCTTAGTCTTGAAGATATCAGAAGAGTACCTCTTCATCCTGTCAGAAACAAACTTTTCAGGCTTACCAAACAAGAAATCAAGCGTTTCGCCGAAGATAGGCCATCCTAAGCTCCCTGGTGGCAGGTTCTTGGCACTGTGGGATGAGTGCTTGAAAGCAAAGATGCTAATAGCTAGTGCTAGGACCAAAAGAACCATGGACAACAATAAACATATTACCTCCATGACTATTTTTTATGCTAAAGAATCTGTTCAATAGTTTTGGGAGCAACTTGTGAAGATTTGAGGTTACAGTGGATGGAATGGTGGGTTCATATAGGCAAAGATGAGTAGCGTTCTAGTCTAAAATCGCATTGTCTGCCTGCCAATAATCTAGTAGTCAAATGTGAACCATAATATGATGAAGTAACTGAAATCTATAAGAAAAAGGACAAAAGTAATAAACTTGGCGCAAAGTTATTAAACTCGGTTGTACTAACATATTAAAGTTAATTTAATAACTTGCCAAACTCGATACCTAACCTGTTTATGTAATTCCATAATCCGATACATGAACTAGACATCATAAAAATGACAACTTTAATCCTGAGAGATAATTTAACTAGTCAGATCTTGAGTTTGCTTCTCAATGATCACAAGTCTGAGTCTCCTCAAGGTCATTGAAAGTTTATATGGTCATTAACTTCAAGACTTGTGGGATTAGTTAAGGTGCACGCAAGTTAACTCGGACACTCATGTTAATTGAAAAAAATAACAACTTTATTTAAAAAATTATAGTTTTGATCATCCTTCTCATTGCCCAATTTATGTCTAGCAAGAACAATTTGCTTATCATCCAATTTATCATAATTAATTTGTTAATATATTGGTTAATTATATTCTAAAATACAAAAAAAAAAATTAATTCATCATGATGTTAATGATCATATGTCAAAAATAATATTTAATAATCCTAATTTTAACAAGGTTTTGAACACTTGGATTTGAGGACCGTTTGGAAACCGCGGGTTTCTAAAAAATTCATTTTTTTGTGTTAAAAAATAATTTTTTTATGTTTTCAGATCGTTTTGATGTGCTGATCTAAAAAATAATTATTTTTAAAAATAAAAAAAATACACGTTGATGCATTTTTAAGCGAAAAACACCTTGAATCACAACCGTAACGACAATCCCATACATGCCCTTAATGATATAGAATTAAAGAATATCTTAAACCCAATATATAGGTATCAATACTATGCTTTTAATTTTTTTTATCATGCACATATGCCTCAACAGTGGATTCTAAGGCTTTTTATCATGCTCTTTTGCGTTGGAAAATACTTTGGACAAACTAAGACCTATATATAGCCAAATCATATATTTTCCTCTCTTTTTTTTTGGGGAATATTTCATACGAGTGATTATTCTTTTCTCCATTTTTGTTCTTGCAATCAAAACTTAATATCATATACTAATCACTATGAATTTACAAAAACTTTTTGGAGATATATGTCAAAGAACTATCTCATTCAATAACTTAAGCTATTAGGTGAGGTTTTAGGAAATGATTTATATTATTATCTAACACCCCCTCAAGTGAAAGCCAGAAATTC
>Ga0307517_10010325_pt1 | contig 13082 bp, 13 predicted proteins | sample 23_EM_MG_FD_194515 | JGI IMG/M metagenome (GOLD analysis project Ga0307517, IMG submission 194515) | Populus trichocarpa ectomycorrhiza microbial communities from riparian zone in the Pacific Northwest, United States - 23_EM | ecosystem: Host-associated > Plants > Roots > Unclassified | place...
CCCTCTTTTGACCGCACTGAAAAAATGCTTCTGACTGAACCTAGTTCGAAATGGTTTGATAATACAACTACCTCTGCAAAAGAAGCCTGTGCCGATATTGTGATGCAATCCTTTACCGCTGCAGTTGACGAATTATTCAAAAAGCATGGCAGTCCCGGCGAAAAATGGGAATGGGGAAATGTAAAAGATACGCACATCAATCACCTGGCCAACCTGCCGGGCTTTGGGACCGGCCAGTTCTTTACGGGTGGAACAGGTTCGGTGATAAACGCTTTAAGGGGAGGCAACGGGCCATCATGGCGCATGGTAGTGCAAATGGGACCGCAGGTAAAAGGTTATGGCGTTTTTCCCGGCGGAGAATCCGGTAATCCGGGGAGCTATTTTTATGAAGATATGTTCAATACCTGGAAAGACGGACAATTGAATGAATTGCTGTTTTTGCAATCTCCAACTGAAACATCTGATCGTATTAAGTCAACTTTAACTTTAAGCAACAAATAATTATGTTATTCCTCATCATACTCATCTTATCCTTTGTAAGCAGTTATTTTTTACCATGGTGGGTTGCAGCCCTGATTGCATTCCTGGCTGCATTGTTTATAGGAAAAACATCCGGACGATCATTCTGGTCAGGGTTTGGTTCCGTGTTTATTGTATGGATAATACTGGCCTTATTAAAAAGTATTCCCAATGATAATATACTTGCCGGCCGGGTTATCCAGTTGTTCCCTCTGCCGCATAACTGGATTTTGCTGTTGCTCATCACCGCTTTGATCGGGGGATTAGTTGGCGGCCTGGCTGCCTTATCAGGTATACTGACGAAAAAAGTATTTAAGAATTAACACATAAAAAAGGCGCTTAGTATATACTAAGCGCCTTACATTTCTAAAAAAAATACCTTACAGACTTGCTAAAGTTCTTTTCAAAGTTCTCACAGCAGATGTATTGCTTTTGGCTGTTTCAAAAATATCTTTGGAGCTCATTCCCTCGCCATAATATTCGTGGTTAGCATCTTTGTCGATAGCTAAGCTGGAACCATTGATACTAATACCCACAAACAATCCACGGCTGCGTGAGTAAGAATATACTTCTGCTTCCAGCTTATAATCTGTATTGGCTGATGAACTACGGCCTATTGGCCCGGCAGTTGCAGATATATCCCCGCCGATAGTAAAATCACCATTCTTAACTTTTGCAAGTACACCTTTGTGTTTAAACACCAGAATCAGATCAACCGATTGTACACCTATCTGCGGCCCAATGCTGCCGCCTGTAATGGTAACAAATACTGGGTCGCTCCATTTGCCACCGGGCAATTTAACTATGGCAACACCTTTGCCGCGTTTCCCGCCAACAACCAGGCCTGCATTGATTGTCTTTGGAATGATGACAATCCCTTCGTATTTGGAGATCAGGTCATGCGGGATACCTTCTTTCATACCCCCAAAATCTTTCAATACATTAGAAGCGCTGTGTATTCTTTCGGTCTGTTTATCACCTTTCAACGGCGTTGCAGATGTAAACACGATCACCAGGCTCATTAAGAGCGGGAGCGCTGAAAACTTTATCTTTTTCATAGGTAATATTATAATAGTTAATAGATTATAAAACAACCCAAAAGAAGAACACTTGTTTGTATTTCAAACATTTAAAGCAGGCAATCGTTCAATTTTGCAAATAAAACAGCAAGCCTGCGAGTTGCGCACATGCAGGTAAGCAACACCTGGATTCTCGTTAAATATTTCATTTATCATCTCGTCTACATCACCATCGCCGACCATTTTTGTTAGTGACATCATCTGCTGGTCGTTATACCCGATTAGCGTTAACGGAAAGCTTTTCTTATTGGCCTTAATTTCAGGCGGGAAATGGTATATATCCTGGTATTCTTCCACATCATCAGCATTAATAAATACAGGGCCGGGCTGGTTATAAGCGTTATCTATTTCAAACGGGCTATGGGTAAAGAGCAGGCGTTTATCTACTCCTTTTTCAAAAGGTTTTAAAGATACACGACAAGGCCCCAAACCTGTTGCTGTTTGCTCGATCACTTCGTGACCAAAATCATCTTTATGGTTTTCGCGGATGTGCTGCACATCGTTTTTTGATAGCGGAACAATTTTAAAGTTATTCATGATATTAATTTTTTGATAAACAAATTTCTGTCTATATCAAACCATTTAACACCCGGAACTTGCGCAGTTTAATATCATTCACAGGTAATTTGCACATTTCCGCATCCGCACATACGCACATTAAAATTATCTTTGCACGATGATCAAGCCGGAAAAGCAGCAGGTATTTTCAATTAACAATAAACAGCAATTTGCAGAAACAGCATTGCAGGTATTCTGGTACCAGGCCCAGAATTGTGTTGTTTATCGCGAGTTTATTACTAACCTGAATGTTGATATTAATGCTGTTGATAAAGTTGAAAAGATACCCTTTCTGCCAATCAGTTTTTTCAAATCCCATGAAGTATTAAGCAGTTCCGATAAAGTTCAGGTGACTTTCACCAGTTCAGGCACTACGGGCATGATCAACAGCCGGCACCTGGTTACCGACCTCAACTGGTACGAAGAAAGTTTTCGCAAAGCATTTGACCTTTTTTATGGTGACATTAAAAACTATACCATACTTGCCTTGCTTCCATCCTATTTGGAGCGGGAAGGTTCGTCACTGATTTATATGGCAGAAGATCTGGTGAAACGGTCAGAAAATCCTTATAGCGGTTTCTATTTATATCACCATGACGATCTCTTCTGGCAATTAAAAAAGCTACAGCAAGCTAAGAAGCCAACATTATTAATAGGAGTAACATTCGCTCTGCTTGATTTTGTTGAACAATATTCTATCAATTTTCCTGAACTCATCGTAATGGAAACAGGTGGTATGAAGGGCCGCCGCAAGGAAATGATACGCGAGGAATTGCATCAAACTTTATGCAAAGGTTTTGGAGTGAGTACAATCCATTCAGAATATGGGATGACTGAGCTATTGTCACAAGCTTACTCCAATGGCAATGGCATATTTAATTGTCCGCCTTGGATGAAGGTGATCACCCGCGACACTAACGATCCTTTCACCACACTTAGCAATGATAAAACGGGTGGCATTAATGTGGTCGACCTGGCTAACATCAATTCATGCTCATTTATTGCTACTCAGGATTTGGGGAAAGTATATTCAGATGGTTCATTTGAGGTACTGGGCCGCTTTGACAATTCTGATATCCGCGGCTGTAATCTGCTCATTGCATAAAACTTAACTTGCAACTAACAGATATTTGTTATTTTTGGCACGCATCAACACAAAATAAAAGATGATCGAGAAATTTTTGAATGACCAGCAGGACCAGAAAGCCGTAGAGAAAGTTTATACCCGCCTGGTCGACCTGCTCACTACAGGTGAAGAGATTATTTATATTGCTACCCAGAAAAAGCCCTTGGTAAATATATTGCCCGATTGTGTGGCGCTGACCAACAAACGCGTTTTGTTTTTCACTCCTGCAAATCTCGGTCTGTCTATAAAATTTATTGATTTTGTTTGGAAAGACATAGTTGATGTTTACACCAAAGAAGAAATTATTGGTGCTATTTTCAGTGTACGCACTACCAACGGAGCCGAAATGGGCGTGGATTACTTGCCTAAAGTACAGGGCCGTAAGCTGTACCAATATGCACAGGAACGAAAAGAAGCTGAGCGCGAAGCACGCCGTCTGCGCGACCTGGAAGAAAAACGTGCCGAATCAGGTTCAATTAACTTTGCTGAACATGCAAACTCCCCTACTCAGCCCGCTGCATCGGCACCTGCTCCGGCACCAGAACCTCAACCAGCGCCTGTTGTTGCTGCACCGCCAGTACAGGAAGCTCCTAAACAAGATGAACTGACTGAAAAGTTGAAAAAACTAAGAACTTTATTTGATAACGGCCTTATATCGCAGGAAGAATATAATGCCAAGAAATTAGAGCTGTTAAGCGACCTATAGGTAAATTCTTATTAGTCAAATCAACTAATGACCAATAATCCTTTCATCAAAACTAAAAGGTGATTTATTGGTGATCTTTACTTTTACGGCTTTGGGGTGCGATGGGTTCATCAGGCAATTAAACTCCTCGGGTACAATAGCTGAAGGCACTTTCAATAGCAGGTATTCATTCTTTTGCAGGAATGCATTACCTATCTGCTTTAAAATGTTAGGTTCAGGATATTCATTCCAGTTGCCGGGAAGTAGTTTAATATCAATTGCAAAAAAATCATCCGGGACTTCTATGGTGAGCATTACCAAATCATCAGGAATATTCGTAGGTGATAAATGTACCAGGGATTCCAATATTGCCAATGATCGTGATGAAGCCAGGTAAATCATCGCACGTCCTTCGCTGTTCCATCGTCCGCCATATAAACGGGCGCCGTTGCCACTCAGGTCATCAGCATACTTCGCATTCGTAATACGGTAAAGTATCATCAGGCAAAAATACCGTGCTCAATACGGCCCAACTCCTTGAATATAATATCAAAGCCAACCGAGGTATCTAAAAGGGACACAGGTGTTTCGCCCTTGAAAATGTGCAACGGGGTTTTCATCCAGGTTTTGAATTTATCGAGCGAACCGAATACCTCTTCACCACGGGTATATAAACGCGCAAGCTCTACGGCTTTTTCAGCATATTCAGTTTTGATGATAGCGGCATCATCATAACGTTGCAATGTGCGTTCAGAGATATGCATAATATCAGCAAGCTCCTGGATAGTCAACGATATTTTTTTAGCTAAAGATAAAAGCAAATGCTTCGGTAAGCCATTACGGGTAAGTTGCAAAATATCAAAATCAGTAGCTGACTGATATGACTTATTATTACCAGCAAACAGGTTACTAAACAAGCTCCCTTTACTTTGAGTGATATAAACCATCATAGGCTCACTCACATAATTATCCGGGTTATGTTTTCCTTTATACGACATTTATCCAAATTTAATTACTTTTTGTCGTATTTTAAAATTATTCCACAATAATTAAAAAATAATTCTTCTTCCCTTTTTGAACAACAAGGAATTTACCTCCGATAAGGTTATTATAAATCTCATTCGGTGAGATAATTTTGTTTTTGTTTATAGCTACACCACCTCCCTCTATCATCTTTTTTGCTTCGCCTTTTGATGAGAATACAGTTGTTTTTGCACCAAGCAAGTCAACTACACTAATGCCATCTACTAGCTCATTCAATGCTACTTTAAAATTGGGCACACCTTCAAATAAGCCGAGTACTTCAGTTTCATTCAACTCATTTAAAAACTCTATCCCTGTATTGCCAAATAAAAACTCTGACGACTGGATTGCTTTCTCATATTCCTTTTCTCCGTGAGTACGAATGGTTATATCTTTTGCCAATGCCTTTTGCAATGCTCTTTGATGAGGAGCTATAGCATGCTCAGCTTCTAATGCTTCAATAGTTCCTTTATCAAATAAAGTAAATATCCTAATGTAGGCTTTAGCATCTTCATCAGAAGTATTTAACCAAAACTGGTAGAATTTGTAGGGCGATGTTTTTCCCGGATCAAGCCAGATATTGCCGCCTTCGGTTTTCCCGAATTTCGTTCCGTCCGATTTCTTGATCAGTTGCGTAGTGAGTGCATAGGCCTCGCCGGCATCCTTACGGCGTATCAGTTCAGTTCCGGTAACAATATTACCCCATTGATCCGAGCCCCCCATCTGCAAAGCGCAATTATGGTGCTTCCATAAATAGTAAAAGTCATAACCCTGCACCAATTGGTAAGTAAATTCAGTAAATGACATCCCTGTATCTCCGCTGATCCGGTTCTTCACCGAATCTTTGGCCATCATATAATTTACTGTTATATGCTTACCTACATCACGAATAAAATTCAGGAAAGTGTAATTCTTGAACCAATCATAATTGTTCACCATCTGTGCGCTATTGGCACTACTGTTAAAATCAAGGAATTTTTCCAGCTGCTTTTGGATGCCTGCAAGATTATGCTGTAAAACATCTTCAGATAACAGGTTACGTTCGGCAGATTTACCCGACGGATCGCCCACCATACCGGTCGCACCACCTACTAAAGCAAACGGTTTATGTCCGGCGCGTTGAAAATGGATCAGCGTCATTATCTGGGCCAGGCTGCCCACATGCAGTGAGTCGGCTGTCGGGTCAAACCCAATATAGCCTGATACCATACCCTTATTTAGTAAATCTTCAGTTCCGGGCATTATATCATGCAGCATGCCGCGCCAGCGTAGTTCTTCAACAAAATTCATCTTATATAATAAAGCTGCAAAGATAGCAGAATAGCCGAAAATCCATTTTTTACCTTCAGCTTAAATAAGAGTCAAACAATTTTCGTATTTTGAGGCTATTAATTAAAACCGCCAAAGAGTGAAGATGTATGAATTTTCTATCGCATTTCTATTTCGACAGGGACACCACCAACTGTTACCATACACTCGGTACGGTACTGCCTGACCTTTTGAAAAATGCAGATAAAAGCATCATTATACATCCCGAAAAGCTTCATCATCCCGACAAAAATATAAATGACATTATTCTCGGCTGGCAAAAACATCTGGAAGTCGACCGTTTTTTTCATTCCTCGGGATTTTTCACCACCCGGTCGCATGCTTTAAAAAATCTGCTGGCACCTGCCATAACGGGTTCCCCTGTCAAACCATTTTTCCTGGGGCATATCGCTTTAGAGATCATATTGGATAACCTGCTCATTACAAACGGGGAAATTTCTACCGATGATTTTTATGATCATTTAGACTCCTGCGATACTGATGTGATAAAAGAATTCCTGAACTTTTCCGGGTTAATGGAAACAGACCGCTTCTTCAAGTTTTATAGTGAATTTAAAAGAAGCCGTTACCTGGAAACCTATGCGCAAAACCACCAGGTAACTTATGCCCTGAAACGTATCTGCATGCGTGTGTGGAAAGACCCTTTTACCCCTGAACAGGAAGAAAGAATGACAGGGATTATTACCGCTTACCGCAACGCACTACAAGTCGATTTTATGTCAATTTTTGATGATATCTCTGGCTTATTATCACCTAATTAGGTGTTGATTTTATACTTATAGCAATAGAAGTGCTGTAGCGGCACCACAAAATCCGATAAAAAGTCATCAAAAGCGCCTAAAAACCAGTATTTAAGATTAAATATTTTTTATTAGAATAAAATATATCCGTACCTTTGCAGTCCCAATTGCATAATTGGGAAAAGGAGAAAATTTATTTTGGCAAAAAAACAAGAAGCAGAAAAAGAATTAAAAGCTAAGGAAGCTGAGCTAGATGTAGTTACAGCAACAGCAGAAAAAGAAACTATTGAATCAGAAGCTGATTCATTATCGATCGAAGAGATCAAATCAAAAGTTGCAGCAGCAAACGAGGATTTCGATTGGGATGCTGACGACAAAAAGTTTGGCAATTACAATGATGCTGAGCGTGAGAAATTAGAGAAATTGTATGATGGCACTTTTAGTTCTATCAACAAAGGCGAGATCATCACCGGTACAGTTGTAAATGTTAACAGCAAAGACGTGGTATTGAACATCGGTTTTAAATCTGATGGTTTGGTATCCCTGTCTGAATTCCGTGATACACCTGATCTGAAGATCGGTGATACTGTTGAAGTTTTTGTTGAATCGCAGGAAGACGCTAACGGCCAGTTAGTACTTTCACGCAAACGTGCAAAAACACAGAAATCATGGGAAAGAATTAATTCCGCATTGGATAATGACGAGATCATCACCGGCTTTGTGAAGAGCAGAACCAAAGGTGGTTTGATCGTAGATATAATGGGCGTAGAAGCCTTTTTACCAGGTTCACAGATCGATATCAAACCTATCAGGGATTACGATATCTATGTGGGCAAAACAATGGAATTCAAAGTTGTTAAGATCAACCACGAGTTTAAGAACGTAGTGGTATCGCACAAAGTGCTGATCGAAGACGATTTGGAAAACCAAAAAACTGAAATTGTGGCCAAACTTGAAAAGGGCCAGGTATTGGAAGGTACAGTTAAAAACATTACCGACTTTGGTGTATTCATCGACCTTGGCGGTGTTGACGGCTTATTGCACATTACTGATATTTCATGGGGCCGTATCGAGCATCCAAGAGAAGTACTGGCACTTGATCAGAAGATCAATGTTGTTGTACTTGACTTTGATGACGAGAAAAAACGTATCGCCCTTGGTTTAAAACAATTAACCCCGCATCCTTGGCAGTCGCTTGACGAAAGCATTGTTATTGGATCAAAGGTTAAAGGTAAAATTGTTACCGTTGCTGATTACGGCGCATTCCTTGAGATCATCCCAGGTGTTGAAGGTTTGATCCACGTATCAGAAATGTCTTGGTCACAAAATCTGCGTAACCCTCAGGAATTCCTGAAAGTAGGTGACGAGGTTGAAGCCCAGGTATTGACTTTAGACCGCGACGAGCGCAAAATGTCATTAGGTATCAAACAATTGACTCCTGATCCATGGCAACATGCTGCTGAGAAATACGCAATCGGTACTACTCACGTTGCTACAGTTAAAAACATGACCAACTTCGGTGTGTTTGTTGAACTGGAAGACGGCATCGACGGATTGATCCACATCTCTGACCTTTCATGGTCTAAGAAAGTTAACCACCCTAACGAATTCACTAAAGTTGGTGAAAAACTGAATGTGGTTGTACTTGAACTGGATGTTGAGAACCGCAAGCTAAGCTTGGGCCACAAACAACTGGAAGAAAACCCTTGGGATACTTTTGAAACCATCTTCACTATTGATTCAATACATGAAGGTACCGTATTAAAAGTAACTGATAAAGGCGCTATAGTTGCTTTACCTTATGGTGTTGAAGGATTTGCTCCTATCAAGCACATCGTTAAGGAAGATGGCAAGAGCTTAAAAGCTGAAGAAGCTGCTGAGTTCAAGATCATTGAATTTAACAAGGAAAACAAACGTATCGTTATTTCACACTCACGTATATGGGAAGAGCAACGCGCTGAAGCCCGTGTACAGGAATTTGAAAGCCGCAAAAAAGAAGCAAAAGCTGCTAACACTGCGGTGAAGAAAGTGAAAGATTCGGTTGAAAAATCAACTTTAGGCGATCTGAGCGTACTTGCCCAACTGAAAGAACAGATGGAAGGTGCTGAAAGCAAAGCCAAAAAGGCGAAAAAATCTGAAGAAGAAGCAAAATAAAGCTTAAATAAATTAAATCCTTTAAGCCCTGTCCGCTATGGTGGACGGGGCTTTTTTGTTTACTATTTTTATCTTATTTTAACGGACGATTTTATAAACCTAAACTCATTATATGAACCTTAAACCTTACTTCCTTTTTATAGCTATAATTCTATGCTTTGCAACATCATGCAAAAAGCATATTAAAAAACATATAGGGCAACATACCGATATCTATTTGGGTGGTTCAGTTTACAAATACTATTCGAAACGGGGCAAGGACACTATATCAACTGCTGCCTATTGGAAAAACGGCGTTCAAGTGCAGCTTACAGACTCGTCAACAGATGCATATGTAAATGGCATAGCTGTAAATAAAAATGACGTATATGTAATTGGCGAAATAAGGCACTGGGTAAATAGTTATGTTGTAACGAGCTCAGCAGTTTACTGGAAAAACGGCGTCCTAACTCAACTAGGGGAAGGTTCAGTCGATGGTATAGCGTTTAAGGGCAACGACATTTATATGGTCGGTGCAGCATGGGGCAAGGGCAAAGAACAGGATCAGGCAATCTATTGGAAAAACGACCAGGCTTTTAGTTTAGGAAAAGGGCGGTTAAACTCGATATGCATAGATGGCGATGATATTTATATGGCCGGTTGCAGATTATATGCGGTGGAAATGCCGAGCGCAAGTTACCTGGCAAAAAATTATGAGTATTACCCTGCCGCAACATACTGGAAAAACGGACGACCTATTGCCTTAAATGACACTACAAATGGAAAAACTGATGCAAATAACATATTTGTACAGGATGGGGATGTGTACACTGCTGGTTCTGATAACTATAGGGAATCCATACCCGTATGTTGGAAAGACCGAACACGCTTTGAATTAGCATCCAAATCGTACCCCGCGGGATACGTTTCAGGCATCGTTGTTGATGATCTTGGGAAATATACGTTATGTGGCGCTGTAGATGTAGGCCATAATCGTTATTTAGCTGTCTATTGGCAAAGCGCCCGGATGAGATCACTGCCACATTTGGGTAAGAGCTCCCGTGCCAGCGCAATATCAATACTAGGTAATGACCGTTACATAGCCGGCAGCGATCAATATCATCCTGTTTACTGGAAAAATGGCAATCGTGTCGAGGTTGGAAAAGATAAGGGCGCAATCACTTCTATAGCGTTAGTAAATTATTAACGCTATATCACTCCTGGAATAGTTTAAATAAGACCCGACTAAGTAGCTATAGCGCTGGGGCTTTTTTGTTTACGCTATTGATGTTACATTTACAATATGAAAAATCCGGCTCCTGAAGAACGCAATACCAAAACATTAGCTTTCCTGATCATCATTGCATTGATCATGACCATATTAATGCGCGGTGTTAACACCCGCTTTGATGTGCCCCATCTCCTTTATGTTGCCTGCGCTGTACTTTGCGGCGCCGTAGGTTTGATCGGCTACATTGGTTTTATATATCTTAAGATGTTTAAACCGGTAGCGTCTCAAATGGCAACAGATATGATTAAGATTGTCGTTTTGGGGGTGATAGTATATTTTACCGTATCGTTCTCTGTAGGCGTTATTTCTAACCTATAGTAAATTGTTGACCTTTTGTATGAGCGGCGAAACCGATATAGCCCTTTTATTAAAAAACATGACGCCAAAACTAAACGAGGGTGAATATGTTTTTTGCTCCGTTGCTTCGATCAGTGATATTAACCCGGAGGATATCATCAGCACATTTAAAGAAGATGAAGGCTGGACAGTCATTCTTAGTAAGGAATTAGCCGATAAACTAAACTATGAATATTCCTATGTGGCCTCATGGATAACATTAACTGTACACTCATCCCTTGAAGCAGTGGGTTTAACCGCCGCATTTTCAAGGGTGCTCGCCGATGCAGGCATCAGCTGCAATGTAGTGGCCGCCTATTATCACGATCATATTTTTGTGGCTAAACAAGATGCTGAAAAGGCATTAAATATATTACAGAAGCTATCACAGAACTAATCAAACTACTCGTCCTTTAAAGTAACAGCGGGATTGCTTAACGCCGCTTTATAGGTCAGGTAGCTTATGGTACATACGGCTATCAACAATAATGTGAATACAGGCAAAACAAATTGCCACCAGATCAATCCTACCCTGAAAGCATATTTCTGTTGCCATTGCTCTATTAATAGATAAGAAACAGGCATGGCTATTACACTGCATATTAAGATCATCCTCACCAGGTCGGCAGTTAACAGCGACATGATATTGGATACAGATGCGCCCAACACTTTACGTACTCCTATTTCTTTTGTGCGGCGTGCCGTTGAGTAAGCTGTCAAACCAAACAAACCCATACACGCAATAAATATCGCCAGGGACGAAAACAACATAAAAATCCGCCCAAACTGAATGTCCTGTAGATATTGACGGTTATAAAACTCATCCAAAAAGAAGAAATCAAATGACGACTCCGGGAAAAAGTTGTTCCAGGCTTGTCTTAAATTAGGCACTACGTTTTGCACATTACTATTGGCCATTTTTACTGAATAGTAATCGGCAGGAATCCAACCTAAAGCCGGGTCCATAAATAAAATAACCGGTGTATATTTTTGCTGCAATGATTGCTGGTGATAGTTTTTCACTACTCCTATTACCTCATTTGGCCTTTTCTCCAGCGTTTCGAGCCAGACCTTTTGCCCTATGGCCGCTTCAGCGCTGGCAAAGCCAAATTGTTTAACCGATGCTTCATTTAAGATCACACCTGTTGAATCTGCCGGGCGACTTTTATCAAAAGCATGCCCGGCGATAAGTTCAAGGCCGTAGGCTTTCATAAATTCGTGATCAACCCGCAGCATTTCATACAGGCGTTCATCAGTTTTTGGTGAACCGAACTTCCTGTTGGCCAAAAATTTGCCCACCTCCTTACCGGGTACAGCACCAGAGCCTGTCACCACCATCACTCCGGGAATAGCTTTTAACGCGCTTTTAAAACTTTCTACTTTTTGCGCATAATCAGGCGTATTTACGGGCGCCTTCAACACAATAGTTTGATTGATATTTACGCCCGTTTTTTGGCTGCTCATGTAGGTGATTTGCCTGTAAACTGCAAACGTGCCTGCGATCAGCAGCAACGAAGCGGTAAACTGAAAAGCCACCATGCCCTTACGCATTAATATACCACTCTTTGAGAACGCGTACTTCCCTTTTAATACTACTATAGGCTTTACCCTGGCTAATACAGTTGCCGGATAAATACCCGATAACAATATACCCGCTATAATGATCACCGCGACATGTAGGTACAGATCATTATCAAAAAGCAAACCTAATGCAGAACCTGAGTTTAAAAACACCGGAATAAAATACTGCGCGGCAAAAACAACTGTGACCGCAAATATTAAAGCAATGCCATTTAGTATGACAGACTCCAATAAAAACTGTACTATAAGTTGCAATGAATTTGCACCACTCACCCGCCTGATGCCGGCTTCACGGGCCCGGTCAATGGCTTTTGTAGTAGAAAGGTTGATGTAATTTACAAAAGCGATAACGAGGATAACAAAAGCCAGTATATTCAAAAAATTGACTACATAACGGCTGCCATTTACTTCTACATCATACTGTTTCGCCGGGTTCAAATGAACGTCAGTAAGCGGAACAAGCTGGACAGCCCACTTTAGTTCTTTAAGCGAAGGCCCTGTTTTATATCTCTCAGCCAATGCCGGGAACTTCGCTTCGACTGTTGCCGGATTGGTATGGGGCTTCAGTTTTAAAAATGTATAGCTTTCATGTTGATACCAAAAGTCGCGAATAAATGGCGTACTGTTAGCCCATGATATGAGGAAACTAAACTGCATACTGGAGTTGCGGGGCACATCTTTA
>Ga0307517_10010326_pt1 | contig 13081 bp, 15 predicted proteins | sample 23_EM_MG_FD_194515 | JGI IMG/M metagenome (GOLD analysis project Ga0307517, IMG submission 194515) | Populus trichocarpa ectomycorrhiza microbial communities from riparian zone in the Pacific Northwest, United States - 23_EM | ecosystem: Host-associated > Plants > Roots > Unclassified | place...
CAAACATGAACGGACCTCCCATGGGCATGATGCCTCCCGGTGGTTTCGGCGGACCTCCACCTCCTGGTGGATTCGGTGGACGTGAGTCCAATAACCAACACTGAGCTTTCGCAACGCGACCTCTTACCACTTTTCGCAGCCCGTCCACCTTTCCCTCCTGGTCCCGGTTTCCCCCCTCCTGGGATGATGCCCCTTGGCCCCGGTGGTCCGCCCTTTCCTCCACCTCCAGGCATGATGCCCCCACCCGGGATGGGCCCTCCACCAGGTGGTTTCCGTGAGTAGTCTGATCAGTCACACCCTTCGTCATAATTCTAACACCCTCGCTGCAGCGATGGGAATGCCACCTCCTGTCATGCCACCATTCCCTCCCAATGGCCCTAACTCTGATCAACCGATGCCACCGCCTGGGTTTGGCCAAGGACCTCCGCGAGATTTCAGTGGGCCTCTCCCTCCGAGTGATCAGGGTCCCCCGTCAGGCCTGCCAGGCGGAATGCATCCAGATAGAATGAGGATGATGGGCGGCAGTGGAGGTCGATGACTGTTCTTTACTTGTACTCACATGCTGTCTTTGCAATGTAATGTCTTGATTTTGTCCTGCTGCCCGAATCAGAGAGTGTGAGAAATCATCATTTTTCTTCGATGACTCCTCCATGGGCGGGTTGAGGGTTTTCCTCAGTAGCACTCGGCTTTATCTCAATCGCTATCTCTGGTCGTCCGCCAGACCACTCTCCACCATGGGTTCTTCATCCTCGACGTCCAAGTTCACGACGGAGGTACTCTATTGCGATCCCGCCTCCATACATTTTCCCCCAGACTCGGACGAACCGTCCATTTCCCCAGAAACCCTTCAGGCCCTACGTACGGCAACCCATCACCTAATAGACAAGAGACAGTGCGTGGTCTTCCCGACCGAGACCGTCTACGGACTCGGTGCACTCGCTCTCGATTCGGACGCCTCAGGCCGGATATTCACCACCAAGAATCGACCTCCAGACAACCCTCTCATCGTTCACGTTTCGTCCATGACCATGCTCCGCCGTCTCCTTCCGCCAGAATACCAGTTACCCAAGCATTACGAGGCTTTGGTGAAGCGCTTTTGGCCGGGACCGTTAACTCTGCTATTCCCGAACACTGCTAGGAGGGTCCCGGACATAATCACGGCCGGTCACCCGACAGTTGCGATTCGGATGCCGTCACATCCAATCGCCAGAGCCTTGATCGCTGTTGCCGACGCCCCACTCGCCGCACCAAGTGCGAATTCATCGGGACGGCCAAGCCCAACGAGGGCTGACCACGTCTACGATGATCTGAAGGGCAAAGTAGGCATCATTCTCGATGGGGGACCCTGTTCGGTTGGTCTGGAAAGTACGGTGGTCGATGGGTTGCACAAGGATAATAACTTGCGGGTACTGCGTCCTGGGGGCATCACCGTGGAGGATATCGAGAAGGCGTTGGCCGAGGATTTGGCTGGAAGTGACGTTCCTGTCCCGAAGGTCCTCGTCCATAAGAGGGACTACAAGGATGAGGGCATGGAACAAGCACCAACTACTCCTGGGATGAAATACCGTCATTACTCCCCGACCGTACCCGTCACCCTCCTTTGCACACGCTCGATACCCTCACATGATACCACCTCCATTTCCCCTCCCGATTATTTCTCCTCCTTGAAGGACCTGTCCAAGACCTCAGGGAAACTCACGAAGGTCGGTGTACTACTGCCTTCGGATTCTCCGCTACAGGAGTTCACGAAGGACGTTCCTGGAGTCGAATTCCACCACTTCGCACTTGGTTCTGTATCCGATCCACTCACGACCGCACAACGGTTGTTCGACGGTTTCCTTACGCTTGACAAGATGGGAGTGGACCTAATAGTTATCGAGGAGGTGGAGGAGGACAGAGAGGGGTTGGCGATTATGAACCGAGTCCGTAAAGCTGCCACGGAATTGCGGTGGTTGAGTTAGTACCGTCCTGGAATTCTGCTATGGGATAGAGGCGAGTCCAGTCACTCATTCCCTGTTAGCATGGATACTTACAACTTTAGCCAGTTTACCTTATGATCTAATATAATACCGGCTGCCCTGTGGCGAGGTTGTAGGGTGTCAAACTACTGCGTCGTGCATGAACCTGCGTTAACATTGGGCGATCGTCCGTAACACTAGATAATATTATTTCTGCCGTAGGAGGGTGCCACTGGCCGAGCTTTATCGCCCGATATCAACGCGTTGTCTGTAGGACTATCAACGCTTTGGTGATGGGGGTACGCCTACATGCCAGCATTTCCCCCTCTAATGTTCCTCGTTCCGTGCATGTACTATCGAGGAGAAAACATCGATTCCCCCATCGTGATGAGCGACGGGGGCTGCGATCAATGAAACCGGTATCGAGGTGTTTTGCAGGTGATGTTGTGGGTTCAGGGTGGTGCACGGAGCTTGGTGCCGAGGCGAGAACGGATCGTACTGTAGATGAGTGTATGATGCCAGTTCCCGCTCTACTCCCACCTGTCAAACCTAGGATTAGGCCTTGGGTTCCGTTCCAATGATCCCAACGGTCGTATGCAGCTATTACTAGCTGGCCACTCGCGAACTTGGCGGGCAATGCCTTATCACAGCTCGCCGGACAATGTTGGTTTGAGATTTCTGTGCAACGTTCATTATGATCTGGACTTGCCGGGCGACGCCTACTGACATTGTGCCCGGGACATGCGGCTCCGCGCCCGCGCCACACGCAAAAACTCTCGGACTGTCCGACGCCATTGTTCCGAACTTACCGGTAATGTTGGTTTCAATGCAGGCTCCTTCCCAACCGCTCGATGGGGCAAACCGATCTTTCCTTTTTTAGCGGTAGCACTTGTGTCGGTATGCCCGCATGGTGGAGTGTATTGATGACACGGTCTGGGGTTTGCGTCACATGAAGGAAAATCCCGATGACAACTTGAAAGGGGTGAGAAGAGGTCGAGCGTGTATGGCCTGGATGTGATAGCAGCGCGGGCCCAGCGCCCGTGAGTTGGTGGTCCGGATTTGGGGGGCAGTGCTGAGTGTGCACTCGGACTGAATTGAGAATGAAAAGCGGGATCAAAATATAAAAATCCTCTATTACATAATAGGAGCGTCCACGTATGGAAACATTACCTCCCTCCGATTGGTTGCAACCGTCACTGCCGGCGGCAGTCACTGACGGTGGTGCGTGATATCACGAGTTTCGGCTCCTGTAACTGGGGGGAAGGACGTGCGGGTGATGGGAGCCTGGGGTGCCCTACCCTCTCAAACCTCGCGGACTGTGATTGCTTCTGCACGATAAACCGACGCCAAAAACGAGAAGATAAAAGAAAAAAGGCCCAGGGTGACAGATTGGGTTTTACTTCAAGTTGGAGGGTCGCGGGCGCGGTGCATTGAAACCAGGTTCCTACCCAGCGGTCGGACCTTGTCCGCTCAAGGACTGGCATCAAGCAAGGTAGACAAACCCAATCGGGTAGGTTCCGTTCGCGAAAAATTAAATCGACCTTGGCCCATGTAGCATTTTTGATTTTCTGGATTGATCGGATCAACTCGACCTAGGCGCGTAGCGCTGCTGGTTCACCAACGACAGGATCAGATGTTTAACTCGTTCTCAGCTGATCCCTTTATATCGGTCCTCGAAGACGTCCTTCGGGAGGTTCGAACTATCCTAGACTTGCGAGGATTAGCGTTCGCAAACCTCATCACGGCAGCGTTTCGAGATGAAGCCTCATGGGGCGAAGACATTGTCTCTGGCCTAACCGAAATCCTTAAGGCGTTTTTGCCCTATATCGATCGCGACGAGAAGACGAGAACAACGATTGGTCGGGTTTTCACTTTGGTTGTCTCCTCCGAGCTTTCGCGGCTCGAAAAGGGGAACGATGCGGTATCGTGGTGCCTTAGTGCTACGGCTTTGGCCTCGGAAAAACTTATGGGGTTTAACCTGAAGGAAATGGGGACGAAAATCGCCTCGGGAGCCCCTGGGTTCCCGTCGTTTCTCGGTGGCATTTGCACCCACAAAATGAAGTTGGATAGTTCAGAGATGGATGTGGATGAGAGTGGTGAGGACGACACCGGGGACGAGCCCGGGAAGGAGGCAAAGGAGAGGTTGAGTCCAGCACATTTGCTGGAGATTGTGAGTTTGTTGCTCGTTGTATCTTTGTAGCTTATATTGTAATAGAGGAAGACCACCTCATCCTAAACACCCGTCGTAATCGCCGGCAGTGACGGTTGCAACCAATCGGAGGGAGGTAATGTTTCCATACGTGGACGCTCCTATTATGTAATAGAGGATTTTTATATTTTGATCCCGCTTTTCATTCTCAATTCAGTCCGAGTGCACACTCAGCACTGCCCCCCAAATCCGGACCACCAACTCACGGGCGCTGGGCCCGCGCTGCTATCACATCCAGGCCATACACGCTCGACACCCCGGGTGTTATTTAAGAAAATGTGGCCAGGACTATTTGCCCCCCACCCCCCTAACATTCCGAAGCTCGAACGATGGACACCATTGATAATCCTCCTCAAACGATCCTCTGTCCACAAGTAGCCAACCCGTCCGTAACCAGTCCCTCGCCTTCCTCAGCAGCCATCCTATGCAATAGCCTCCATATTGCAGACAGTGCCTCTGTGACCGAGTCCATCTCGAACATCAGGTCCTTCATACATTCATCATCCCAGATTACCACAGCAAGGAACCTTCGGGGCGAAGACGCTCAACGGCTCATTGACCTCATTGATCAGGTAAACTATGCACAGTTGCAGCACGATTATGCTAGAGGGTCTGACTATGGGGTCCAGGCTCTTACATTGCCAGAACTGAATGGAAATCTTCGGAGACAATGTTTATATCTGCTTTACAAGGTCTGCAAAGCCTGCGAGTTGTTGCCGGCCTCGTATGTGCTGCGGAAGGAACTCATGTGCCTCGGAGACATCCGTTCCTCTGGCGGTTTCGCCGACGTCAGCGAAGGAGAGTATTTTGGACGCCACGTGGCCATCAAAAACCTCAGGTTCGGGACAAGGGACGCGATCGACAAGATCTTCAAGGTACCTCGGTTATACCCCCTCCCCCCCCCGTGACTTATCGTTGCTTAATCTGCATATAGCGGTTTTGTCGGGAAGTTATAAGTTGGAAACGTCTCTCCCACCCCAACATCTTGCCCCTGTTGGGAGTCTCCGTCTCCACGAATCCCCGATTTTTCCGTATCGTCTCTGACTGGATGCAAAATGGGAACGTGATGGAATACGCTAGGTCCAATCCAGAAGTGAATCGTTTGCAGTTGGTGCGCCTACTCGCCGTTTCCCCGCGACATCCATTCTTACGATCCCTTACGACCTTCAGCTCTCCGAGGTCATGTCCGGTGCAACCTACCTCCACGAATTCGGGGTCGTTCATGGGGATCTCAAAGGGGTACAGTCGAACACCCGTAACCCATTTTTGGTTTCGCTGACCGGCCAAGTAGGCGAACATTCTCATCGACGACAGCGGCACCGCTCGCCTTGCAGATTTTGGCCTGATGACGCTCTCGATTGACCTCAGTACAATTCCCCTTTCCGAAACCACCTTTACCTCTGCGGGAACAGTTCGTTGGATGAGCCCTGAACTCTTGTTCGGTCAGAACAGCCCACCCACTCGCGAGTCGGATTGTTATGCGCTTGGGATGGTCATCTACGAGGTGAGCTGGTTGCACTCGTTCCCATGACCCCCGCTCACCCGGCACCAGGTTCTGACCGGCCTCCGGCCATTTCATGACCTCGGTCACTTCGCAGTGATAGTCGCTGTACAGAAAGGGGAGCGTCCAAGGAAGCCACCCAATGCGGAGACCCTGGGATTCTCTGACACACTGTGGCGGTTGGTGCGAATGTGTTGGAGTGAATCGCACTCAGATCGACCAACTACCCAGCAACTGCTTCGCTGTCTCGAAGATGCCTCTCATAAGTGGGTACCTCCTCTTGAGTATCCGATCCCCGACGATTGTGGCGGGAGAGAGGGACTCGACTTTACCTTTGGGGATGAGGGGAGCATGCTTGCAGAGTTGTTGGTCTTCGCGGCAAGCATGTTGTGTGTTTTATTGCTCCCACTTACTTGAGCAAGCCGCATTACTGTCACATTCTGCCTGCACAACTGATTACTTTGTTTTTTCTCCGTAATGTTTGGATGTGATCATGTATCCCCGCGACCGTAAGGGAGGGGGTCTTATTGTTTTAATCCTGGATTTGAGTAGGGAAACCTTATTTCAGTGTTCTTCTCAAATTGTTCGCAGGCTCCCTCCCCTGACGTCCCACGGCCCAACAGCCTCTACACTCCAGAATATGGCGAACGTGCATTTTCAGACAGAATTTTCACTCTCCTCGCGCCAGAAGCCAGCAAGATCATATCGGAAGTCGCCTTGTTCGCCGGAGGATCTTGGTTTACGCATGACGTGGAAGCTGGTACAATCTGACGAGCAGCACAGCGAGAGAGGAGGTGGGGTGAAGGCGAGGAAGTTAGGCGGTAGGCGAATATGTTCAATGAGCGTTCCTGGGGCGGGCGTACCTCCCATGATTCGTACTTGGCTTTGTATCGTGATGCTGTGTTATGACTAAGTTGCCGCCCATCTGATTGTAATTCGTGTCCTTCACAGCCTGTGCCCCACACCGCTTTCTTAAATTACCTTGCGTTTCGACTATGACAGTCAGGCCGCAACAACCGAAAGGACGGGATGGTGCTCTCTCTTCGTTGAATGTGGCAATTGCAGCCGTCGATCTCGCGAAGGAGGACTCGAGGATCACGCAGGCCAAGGCTGCCTTCGGCTCCGTTGGCGTTCTTCTCGCTATCATCAGAGCGGGTTTCCCTCCATCGATCAATCGCCGGCTAATGTAGTATACAGGACATAACGGTCGACGAAGTGGAGTGCGTCGGCCTCGGGCTAGCTTGTGCCGATGTCTGCATAACACTTGACCGGGGGACGAAGGGAAGAGAAACGGATGAGTTCAGCCAATCCATTCTCGAGGCGATCGAGCAATTAACAGCGTGAGTGAAACCCGGTAGAAGTGCATCTTGTGTACGACTTACTCACCATGCCTTGGATCGCAGGATCGTGGCGAAAATCCAGGGGAAGATTGTCAAGTGGGGTAAACGGAATACGATGTCTCGACTCCTCCACGCAAAGAACGATGAAAAAATGATCGCCACTTGGAGGTTGGACCTCACCAGGATTCTTGAGGTCTTCAACGTGCGTCCTGTTCACTTTTGTACGGCCATTGCTAACTTCCCGCTTCCAGACCGAACTTGCAACAGACGCACACGTAACCGCTCCCGACATTACGAACACCCACGCCTTTGCTTCCGATGCTCATCGTGATAATTCGAACACTGACACCGTCCCCGGCGTCCGCCACGACGCCGAAGTTGGTCATGACGTCGCGGATACCCTCCCCGTCGTTTCCGAGGTTCGGAACGACGTTGTGAACACCCTCAACGCCATGAAAACCCGTGAGGATAAGGATGGTCAGAGTCGGGCGGTAAGCATCACCCATACTTTACTCGTCACCAAGTAGCCACTCATTACTACATAGAACCACGCCAGGTCAGCGATTTGGGCTACAGATGAACCCATCGTCTAATATTTGTCTTTGGTGCACCTGGTGAATCACTGGCCCCGCTGTTGACTACACATGGAACCTCCTCCGATATTCGCCACGACGCTAAAACCCGTGCCATCGTTTCCGAAGTTCGTCGCGAAGCTGTGGACACCCGTGCCATGGTCTCGGACCTTCGTTATGAGGTGTTGAAAAGTCATGAAGGGGCTGGCGGTCAGCGTCGGTCGGTGAGTGTCACTCGTACTCCGCCACCGAATACAGACTTACCGTTGCACAGACTCAAAATTGGTCGGCGACCTCGATTACTGTTATGTCCAGTGTCTTACACTTACATCTAGCACGCCCGGAGAATCCCCTCCCACGCGGCCAAGGATCTTCTTCGGACGCGACGACTTGATCGAGGAGATCGTCGGTTTCGCAAAACGCCTTACGCCAGTTGCTCTGATCGGTGTTGGTGGAATCGGCAAGACATCAATCGCTCTAGCCGTCCTCCACGACGACCGCATCAAACAACGGATTGGCGACGATCGTCGGTTCATCCGTTGCGACAAGTTCCCCGCATCTCTCACTTATTTCCTCCACCGGCTCTCCAAGGCCATCGGCACGGGTGTCGAGAACCCCGAGGATCTGATCCCCCTACGACCATTCCTCTCCTCCAAGGAAATGCTCATAGTTCTCGACAACGCAGAATCCATACTTGACCCGCAGGGAACGGACGCGGAGGAGATATATGATGTGGTGGAGGAGCTCAGTCAACTCAGCAATATCTGCCTGTGTATCACGTCGCGGATCTCCATCGTCCCTCCCGACTGCGAATGGATCGACATCCCGACGCTACCGATGGAAGCTGCACGTGACACTTTCTATCGGATCTACAGGCACGGCAAACGGTCGGATTTGACAAACAACATCCTGGAGCAACTGGAGTTCCATCCACTGTCGATCACCCTGCTTGCTACGGTGGCGCATCACAACAAGTGGGACACTGCTCGGTTGGCCAGCGAGTGGAACGAGCGACGGACAGACATGCTCCAGACGGAACATAACAGGAGCCTCGCCACCGCCATTGAACTTTCACTCTCCTCCGCAATGTTTCGAGAACTCGGGCCTGAGGCGCGGGACCTCCTTGGAGTTATTGCCTTTTTCCCCAAAGGGATTGATGAGAAGAACCTCGATCGGCTGTTCCCTACAATCCCAGGTAGGAAGAACATGTTCGACAAGTTCTGTGTCCTCTCCCTGACATATCGGAGTGAGGGCTTCATCACGATGCTGGCGCCACTCCGGGACCACCTTCGCCCCAAAGATCCAAAGTCACCTCTACTCCTGTGCACAACCAAGGACTATTACTTTGGCCGATTATTGGTTGATATCGATCCTGACAAACCAGAGTTCGGAGAAACGCAGTGGATCGTGTCGGAGGATGTGAATGTCGAGCATCTGCTCGACATCTTCACAACAATTGACGCGAACGCACACAATGTTTGGCGGACTTGTTTTTCTTTCGTGGACCACCTCTGTTGGCACAAACCACAGCCCACAGTGCTGGGACCAAGGATCGAGGAGCTCCCAAGTGACCATCCCTTTAAGCCATCATGCTTGTTCCAGCTCTCGCGATTGTTCGAGGTGGTTGGAAATCACGTGGAATGTAAGCGGCTCCTCACCCACACTTTGGAACTTTGGAGAGAGCGAGGAGACGACCGTCAGGTTGCTCAAGTGTTGAGGTACTTATCTGGCGCAAGCCGGTTACTAGGCCTTCATAAGGAGGGGATACGGCAGGTGGAAGAAGCGTTGAAAATTTGCGAACGGCTCGGTGACACCGAGCAACAAACTTGGTGTTTAAGCGAGCTTGCTTGGCTGTTGTACGGGGACAAACAACTCGACGCTGCACAAGAAGCTGCATCCCGCGCTCTCGACCTCTTCCTGGAGAAAGGCAGTGAATCTCAGGTCTACGGATGTCATCGCCTTCTTGGCGGTATATATCAATCCAAGGGCGAGAGAGAGATGGCCATCCACCATTACCAGGCAGCTCTCGAAATCGCGTCCTCCCTCGACCAGGACAATGCACTATTTTGGGCTAATTACTCCCTAGCAAGCTTGTTTTCATAGAGGGCAGGCTCGTTGACGCAAGCGCTCACATCGAACGCACCAAGTCGCACGCGGTCAATAACGCACATCACCTGACTCTCGCAATGGCACTACAGGCTTGTCTTTGGTGTACAATGGGTATGGTTGAAGAGGCAAAGTCCGAGGTGTTGCGTGTCGTCGACACATTTGGGAAGCTCGGGGCTACGGTACATGCGGAGAAAACCAAGGAGCTCCTCCGATTGATTGAAACGAAAATGAGTAAAGGTAAGCCCCCGGAAATGATGCTACTTCTGATGCGTACTGATTTTCTATTCAGCTCCGGAAACGGGATGAGAGTATCGACAGGATAATCGTTTCCCATCACATTTTTCAATACCGCTGCCCCGTTCTTCTCTTCCTCCCCAAGAACGTTATCTCCTTTGTCTTACCCCCCTCACCCACACCCCTCGTCCCATCTCCGTTGTCTCACCGCTCACGCGCACGTTTCACCTGTTTTTCACAAGCACGCCCCATAGGAATACCACCAATACAACTGTATACCATGATATATCCGGCCTCTCGGGCAGTCACCAAACGTGCTGGGTTGAGTAGTGCATAATATAACGCCGGCTCTATAAAGCTACGACATCTCCATGAACCATTGCTTATCCTTTAAGATTTCCTGCGTCCTCCTCTCATAAACGGCCTTCACCTCCTGACCCCACACATTCTCCGGCCTCTCCTTAAGGTCATTACAGCGTCGAACGTGTCTGTCTGCATCAGGTTGGTCCATTGGAACAACATTATCCATCGAAAGCGGCCGCGCGTAATCCCACCTCACTAGCATGGGCTTATTCGGTATATCGTGTGGTGGGAGGATCGAACGACCCCTATAAACATCCTCAAAGACCATGAAGACGTCGTCATCGTCTATAGGTAACCGGCTGAGGAATCGGAAGCGTTCAGTCGTAACGGATAGACCTTAGAACGGATAAAAACATATACTCACTTGATTATTTCACCCGTAATCTTTTGCTCACGCAGTTGGAGGTCACGACCCAACTTCTCATACAGCTTCCTGCGATTCTTGACAGGTAACGGGTTGGAAATCGGTTTCCCTGCGAGCTCGCAGAGAACGTATGTCGCAGCGTGTAGGCCAAATATCGATGGTAAAGAACCTGGTATAACAAAGCGTCAAGAAAGAACTCAAACGAGGTATTCCAAGGTGTTCCCTCACCGAGCACCGGGAGGATCCTGACACGGAAATCCTCCAGAACACCAAGCTCCTTCACGTCCCCCTTCTTGAATTCTTCCTCCGCTAACGGCAAAAGCTTGACATCCCCTGGAGCTTCGGTAGAGTAGACCACAGGAATCCCGGACTGGACTCCGAGGAGTCTCAACCTCCTTCGCACGGATCGAGCAAGTGGATCGTAAACGGTGTAGGAGATGTCGCTGATTTGTACTCTGGATGGATCGGATTTCGCTCCGGCACCCATGGACGAGAAAACCTACACCGTGCGGAATCAGCTTACTGATACACCCGGAGCTACATCTGACGACTGACCTTGAGGTTATGCGAATGGCAGTAGTGTAGCAGGTCCACCTTAGTGCCGATATTGTCGATGGCATCTGAACGCGGGACCCAGCCGTGAGCGTGGAGGAGGGCCGATATAACAGCAAAACATACCAACAACCCAATCCACGTCTTCCAGCAACTCACCACCATCCTCTTTCTTCCACAACTCGATCCTCGAATCGATCTCAATCCACCTCGAGAACTTCCTCAAAGCGTTCTCGAGGCACTTGACTTTCGGCGTGCCCACATCAGCGAGGCCAGCAGCAGCATGCCGGTTCAACGAGGACAGAGTGACATAGTCGAAATCCACCAGCCTGATCTTCGCAACACCACTGAACGAATAAAAGAAAAGGGTCACGTTAACAACTCTCGCGCAAACCGGTAGGGTAAAAGGGACATACGATCTGGCGAGCATGACGGCAGCCCAACTGCCCACCCCTCCACATCCAATAACAGCCACGCTCGCTCCCCGAATCTTTTTCATACCCTCCTCACCAAAGAACGCATAATTCCTCGCCAGCTGTTCCCTAATCAAATCCTCATCATACGTGACGGAACTCGCGCTCCCGTCCCATTCCCCGCTCCCGCTCCCGTATCCAACCCCTCCATTCAAATAAATCTGTTCCGGACGCGGGGGAGACGTCCCTCTCCGCTTCCTTCTCCCACCACCGCCGGAATCCCCATGCCCCGAAGAAGTGGCGGCTACAGAGTCCAAGACTTGTCTGTTCAGCTCTTCCCGTTTCTTCTGGCGAGAATAGCTGTTATAGGACGTGATCGCGGCGGCGGTGAGAGCTGAAGCTGCCAGCGCGGTGAAAACCAGCTGAGTTTTGTGAGAACGCGGGTCAAACCTCGACGCTACGGATTCCATGTTCCTCCCGGTAAGTTCTGGGGTGAATCAAGGTTGGAAGCAGAGATGGAGGTGGGTGGGTGTGCGGGGGATGGAAACAGGGTTTTTGTTCCGGCAAGCAAGCCGATCGGATGACGCGTGTACGCGTCCGACCCGGCATGCGCTTTCCACAAGGTACATCACAGTTCGAGACTTTGGTCTAGGTGGTGAGGGTATGCCATTACATTGTTGTACATACGTGAGAAAATCCGTTGCTAAATTAGAGTGATGATCCATGCCAGGGTATCTCAAAAAAGAAGAAACCAGGGCGAGGGTGAAACTAGTCGTGCCGCCGCCCACATATAAGAAATCGAAGAGAAAAGAAACGCAAAACAGATATCCTCTAGGAACATTATTCCGTAAATGCCATGTGTGATGATGAATAGTGTCAGAATAGAAAGGGGAGGGAGGATCAAGAGAGGTCCACTCGATCCTCTGGAATGTAATTGCTCCAAGGGTCCGAAATCTGAGGAAGGCTGGGCTTCCGCGGGCGTGGCGGAGAAGCGACAGGAGGAAACGAGCCTAGGAGCGTATCGGGTAAGTCATCTGGATGAAAGCGCTTCGGCTTGGGTTGAAACCCGTCGTAGGACGACAAGTCAAATCCTTCGTCGCCAAATTGCGTCGGTGAAAGTGGGGACCTGGGGGGATACCAGGACGGGTCGGATAATGACGAAGGAACCATCAGGGGATCTGCGTCTTCCTCTACGGGGTGGTTAGTGAAAGAACAAAGGATTCGAGGGGAACTCTTCACACCTTTCTTAGCTATCCTGTCTATCGTTGCATTGGTCTCCTCCGCCTGTTCAGACTTGGTGGCTGCAATCGGCACGGAAACCCTCCAACGACGCGGGTCAGGGAGGCGTTGAAAGTTCAGAGGCATCATATAAGATTGGTCGAGTCGGGATTCAACTGCCCCACACAATCAGCAAACCAGAACCCTGGAAACAGAAAGGTCCGAAGAGAACACTCACACCACACACT
>Ga0307517_10010327_pt1 | contig 13081 bp, 9 predicted proteins | sample 23_EM_MG_FD_194515 | JGI IMG/M metagenome (GOLD analysis project Ga0307517, IMG submission 194515) | Populus trichocarpa ectomycorrhiza microbial communities from riparian zone in the Pacific Northwest, United States - 23_EM | ecosystem: Host-associated > Plants > Roots > Unclassified | place...
ACTCCATTATACTCCTAGATATCGGAAATAAAGATTATAAAGGTCTGGAGTCAGCCCTGAATATCTTGGGTTTGGCAGGGGGAGGGACACATACTTCACATGCCCCAAAGATATTCAGGGGAAGGCCGGGGGCTTGGTGGATGGGTAGTATATCATCTATAACATAAGGAGAATATATTCCGTCCAATTTTATAGCCATATGTATCCTCGTGAATATCTTTGGTCTTGGGGGGGAGGAGGAGGGGCGGGCATATAGGGATAAAGATATTCACCAGACATCTGGGGCCTTATTGAATAACTATTATATCATTTATAGTATATGACGAACACATTCCACCTCATTTTGAAGTCCTATAAATACTCCTGAATATCTTTGGTGGAAGGAGCGGGCGGGGGAGCGGGCATATAGACAGACATATACGCCGCTGATAGAAGAAGGCATATTGGATGACCAATATATCATTGATAGCAAGTTTTAAACATATTCTAACCCATTCCTATGTTCCGCATATGCTCTTGAATATCTGTGGTGGAAGGAGCGGGCGGGGGAGCGGGCATATAGACAGAAATATACGCCGCAAATGGTGGAGTGCATATTGGATAACTAATTTATCATTAATGGTAAATTTCTAACATATTCCGACCCATTCATATGTTCCGTGTGTGCTCCTGAATATCTTGGTGGAGGCATATAGACAGAAAGACACGCCGCAGATGGCGGAAGGCGTATTTAATAACCAATGTATCATTAATAGTATTCCTACACACATTATAATCTACTTTTAGGTTCTATATGTTTGGCGGAGGGAGCGGGAGTCAGAAACACCAAGATGTCAAGAAAATATCTTTAAAACTACAAGTTATTCAATTCTGCCCTGACTTCTTCTTCAGCTCCTCGATATCCTGAGACAAAACCATTTTTTCCCTCTTCAACTCCTCAATCTCTTGACGCAACCTTGCTAATTCTAAGGCCGCCAGTTGACATATGCGATTAGACAGGGGCGGAGGCGGAGGTTGGTTGATGGTTTGAGGATATGGGTAACAAGAAAAAGGTGGAATACGTACCATCCAAATTCGTACTGACCCAAGTTCCTCCCGAAATGAGGATGTTATTGGCTTGAAGGGCAACATTTTCGAAATGTCCGCCGGACACCCAAATATCTAATCGGTAAGTTGAAGCAATCGCAAATAATTAGATACCAAGTACTCACCATGGTGCGATGAGAGTAATCGGGTGGGTTCAGTCATTATGGACTCTAAATGATAATAAATACCGCAAGCGAAAACGAAAAAAATGGGAACTCACTGTCAACGTGAACGGACTCCTCGGCCATGTTGAAATGGCGGGCGGTCGGGGATAGAAATCGACGAAGGGGCAAGGCGGAACGCCTGGCGGGAGACGAAGTCGGCAAGCGTCTAAGTTGCTAGGGCGGAGGTTCCAAAACGCGTTGGGGGGCACGCAAATGTTGGTGCGTTTGGGACTTCGTCGAGTAAGTGATAGAATCGGTAGACTACCGTGTAAATAGGCGCCCCCAGAGCAAACGCGGAGATCCCGCGGCGGTGGTCGAACGTCGGGATGGTCGAAACGTGCGGGGGGCTCGCAAACGGGTTGCCGTGTGTCCCAAAATGTTTCGGGGGCAGGCCGATGTGGGTGCGTTTGAGGTGTGGTCGAACGCGGGACAAAATCGACAAACGATCCTGTAACCGGGCGCTTAACGAATGAAACGGGAGCTCCCGCCTCAGCGGTCGAAAGTCGGAGTCTTCAACGTGCTTTCGGAGGGGTGCCAATGTCCACCTTATTGAAGTATCGTCCAGCGGGGGACCAAATGGACAGGTTCGGGGATGCACTAAGAGGGTGCAGACGTCGTCCAAATAACGACGTGTCCGCTTAGTCGCCGCCCCGCGGCGGAGGGCGGCCCGGGCCCGGGGCGGTGATCGAAAAGTGTCGGGAACACGCAGACATTAGTGTGTCGGAAATGTCATCGTGGGGGACAAAATAGACGAGCGTATAGGTGAATCGGCGCCGAACAGACAACCGCCGAGATCCCGCAGCGGTGGTCGAAAGTCGGGATGCTCGAAAGGGTTATGGCATCGCGGGATGAAGATGAAGCGCGTTCGTGGAGAATGTTCAGAGACATTGATCGCGAATTGGAGGCGGAACGACAGAAGATCGTTGATTTGAAGGCCCGGGTCGCAGAATTGGAGTGTTGGAGGACGGTAACGGTGACGGGTTCTCTGGGGTCTCTGAAGTGAGGTATTCGTTGTAGTATTTCTTGTCCTCCATCTCATCTTGGTCTCAATTGTGTACCATCGGCGCCTTTCATATATTCTTCATGTAGAATATCTGAACCTATTTGCGATATATTTATCTTTGTGGCCCTGTGTGTAAATTTTCCAAGTTTTTAAAGCTCTTTTTGCTCGTTAAATATTTTTTTGTACAATTTCTTGTAACATAATAAAGTCAACTTCTATTCACGAATATTTATTTCAGGGGAGAATGACACGCGGGGGTGGAGAGCTACATAAGTGGTGGCAGCGGCGAGGTAGTACAGAAGCAGTGGGGCAGAAAAGGACCTTAATAACTAGTCGCTGCTACTACTCTCGTCGGATGAACTACTTTCGTCTTCTTCACTCTCTTCTTCATCCCTCCTCTTCTTCATCCTTTTCGGCGGAAGCCTCTTGTTCTTTAAAACCCCTGACTTTTTCTCCATTCCCCGCTTTCTTTCCACTCTCCATCTCTTCCTCGCATTCTTTTCCGACTCTTCCAACAGCCCATGCTGCTTGTGTAGCTCCGAAATCACCTCCTTGTTAGGTCTCATCACATGTCTCCTCCGTGGTCCATCATTTACCTCCTTCGTTCTCCCGATCGACCGAAACTTGACGTGATTCGGATTCACCAGAACCCCAATCGCGTCCTCTCCCGCCGCTCGGCTCCATACCCTTCCTTCCTTTATGCTCGTAAACTGCGCAGAGTCTGGAAGACACTGCAGGTGCCCGAAAATGTCTTCCAGACTCTGCATTATCCTCTCTCTGTCTTCCACCTGAGTTACCGTCCTCAGCTTTCTGTGGTAGCTTCGGATATACCCCACCGCTTCCGCAAAAAATGGAACCCACTTGGATCCTCTAGGAGGAAGAACACCATCATCGTCGGGGAAGTAGATCTTGGTCCGAGCCCTAAACGATTTCGCTTCTTGACCACCTCTCACGGCTCCCTGGATTCCGCATCGGTTGATACTGAATGAAACCGCCTTCAGGCAGTTTAATACATTCCCTGCACTCCAGAATTCCATCGCGCTATCCAAGTTACTCACCACCTCCAAGTCCATTTCGATTCCTTCTGTCCAGTCGGCTTGAATCGAGACCCACACAGACTTGGTAAAATTCACAAACAGGATTCCTGCTGCTGTCGGCGTGTGTTCCAGCCACATAGGCTTCTCCCATATTCGGATTAATCGAAGTGGCTGCTTTTTAAGCGCATCCTTCACTTGATTCCATGTGGGCCTCTCACCCAGCGGATACGCCTCCGTCCTCAACGATTGACCAACATCGCCTCGCCTGCCTCTCGGTTTTGGCGCCGCAAACGCAAGTTCCGCTCGTATCTGTTGATCATCCTCCAACACAACTTGAGGTAGAGCCTCTGATCCGTCGTCGTTCAAATTGAGATTGTGCAGAAACATCATTCCATGTGTCGCGATAGTCGACCGGGTCATCAGAGCTGCCAAAGAGTGCCGCACATGAGAGGGAACATTCATCGGAGTGGATTCAATAGACCGCATCAGATGCATGAATATGCCACAAATAACCCCCTTGTTTAGCGGGGACTTGTGGTACAGATGCACCGTCGCAAGCTCAAATGCCTTCAACCGCGCCGACGTGAATTCGAACCACAGATGGGTCGGAATCCATAATACTCCATTCGAACGTTTGAATCGGTCAAACTGAAAGTATCGCTCATCAATATGTCACTTGAAAATCATCAATAGACTTACCACATCTTCCGAAGATCCCAATATATCAATCGCCGCCTGCCCGCTCACTCTATACTCGTCTCTCACCCCGTAAGATCTTGATCCACGGTTGCTGTACTGTTTCGACTTCTCATCGCATGCGGACAAAAAGGTTTCACCAAGGTTGTATGCATCCGCATCGCCACAAAACCAAGGTTCGTTGTCTTTTTTACGGACCGCCTCGTAGACGACATTGTAAGCGGAGCGGTGAGTGATGTGTACTCTCTGCGACCGCTCGCGCGTCATCTCTGCCTGCAAAGCACCGAACCCAGCCAGAGTGTTGATAGGATGAGCTGTTCCCGCCTTGTATCCTCCCTTCGCAAACGACTCCTCCAAATAACCCATTCGCCACAGGCCTGTAACCCCCGACTTGTCTTTATCCTCCACTTTCGCCCTCTGAGGATGGTAGGTGAATCCGACGTCCATGTGGACTTCCCCATTGGTGCGGTCAAGAACATAGCCCCAGTCCATCTGCGGAACATTGTGTTTCAGGCTTTTCATGACCGTTTCTCCCTTGTTGGAGATGACGTTAAGCTTGAACCCTTTGCATTCGACAACAAAGAAGAAAGATTTGAAGCGGTCCATCTGCTGCACGTTGGACGCTTCTTCCAAAATATCCCTCATTTTGTGTTGCAGTCGCAAAAACGTGATGGGATCCACCTGTTTCGAAAATCCAGAATAAAGAGAGTCGTCTCCTGCCGCCTTTTTCCCTGCCCGCTTCCTACTGTATTCATTCACAGAGAATTCGTAAAACGGCTCCCGCGAGGTCGAGTCGATCACAAACCGAAGGGCAGGTAACACAACCCTGTTCCAGAACCAGACCAAAATTTCCAAGGGTAGATACGTCGCCCGTCTTCCCGTGTATTCTTGGCGATGAATCATTCTTGGGAAGAATATATAGCAATAAATGGGACTGTTCCCCTCTGTGATTTTTGTGAAGAGCGTGTTTGGGATATTCGACAAGGGAACTCTCTGTTCCATCCAAGGTCGCGTCGGTTGAGCTGCCTCGAGGTCCGTCAGCGGTTCTAAAATCTCCACGTACACATGATTGTGCTTTTTGATACCAGGGTTGTTTCGCAGAGATGGAGTGACCATGAGACCGACAGGTGAAGCGACTTTGATCAAATCAGAGACCCAGACAAAGCTGTCGATATCCACCGATAAATTTATCTTCAGATCCATTGGGTTTATTCCGTCCCGCTCCAGGTCGACGCAGACGTAATCTTCCGCTTGCGTTCGACCACGTACGAAATAGGAGAGAAGCTTGTTGGAGTCTATGTCCTCGCCTTCTTCGGTCTTGATTTGCTCCAGCATCTCCTTCGCGCCCAAAAGTTTAATGTCTTGAGACGATACCAGGCGGAGCTCAGGTATCCCAGTGCGTCCGATTGGCCTAGGGGTCAAATGCATATCTTGGAAATGGCGGATGGAGGATTGGTGATTGTACTCTGGCACTAGGGGCATGACGTGGTTTTCCAAGAGCATCGGACGGCACAGATAGTATGAGTGGGCGTATCTAGATGTTAGACGGGGGCCATGGTCACGAAAACCAGTCCAAGGACTTTTGAAATGAACCGACGAAAGCAGCGGGTCATATAGACTGAACGCATGAATTGGATCTTCGAATGCACGCGTGTCTTCCTTGGTCGGACCCCCCCAGTAATCGTCGTAATTGGAATCATGAGCAGGCCAGAGAGGCCTGGACGGGAGTGGAAGGTCGCATGGTCTCGCCGTTCTCTTTCTACGCTCTATACTCATCTCAGACCAGTTAACCTTTGGTATATGAAGCCTCCTTGTTCGAGAATTCTCCAAAGCTTCTGCCGCCCCCTGCTCGAGTTCATCTAAAATGCGCTGCGAGCGAGACTGCTCCACCAGAAGTTCATGGGGTTCCACCCCACGTTCATCTTGAATTAAACCGGGGATCGATAGCCGGTCCCGTGGAGCTTCTTCGACATCTTGAAAGTTAGAGTCCGGTGGTACAGGAGGCCGCCTCCGTGGTTCGCTAGCCCTTGTGATTCTCATACACTGCACACAGCCCGACATATGTGTATTGAGCTGTTGTAGCGTGACGTTGCGGCTGGACTGCAGTTCCTGGTACTTTCGCAAATGCGGCGGATCAAGAACCCTGTATACAACGTGGAGGTCGGACATAGTCAAGTTGAGCCAGTCTTGAGGTGGAGAGGAGCGCAGGTAGGTATAATTTTGGACCGAATCCATCATCCATGTTTGCAGGGATTGAAAGATCTTTAGACGTGTGATATGATGACAAGACTCTGCCCGAGTCGTCAGGTTGCGAGCCGCGTGTTCGGAAAAGCCATATTGGATGAGATACTGAGCTGTCAGAATGGCGATAGGTCCGCAGTCCACTCCGTTCATCTTCCAGTTAACGGACCTAACAGTCACAGTTGCAGTCGAACCCGGGTTCCACCCATGTAAAAAGCAGATATGTCGGTATAACTCAGGGCCTTTCCATTCTTCCCAGTTGTCTCTGTCCAGGCGACTTTCCGTCTCCGGGAAACTTTTCCCCTGTGGTTTACTTGTCCTCCCAAAAACGATGACACTCCGCCGCTCATGATCCATATAAACGACGAAGAAATGTTGATGTTGACGGATCACGAAGACTTTGGGCACGATTGGACACGATCCTTGAGTCGAAAGGAGAGATCTCCTTCTAAACCTAGGGATACCGTAGTATGATATGCGCCAGCGGATGTCGGCATCCACGTCGGAGAGTTCCAGAGAATATGAGTCGACATAGGTGGCGGAAACGTTGGGATAACAAGAATAGTAATGTTTCATGAGAACATAGTTTACAACCGAGTAGTCCAACCAAGTTTCTGGGGCTAGTGAGTCGTAATGGGCGAGAACCGGCTCCCAAAGCTCAAAGGTAGACATAATATCTCCTAAGAGAAAAAAAAACAAATTTTAAAAAGCGGTATAAAATCATATCTCATGTAAACTCACGGTCAATATTTTCTGCGGAATTTGCATTTACGTTATCCGCTGAGTCAAGGCGCATAGGTGGCGAATCCAATGCAGGAAGGTTGGTAGAGATTGGTTCATCTCTGTCGGAAGGCTCATAATCATCGTCGTTTCCTTCCTCCGACTCATCGTCGGGTTCGCGGAGAGGCAACCCTTCCTCTTCTTCTTCGACTGCCCCTTGGTCTTCCAACAACTTGATGAATGCATTCATCTAAGCAGCGCAACATTGAAATTGGCGGAACGATTAAAATGTAAGGTAGCTTACTTGTTTTGAGTTCATAAAATTTTCTGGAGACCCTTGGGGTCTGTCGGCCATCTGAAGAGACGTCCCTGCCACGGCTTGATCTTCTATCAAATCTAATGAGCGTATGAATTCGTTTATCTAAGCGGCATCGCGTTGAGATCGGCTTAAAAAAACACAATGCAACCTGACTTACTTCTTCTGAGGCGGTGGGACTTGGCGGAGTCTGTTCTTCGTCTGACATGCGAGAAATCCATCCAATAAAGTCATCAATCTAAGTGTAGGTTAACCTCTGACATAACGTTTAACAGATGAAATGAATCATACCTCTTCCGTTGATGTCTGACTTGGCGGTGTCATCGGCGGGGAGTCGTCCAACAGAGAAGTCCATCTAATAAAGTCGTCGATCTGGATGCGGTCAAATATTCAGCACGATTTAAAAATAAATAAACCGTCATACCTCTCCTGCGGGTGTCAAACCAGGTGGTCCGCTCTGCTGCCTCTCCTGATCATTGTCGAAATAGTGCAAGGACTCAAGCTGTTCATTCAGACGGTAAAATAATAATAAATGAAGCTGTTCTACCCTATAGGATAGTACTTACTTTCCGAAACCCATAAGGGCTTTCACTCGAGTTTGTCTTTGATCGCCGAGACGAGGTTGAATCACCGGCGTCGGACTCATCCCGCTTGCGCTTGTTCCTGCAAACAACGGGGGGGGATAGTTGCATGAAGGCAAACTGGGAAATTGTGAACCAGAGAACGTAAGGGATCGACACAAGCTTGTAAGATGCGCCTTCCCGACCACCCGCCCACCCGCCACGCTTCATATATTCTTATCACGGGTGTCTGCGCGCTAGCGAATATCGGAGCTACATGATGATATTGCATTGAGTCCCAAACAATTTTTTTTGACGAGTGTACCTATGGTGACCCTGAGGCGTTATATTCGGAACTCCATAATGTATTCAGTCATACAGTTATGTTCGGAACGGAACTATATAAGGTATTTACCCATACCATATTCGGTCCAGATAAAGCTTTTTGTAAAATATACCAAGGTGACCCTGAGGTCACCTTCATAGGTCTTGATCTCATGGACCACGTCCCGCGCCTTGATCAAAATCGCGTCGCCACTCTGAAATCGAGTTGTCACCTCCTTGCCACCAGGCATGCTGAATACCGCCTCGCCGCCTTTAAAATTCCCGAGCACGAACATCACCGCCCAGACACCCCTTGCGTCGTGATAATCCCTGTGGCTACCGCTGATCCGATTGACGATCACACCCATAGTGCAGTGAAGGGATGGGCTAATGGCACAAATCGCCTCGACATGCGCGGACTCCCGGACCATCTTGTCTCGCAATTCCACCATTTTGCCATGTATCTCCGGATCGACGGTTTTGATCAAGTAGTTCATACATTCGGAAAGTGGCGCCAGGTTCCGTAGCAACGCGGTTCCGAACATAAAATGCTTGCAGCTTCTGACGAGCGATGCGTTCGGAGGGGATGGATCCTTCTGTAGAAAGGTTAGCGCCGGATTCGAGCACAAGATGTAAAAAATTACTTGCCGTATGACCAGTCGCATGGTTAGAATGCGACAGGTAGACGCATCCGCGAAGGCGGGGTGTGTCCATCCCCCAGAAGGAGGGGTTCACATCAACGTACGTCCCTTTCGTATGGTCCGCTTCGGGATCTAACAACCCATTTGCGGTATATTCCAATACGAAACCTAGAATGCTTTTCTGTAATATAAATTAGTTTGGCCCTGCAGTGTACGGAACCGAATTGAAATCGCGTGCCTGAAACTCGGCGGGGAGTAACGACGGAAAGAGGATAACCTGGTCAACACCACCGCTCTCCAGGATCAGGGTATCGTCCGATGTCCACGAAGTTGATCGATCCAGGCCTGCAGAGTCAAATATAGTGGAAGGAAAGATTAGTGGGATATGGAAACTTACTGAGGCGATGTGCAGCGTTATATTTTTGCAAAATGAGATTCTCTAAATATGCTGCAAGTTCATTCGACATGATGGTTTAAGTTTGAAAGAGGCTTGGTAAAACGAAGCTTGACAGATTGCCTCACGGCGTCCACGAGGACGGAAGCTTCGGACCGGGCGGTGACGTCAATAAATCCAAACTAAGAATAGAGCGGCCTGAATTGTGAAGGTCGGCGGTTCTGCAATTTTACCCCATACCGCTGCCATACCACTTCTATACCGCTGCCATACCCCATGTCTACCGTTGTACTCCCAAACTTTGACTGGGATCTTTCTACCACAACCGAAGCCGACGAGTCACGGGCCACTGCCGCCGCCCAAGTTCAGCATCGCCTGGACGCAACAATGCGCCTTGTCCCTTTCGGAATTTTTTCAAAAAAGCACAAGAAAACCCACGCCTCTCTTGATGTAGGGCGCATGGCGGTGGAACACGTCAAGATTTTCCTAGCAAAGAAGCTCCTCTTAGGGTGGCTTTACCTCAAACGCGAAAGGATATCCCTCCATCGAAAGATCGTCTACCGCCTTGCTGCCTATGTAAGGTACTACGACGAAATTTTGGAGAAGATTCGCCAGGGGGATACGGATATATTGGAGAGGTGGTGGGTATTAGAAATGACTTTCGAATATTCGCAGCATTCCGCCACCAGGCTCCAACGTACCCCCGGCCTTTGTAGCGAGTCAGAGGTCCTTGGATTTCTGTTGATAGACTGGAATTTGCAGGACATTTACTCTGTGGAAAACCTCGCACTCGTTTCGGACAAGGCATTGGACAAGGCGGCGGATCATTTGGCGGATTGGCTCGCAGAAGAAGTTCAGAGGGAAATCTCGCTGGAGGACTTGGACGATGATATGATCAGTGACAGTGAGTTATAAAAATACTTACTCTAACGTCGGCGGGATCCTGAATCTTTCCATCTTTAGACATTATATCGGAGGATCATCTAAATGCGGTGGGGGTTAGCGAAAGTGTCGCTGCGCCAGAAGTAGGAGGATCAGACGTCGAGAAGGACCTGGCGGGACCAGCGGTCGGGATGATAGAGGTCAATATTGATATGGCGGGGCCAGAGGTTGTGGCAGAAGCGGTTAGCAATGTCAGTGGAGGTAAGTCAGACAGTTCAATATATTCAAATCTTTATTCACACCGGTGCAACAATAATCTAGAGAGTCCCAATTTGATCCGAGGAAAGGGAAAGGCGCAAAATCCATCCAAAGGTAAGTCCTCAGTCAAGGGAGACCGGAAGACGTCGCAGAAGGCTCCGAAAACTCAGAAGGTTCGGAAACAATGGCGATTTAAAGCTGGAGACGATATTCCTGGAATATTGGATGAAGGCGAAAATTCTTATAAGCCTACCGGAATCCATAAGGAGTTTTTGGAGTTTGCGAAGAGTTTTTGGACGGTTGAAAAAGGACTTACCGCGTAATTTCACCGACTGCCGCCTATTTTTCCCCCCTCTCTTTCGCCTTTTCTCTAGTCCGTTTCCGCCATGTCTAACGTTGATTATAACCTGTACGATAGATGACTCCGATTTTGACCGGCGTATTTTAGAGAAGAATGGAAACGAGAAGGGGACACTAGGTAAGTTTTCTCGTAAACTTTTTTCATAATAAGCTATTGAAACCAGTCTCCAATCCAAGCGCTTCCGCCTGATGACGAAACAGCGCCTAAACGGCCATCTTTCGTGATCCCTCATCCCTCCAGTCAGCAGAAAAAGGGTGAGTTTATTACAAACTCGTCAAAATTCAAATTTTTGAGGTGAGGTGATGGTCTCCAGTTCCACACATTGACTTTCGCCTGATCAACCGGAAAAATTATTTGCTGAATAACAATCGCATTGGCAGTCCCGCCATACACTCAAGGTACACACCACCTATCGGCGACTCTCCCGATGAATTCGGAGATCTGAAGCTAGGTTAGTGCAGTATATCAGTGACGAGGAAATCATTCTCACTCATTCTCTTGTGGACCGCCTTCATTTTAGATTCGATAACCCGCTCCGATTTCTTTGAAGGTCCAGAACCCATGGTTCATTTCAAGGATACAAAATCGGGGGGATATGTTCACTACCGTAAATTCTTTCCAATTGATTACATATTTCGATATCTATGTTAATGGTCGCACTAGCTAATCACCCATTTATGAATAACTTGACCCAGAAAATACGAGGTGAATCCGTTGGTCGTCTTCCTGAAGGCCAGAGTTCGAGAGCCATTTATTTGGGGGCGGATCCGCCAAGCGAGGAATACGACGCCCTCCAACAACAGTCCACTGACGATCAGTCGGAGGTCAATCAAGTCCAAAGCCTCCTCTCAGAAAATACGCCACCACCAGTCGTAGATGAAAGCCAATTCAACGACGGCTGTGACTCAGAACAACAACCAGGGAATGTCGACACCGATGTGGCAAGTGATGGCTTGCCGCCCGCCACTTCGTCGGCGCATACGCGTTCGAGCGTTGAGAGTATACTAGGCACATCAGATGAACCTTTGGTTGCGGCGGAGGTGGCAGTACAGACACGACCTCAACGACTGCGCGGTAGACCATTGGGGGTCAAGAATAAGCCAAAGACAAAGGTAGAGGCCGCTCCGAGAGCGAGACGACAGGTCCAAAAACGAGCCCGGGAATCACAATTGGTGTCCTCCGACAGCGATACCTTCGATATAACAACACCCATCGTCGTTCGCGTCCAGCCAAACGTCCGCGCGAACGAACCACCACCTCCGAAAAAGACCAGAAGGACAAAGGCCACCACGGCAAACATCACGACGGTCGAGGAAGGCCATGAACACATAGAGCGACAAAGGCAAAGAGGCGTCATCATACGGAATCTCAGCACCGACCTTGAATCCTTTTTAAATCATTTGAATGATCAAGACGCAGTAAGTGGCCTATATATTTTATTAAATATCAAATCCCAAGCGATTTAATCTTTTAGAGCAAGGCGGACAATGACCAGTATGAGAAATGGCTCGGTAGGCTCAAAGATGCGCTTGAAAATGCTGATGTCAACATGTCTTCATTGGTTATAAGTAGTGTGCGTTGCTCTCTAATTTCTCGAAGGGCCGCTCATACCGAAACCATTCAGAAACCGACGTTCCTCAAGGTTTCCCATATTATCAAGAACCGCAACCCTGACGATTCCCTGTACCGTCAATTCCTTCAGGTAACTCGGATTTTGACGATGGGCGGAGGGCCTAGTCGCTGAGAACCCTAAGTACCCCATATGGTCATATATATAACACGGCTATGTTCCGACATATAAAACGGCAATGTTCCGACTTGTCCTTGTCAAGAGATCTAGATCGGTGGAACAAACACGATAATTAAAGTGTCCGAATTCATTGGCCATTCCTTGCCTCCTTTTCTATCTTCTCCACATCATTGCCATGGCCCCACCGCGCTCTGGTTCTCAGCCGCCTATTGAACCCCGCGAGTTCCGCACTTTCTACTACAGTTCAAAGACGATGCAGAGTAAGATATTTTTGCTGTTTCAGGCGTGTTCTCATTCTCGGACATGGGGCTCCAGTATATGTTAATAGCGATGACCCGTCACCGCTTAAGCTTGTTGTTGGAGAATCGTGAGTAGTGAATTACTCAGAGCATAATATTATGTCTAATTATGGTTGTAGCGTGTTCATCCAGCCGCCACGGGAGGAGTACGCAAACAACAAGTACTTTAAAAGGTATGGAAAGATACCCGGCGACGTTTACTGGCAGGGAAGAATCGCCAAACTGGGGTCGAGGAAGAAAGATGCGGATCCCGACAATACCAATACGGCGACGCCAGTAGATATGCCAGAGGTGAGTCCAACAACCACGTTTGTCCAATTTGTATTTTACCTCTATTGGACTGTAGGCG
>Ga0307517_10010328_pt1 | contig 13080 bp, 9 predicted proteins | sample 23_EM_MG_FD_194515 | JGI IMG/M metagenome (GOLD analysis project Ga0307517, IMG submission 194515) | Populus trichocarpa ectomycorrhiza microbial communities from riparian zone in the Pacific Northwest, United States - 23_EM | ecosystem: Host-associated > Plants > Roots > Unclassified | place...
AAGAGGTTGAAACGCTGGAAGACCATGCCGATGTCCCGGCGCTTCAGGGCGACTTCGCTGTCCTTGAGCTCGTAGAGCTTGTCGCCCTTCTGCCGGTAGCCGACCAGCTCGCCGTCGACCGACAGCCGGCCCGAGTTGATCTTCTCCAGGTGGTTGATGCACCGCAGGAAGGTGGACTTGCCGGAGCCGGACGGGCCGATCAGGCAGAAGACCTCACGCGGGGCGACCTCCAGGTCGATGCCCTTGAGGATGTGGGCCAGGCCGAAGGACTTGTGGACGCCCTCGGCCTTGACCATGGGGTGGTTGGTCACGGAAGTCATGGAGGTCACCGCCTAAAGCCCGGGAGGGACGACATGTTCGCCTTGATCTTCTGGAACGGCGTCGGCGCCAGCTGGCGCGAGGTGCCACGGGCGTAGTAGCGCTCCAGGTAGTACTGGCCGACGCTGAAGACGCTGGTGAGGATCAGGTACCAGCAGGCGGCCAGGAACAGCATCTCCACGGTGGCGCCGGAGGTCTGCGAGATGTCCTGGGAGTTGCGCAGCAGCTCGGGGTACTGGACGGCGACGACCAGCGACGAGGTCTTGAGCATGTTGATGAACTCGTTGCCGGTCGGCGGCACGATCACCCGCATCGCCTGCGGCAGCACCACCCGGCGCAGGGTCTGGCCCTGGGTCATGCCCAGCGCGTGCGAGGCCTCCGTCTGGCCCTCGTCCACGGACTGCAGGCCGGCCCGGACGATCTCGGACATGTACGCGGCCTCGTTCAGCCCCAGGCCGAGGAGCGCGGCCATGAACGGGGTCATGAACTGCGTCATCTCGTCCTTGTAGAACCCGAGGTTGATGACCGGGAACACGATGGACAGGTTGAACCAGACCAGCAGCTGGACATAGACCGGGGTGCCCCGGAAGAACCAGACGTAGGCCCAGGCCACCCAGGCGGTGACCGGGTTCTTCGACAGGCGCATCACGGCGAGGACGATGCCCAGGATCGCGCCGACCGCCATGGCGGTGACGCTGATCACGATGGTGTTCTTGACCCCGGTGAGGATGCTGGAGTTGAAGAAGAAGTCCGGGATCGCGCCGTAGTTGACGTTGGCCCCGGCGAAGGCGTTGACCAGCAGGGCCACCAGCGCGATGACGACCACGCCGGCGACCCAGCGGCCGTAGTGCCGGACGGGGATGGCCTTGATGGCCTCGGGGGCGACGAGGGTCCCGGCCAGGGGCTTGTCGCCGCCGGCCGGGGCCTTGTCGTTGCTATCGGACATGAGAAGCGAGCCTCTAGACCTTCCGTAGACCGTCAGCCGTGGATCAGGAACCGCCGTTGATCTTGGCCTCGGTGATCGAGCCGGCCTCGACGCCCCACTTCTTGAGGATCGTCGCGTACGTGCCGTCCTTGATGATCGCCGCGACAGCGGCCTGGATGGCGTCCCGCAGCTTGGTGTCGGTCTTGCCGACGGCGATGCCGTACGGGCCCGCCTCGATCTGGTCGCCGACCGACTCGAAGGCGTTGCCGCCGTCGGTGGTCTTCGCCGCGTAGGCCGCCACCGGGTAGTCGTCGACGTCGGCGACGGTGCCGCCGGCCTTCAGCCGGGTCTGGGCCTCAAGGGTGGTGTCGAAGGCCTCGATGGTGATCTTGCCGCTGGTGCACTTCTGGGCCTTGAGCAGGTCGTTGGCGACCGAGCCGCGCTGTACGGAAACGGTTTTGCCGCACAGGTCGGCGAGCGTGGAGATGTTCTCCGGGTTGCCCTTCTTCACGATGATCCCGACGCCGGCGGTGAAGTAGTCGACGAAGTCGACGCCCTCGCCGACCTTCTTGCCGGTGTCGCCGTCGATGCCGTTCTGGCGGTTCTTGGTGTCCGACATCGAGGAGATCGCGACGTCGTAGCGACCGGCCCGCATGCCCGTGAGGAGCGTGTCGAAGGTGCCGTTGTTGAACTGGAAGGTCACGCCCAGCTGCTTGCCCAGGGCGTTGGCGAGGTCGACGTCGACGCCGACGGTCTTGCCGCTGCTGTCCTTGTACTCCATCGGCGGGTACGCGATGTCGGAGCCGACCTTGATGACACCGGCGCTCTTGATGTCGGCGGGCAGCTTGTCGCTCAGCGGCGCGGCGCTGGCGCTGCCGGACGACGTGCTCTTGTCGGTCTGGTCACCGCATCCGGTGAGCAGCAGGGCACCTGCGACCGCGATGGCTCCGACCGCGGTGAGGCGGGTTGTGGCGGCGGGGCGACGGATGGTGCTGGCGGTCATGCTGGTTCCTCCTGCGGAGTGGGGGAGTACCCGGTTTGTCCGGCACACGCGTTCGGGGATAGCGAGCCCGTGTGATCTCAGGCATCTTGCCATCCGGGCATGAGGTCTTAGGTGACCGGTTGTGTCAAAATCGCATAACGGGCGATCCCCGGGCCCCCATCAGGCCGGTACACCAGGGCCGGACCACGATGGGGCCGTGCTGACAAGTTACGTGTATCACGTCGGTTGTCCCGCTATTCGGACGGTTTGTGCGCTATGCGCCGTCCTGTCGTCCGTAATACATCGCTCACTCGACGCGCGAAATACGACTCGTCAGCGGATTCGGTCTTCCGGTAGAACAGACCCTTACCCCTCATCCGGGGCCCAGGGCGTGCGTGCGGCACGCCTGGCGTGGCGCGCTCCAGGACCACACATGTGCCTGAGGCCGCGCTTGCCGAGCCCAGCTATCTCCTGTCGTAGGGGGTAGTACCCTCGTAGAAATTTCAGACAAAGGGGTCAAAAGTGGCAGCGGAGATTGTCAATCCTCGCACCGACAGCGACGGTCCTGAAAGCCCCGTCGACCCGGTGTTCGCCCTGCACCGCGGCGGCAAGATGGAGGTGTCCGCCACGGTTCCGGTGCGCGACGCCGACGACCTGTCGCTCGCCTACACGCCCGGCGTGGCCAGGGTCTGCACCGCGATCGCCGAATCGCCGGAGCTCGTCAACGACTACACGTGGAAGTCGAATGTGGTGGCGGTCGTCACCGACGGCACCGCCGTGCTCGGGCTCGGCGACATCGGGCCGGAGGCCTCGCTCCCGGTGATGGAGGGCAAGGCGATCCTCTTCAAGCAGTTCGGCGGGGTCGACGCGGTTCCGATCGCGCTGGCCACCACCGACGTGGACGAGATCGTCGAGACCGTGGTGCGGCTCGCCCCGTCCTTCGGTGGGGTGAACCTTGAGGACATCTCGGCGCCGCGCTGCTTCGAGATCGAGCGCAAGCTCATCGAGCGCCTCGACATCCCGGTCTTCCACGACGACCAGCACGGCACCGCCGTCGTGACCCTGGCCGCGTTGCGGAACTCCGCGCGGCTGACCGGGCGGGCCATGGGCAGCCTGCGCGCCGTCATCTCGGGCGCCGGCGCGGCCGGTGTGGCCATCGCGAAGATCCTGGTCGAGGCCGGCATCGGCGACGTCGCCGTCACCGACCGCAAGGGCGTGGTCCACGCGGGCCGCGACGACCTGAACTCCGCCAAGCGCGAGCTCGCTTCGTATACGAACCACGCCGGACTGACCGGTTCCCTGGAGGAGGCGCTCAGCGGCGCCGACGTCTTCATCGGCGTCTCCGGCGGCACGGTGCCGGAGGAGGCGGTGGCCGGCATGGCCAAGGGCGCCTTCATCTTCGCGATGGCGAACCCGACGCCGGAGATCCACCCGGATGTCGCGCACAAGTACGCGGCCGTGGTCGCCACCGGGCGCAGCGACTTCCCCAATCAGATCAACAACGTGCTGGCCTTCCCCGGCATCTTCGCCGGCGCCCTCCAGGTGCGGGCCTCGCGGATCACCGAGGGCATGAAGATCGCGGCCGCCGAGGCGCTGGCCGCGGTGGTCGACGGCGAGCTGTCGGCGGACCACGTCATCCCCTCGCCCTTCGACGCGCGGGTCGCCCCGGCGGTCACCGCAGCGGTGGCCGCGGCCGCCCGGGCCGAGGGCGTCGCGCGCCGCTAGGGCCTGTCCCCAGCGGTCACGTAAGCGGGTGACGTACGTCGCTTCGCGGGGCGGGGCCTTCACCGGCCCCGTCCCGCGCCACTACGTTCAAGGTCATGTTCGCTGCCTACGCCGCCCGCATCGACCCCGACCAGCCGCTGAACGGCCTTGAGCTCGGGGAGCGCCCCGAACCCGAGGCGCGGCCCGGCTGGACGACCGTCCGCGTCAGGGCCGCCTCGCTCAACCACCACGACCTGTGGTCGCTGCGGGGGGTCGGGCTCGGCGAGAAGAGCCTGCCGATGATCCTGGGCTGCGACGCGGCGGGTGTCGACGAGGACGGCAACGAGGTCGTGCTGCACTCCGTCATCGGCCAGACCGGGCACGGCGTCGGGCCGGACGAGCCCCGGTCGATCCTCACCGAGCACTACCAGGGCACTTTCGCCGAGAAGGTGTCCGTGCCGAGCTGGAACGTCCTGCGCAAGCCGAAGGAGCTCTCCTTCGAGGAGGCGGCCTGCCTGCCGACCGCCTGGCTGACGGCGTACCGGATGCTCTTCACGAACGCCGCCGTACGGCCCGGGGACTCCGTCCTCGTCCAGGGCGCGGGCGGCGGCGTCGCCACGGCCGCGATCGTCCTCGGGAAGGCGGCCGGGCTGCGGATCTTCGCCACCAGCCGGGACGCGGCCAAGCGGGAGCGGGCCGTCGAGCTGGGCGCCGAGGGCGCCTTCGAGCCCGGCGCGCGGCTGCCGCACCGGGTCGACGCGGTGATCGAGACGGTCGGCGCGGCCACCTGGTCGCACTCGGTCAAGTCGCTGCGGCCGGGCGGCACGCTCGTCATCAGCGGCGCCACGTCCGGGCCGAGCCCGAAGTCGGCCGAGCTGAACCGGATCTTCTTCCTCGAACTGCGGGTCGTCGGCTCCACGATGGGCACGAAGGACGAGCTGGAGGATCTGCTGAGCTTTTGCGCTGCGACGGGGGTGCGGCCGGTGATTGACTCCGTGCTGCCGCTGGCGCGGGCGCGCGAAGGTTTCGAGCGGATCGCCGGCGGTGAGTTGTTCGGCAAGGTCGTGCTGACGATGTGACGATCTGACGTCATCGGGGTCTGGGGGACCGTACATGGCAACGGGGGACATACCGGCGTACGCCGGGGTCGAGCGCTTCGTGGAGGCGTTCGACAAGCTGGTGGCGCAGCCGAGGAGACGCCGCAGCAGGGTGCCGGTGGTGCTGCTGACGGAGGACGCCGGAGGGCAGGCCGGGCGGCGGATCGTACGGGGGCTGCGGGGGCGGCTGCGGGGCCGCAGTGAGGTGCTGGCGTCGCACGCGTACGTACCGGCGCGGTCGCCGCAGTCGGCGGAACCGCCGGCGCTGGAGCTGTTCGAGCAGATCGCGATGCGGCTGGCGGAGTCGATGCCGGAGGGCACGGGGCAGTTGCGGCTCCCCGGCTACCGGCTGCTGCACGCGGTGGTAACGGCGACGGCCATCGACGGCCCGGTGGAGCACCGCCATTCGGAGCTGCGCAACCACTGCTACGCCGAGCACCGCCGCTGGTCGAAGGCGGCGGACACGCTGTGGTGGCTGGGCGGGCGGGACCAGGCCAGCGGCGGGACGCTGATCGAGACGGTGTGGAATCTGGTCGCGGGCCCGCTGTTCCAGTCGCTGCCGCGCTGGCTGTTCGGGATCCGGGCCTCGCGCCGGATGCTGGGCCGGGGGCGCAATCGCCGCTGGTACGCAGAATGGGCGCGGCTGCAGCACGGGACGCCGCCGAAGGACTTCTTCCGGTCTGCGCTGGATCACGTACCCGGTGGCGAGGGCAGCGATCCCGAGCGGCTGGACCGGGTGCTGATGCACGCGCTGCTGGCGGACCTGGACGGGGCGGTGCGGCGCAGACGCGCCAATCCCTGGCGCAGACGCCGGTCGACGCGCTTCGTGCTGCTGTTCGAGGAGGCGGGGGCCTCGGACTCGCGCGTGCAGCGGTTCCTGCGGGAGCTGCGCTCGGCCGTGGAGGACCTGCGGTGCACCTCCGTGATCGCGGTGGCGGCGGGCGTACGGTCGCTGGCCTCCCGGATCCCGGACATCGAGGCGGCGGACCTGGCGCACGCGGGCGCCGAGCTGACGCTGGTGGAGCGGCAGGGCATGCGGGCCGGGCAGCCGACCGGCATCGTGGTGCCGGTCCGGGAGGGGCCGGAGGACGACGAGCGGGCGGCGTACTGGATAGGGCGGTTCCCGACCCTGGTGGCGCCGTCACGCCGCTGGGGACCGCGCACCGAGGTGGCGGCCGGGGCCGTGGTGGCGGCGCTGGTCGCGCTCGCGGTGGCGGCGGGGGCGCTCAACTGGCCGCCGTGGGCGCATTCCGCGAAGAACAACTGCGCCGGGGCGACCTTCCTGGAGGACGAGGGCGGGGAATGCGTCGGCTTCGCCGAGGGGAAGGAGCAGTACGCCAAGGGCGAGAAGCGGATAGGCGCCGTACTGGATCAGATCGAGCGGCAGAACAAGCAGGTCAGCGAGGCGACGGCAGACCTTGCCGCTGGGCGGCCGCACTACCGTACGGTGGTCTACCTCGGCCCCTTCACCGGCGGGGCGGGCGACGAGGACCCGGTGCGCGGCGGGACCCTGCCTGAACTGCGCGGCGTCGCGCTGGCGCAGAAGTACGTGAACGAGCTGGCGCTCAAGGGCGAGGGCGACCGCGTCCCGTTGCACGTGCTGGTCGCCAATTCCGGGCACCTCTTCGAGCACGCGCCGAAGGTGGCGGACATCATCATCCGCAGGGCCGAGCACGACTCCTCGGTCGTCGGGGTCGTCGGTTTCGGGCAGAGCCGCCTCGCCACGTACGCGGCGATACGCAAGCTGGACGCTGCCGGCATCCCCATGCTGGGCACCTCGGGCACGGCCGACGCGCTGCTGGACCAGGGCCTGCACTACTACCAGACGGCGCCGGTCGACAGCCGGGCCGCGCAGGTCATGGCCTCCTTCGTGGAGCACGCCGCGATGGTGCAGCAGCCGGACGGCAAGCCGGTGCGGGCCGCCCGCGTCGAGCTGGTCGCCGACCGCACCGATCCGTACAGCAACGGCCTGGCCCGCTCGTTCCAGGCGGACTACACGGCCTCGGGCGGCTCGGCCGAGACGCTTCTCGTGCCGTCCGACGGGAACCCGGTCGCGGACGCCCTGGCCGGGCAGTCGTACGCCACCCTCGGCGATCTGGCCGACCGGGTGTGCGCGGCCGTCGGCCGCGGCACGACGCCCACTGCGGTGGTGTGGACCGGGCGGGCCAGCCAGTTCGTCAACTTCCTTGAGGAGTACCGGAAGCAGTCCGACAACTGCCCCGAGCTGAGCGTCCTGGGCGGCGACGATGTCACCAACGCCCTGCTCACCGGCTCCAGTCCGTGGTCCGCCTTCGACCGGCTGCGCCTGTACTACATCTCGCACGGCAACGCCGCCGAGGTGACGGGCGAGGGCGCCCGCTCCTACCTGGAGGCGTACGCCGACACCTACGGCAAGGACTCCATGCGCCTGGACCCCCACCCCGCGCTCGCCTGGGACGCCCTGCGGTACCTCTCCGAGGCCATCGACGAGGCCTGGGTCGGCACCGGCCGCAGCGACGGACGCCTGGACCGGGCCCTGGTCCAGGCGGTGCTCTACCAGGGGCTCGGCGGCGGCGGCTTCAACGGTGCCACCGGGCGCCTGGACTCCCGGGGCGTGGGCGGCGGCCGGCGGCTGACGGCGGACAAGCTGGTGGGCGTGCTGCTGGGTTCGCCCACGGGGAAGGCGGAGACGGTCCTGTTCTGCGGGGCGGTGACGGCCTCGGACGTACGGGTGAAGTGGGGCGCGGGGCGCTACGACTGCCCGACCTAGGGCCAGGCCCTAGCCCCGCAGTACGGCGCCGATGCGCGCGGCCGCCGCCGCCAGGTGGCCGCGCGCATCGCGGAGCTGGTCCGCGGTGACGCCGTGGTCGCGGGCGGCGTCGCGGATGTCGTCGCGGAAGCGGTCGAGGAGGCGTTCGAGGTCGCGGGCGGGGTCGCCGCTGACGGGGGAGTCGTCGGCGGCCCAGTCGGGGGCGTCGGCGCCGACCGGGTCGGGCTTGACGTAGGCCGGCCCGGGGGCGGTGCGGCCGAACTGGCCGAGCTCGCGGCTGAGTTCGGCGAGGCCTTCGCGCAGGCCGCCCTGCCAGTCGCCGCGCCGGACGTGCTCCTGGACCTCGTCCTGGACCTGGCGGGCGATGCGCTGGACCTCGTCGCGGGCGAAGTCCTGGGCCTCCTTGGCCTGGCGGCGGGCGTTGCGGGCGTCCTCCTTGGCGCGGCGGCTCTCCTCCTTCAGCTTGCGGAAGTCGAAGTCGGAGTCGGGCTTCGTACGGGCCTGCTGGGCGGCGGCGCGGACCTCGCGGCGCAGGTCGCCGGCGGCGCCGCGGACGTCCTCGCGGATCTCGGCGGCGAGGGTGGAGACGGACTCGCGGATCTCGTTCTCCAGGTCGTCGATCTCGCCCGCGCGGGAGGCGAGTTCGGCGCGGCCGGCGGCGGTGATGGAGTAGACCTTGCGGCCGCCCTCGCTGGAGTGGGTGACCAGGCCCTCCTGCTCCAGCTTGGCCAGTCGCGGGTAGACGGTGCCGGCGGAGGGCGCGTAGAGGCCCTGGAAGCGCTCTTCGAGCAGGCGGATGACCTCGTAGCCGTGGCGCGGGGCCTCGTCGAGCAGCTTGAGCAGGTACAGCCGCAGCCGGCCGTGGGCGAAGACGGGAGGCATGTCAGCTGTCCTTCCGGAAGGGATCGCGGGGTTCTGCGTCGTCGACGTCCGCGGTATTCGCGATGTCCTCGACGTCTTCGATGTCCTCGATGGGCGGCCTGCGCAGCAGCGCGATCGCCCCGGAGACCGTGGTCGCCCGCAGCCGCGCACCACCGTCGCCGATCCGCCCGGTGATCCGTTTGGCCCCCCACTGGCCGGAGACCCGCAGCTCGTCGAAGGCGCAACTCACCGAGCCGCTCGTGGTGTTGGCCTCCACCTCCGCGTCGCCCGGCTCCGGGATGCGGATCGCGATCTCGCCGGAGACCGTGGTGAGCCGTACGTCGGCGCCGCCGCGCGGGTCCAGGTCGAGCACCATATTGCCGCTCACCGACTCGGCCTTGACGGCCGCGCCGCTGCCCTCGATCACCGTCAGGTCCCCGGAGACGGTGTTGACCTTCAGGTCGCCCGACACCGCCTGCGCCTCAACGCTCCCGTTGACCGTCTCGGCGGTCGTCGGGCCGGCCAGCCCCACCAGCGCGATCTCCCCGTTCACCCCCCGAACCTGCGTACGGTCCGTGATCCCCGAGATCACCGCGCTCGCCCCGACCACGCCCACCGACACCCGCGTACGCTGCGGCACCGCCAGCGACACGACGGCGTGCCGCCGCCAGCCCTTGCGGTCGAGCCACTTGAACAGGCCCTTCCAGGGCAGATCCTCGTACGTCACGGTCAGCGTCCCGCCCTTGTGGCTCACCACGAGCGGCGGCCCGTCCAGCTCGCTGACCTCCAGCCGCGCGGGCCCCTCGTCCACGCCGACCACGTTCACGGCGCCGTTGACGATGCGTACGTTCAGGGTGTCGACGCCGCCTTCGAAGACCAGCTTGTCAGGCTCGGTGACGGACCATTCCGACGTGCCGCTCATTTCGCCCCTCCTGGGGTGTGCCGACGACAACGCAACATATCGCGTCTCTCGATAGACACGATATATCGCGTACGGGGGAAGTCAAGCGGCTACTCGTCGTCGTCCTCGTCGTCCAGCCGGGCCAGCCAGGTCGCCAGCCGCTCCACCGGGATCTCGAACTCCGGATTGAGGTCGACGAACTCCTGCAGGCGGGCGGCGAGCCACTCGAAGGTGACCTCCTCCTCCCCACGCCGGCTCTGCAGTTCCTCGATGCCGCGGTCGGTGAAGTACACGGGTATTGCTCCGGAAGGACGGGAACGGTTTTGGTCAGCATAGGCAGTGCGCACGCGTACTCGCGCGCGCCGGTCGGTGCCACTAGCCTGCTGGGACAGCAGGGGAACGGGGGGACTGCTATGAGCGACCGCATCGTCCGGGGCGAACTGCCGGACGGCCGGAGCGAGGTGTGACGGACCTGGGCGGCGGGGGCGCGCGGGGTGACGGCGTGGACCCCTTCGAGACACTCGCGCCGCTGCTGGCGGCGGCGACGGTACGTATCCACAGCCTGTCCGACGGGCATGACCTTGATGACGGGTACGCGGAGGTCTCGGGGAGCGGGTTCTTCGTAGCGCCCAACTGGGTACTCACTTGCGCGCATGTCGCGTTACGCGCGGAGGGGACGACGGTGGCTGGTACGGGACGGCAGGTCGGGGTGAGCTTCGGCACCCGTACCGTGCCCGGTGTGGTCGAGTGGGCGGACCCGCCGGGGCCGGTGGACGACCACGATTCCTGGCCCGCGCCGGACCTCGCGCTCATCCGGCTGCTGGAGCCGGGGGTGCCCCACCCGTGCGTGTGGCTCACCGACCGCACCTCGAAGGTCTTCACGCCCAACGAGGTCGCGTTCTTCGGCTGTACGGCGGAGAGCGGCGAGATCGTGGAGTACAGCGGGCGCTGCACGATCCGGGGGGAGCTCGGCAGGCGGGGGCTGCTCCGGCTCGGCAGCGAGGACGAGATCCCCGAGGGCGTCTCCGGCGGTCCCCTGGTCGACCTCGTGCGGGGCGAGGTGATCGGCGTCGTCAAGGCGCAGCGCTACGGCGCCGATGGCGGCCTGGCGGTCTCGGTCGTCCAGCTCCGCCGGTTACCCGTCCCCACCGACCCCGCCTCCGCACAGGCCGAGGACCTCTACCAGACGGTCATGCACGCGCACGACCGTCACCACGCCGACCGCCACCGCAACGTCCACCACGGATACGGCACCTGGACCGACGCCCAGAGCGACCTTCGGGGTTCGGCCGCCGGTCACGGCCTCACCCCCGGCCGCCGCACCGAACTGCTGGGGCTGCTGGCCGAGTTGCCGCCGCCGGTCAGCACCCGGGCCCTGGAGGACCTGGTCTCGCTGATACGCGGCCAGACCTGCGAAGGGCTGCCGCTCGCACCGCGCGCCTGGCGGGACGGCCTCGGGCTGCTGTACGGACTGCGCGGCGGCCGCAGCGAACTGGAGGCGGTGCTGCGCTACGCGGTGCACGCGGCGACCGCGGACCGTCACCATCCCGCCGCCGGGGGAACGGAGCGGGCCGTGTGGAGGTGGGCGGAGCGAGAGGCGGCCGACGCCGAACTGTCCCGCGCTTTCCGCAGGCAACTCATCGAGGAGCGCAGCAACCGGCTGGAGTCGAGGGTGGTCGGCCTTCCTCCGGCGCCCGGCCTCTGGAACGCCGGTCCGGGGTCGGTGATCCTGGAGATCACCGAACGCCGGTGGGAGCCGGGCCACTACGACTGGCGGGTCCGCCTCGCCGGAGCCTCCGGCGCCTCCGGCGAAGTGACGGCGGACGAGGGACATGCCGTCCACCACGACGACCTGCGGCGCCAGTTGGCCGGCCCGCTGTCCGAGGCGTTCCGCCGCCAGGACACCCCCGGCCACCCCGTACCCTTCTACGTCTGCCTGCCCGCGCCGCTGTTCGGCCTCCCCGTCGACGACTGGCGGATCCCGGCGGACGCCAGTGCGGTGGGCGCGACCCGCCCCGTACTGGTCCGCTGCTCCGACCGGGAACCGGGCACGGCATCGCCGGTCCGCAGCCGCCGCTGGGACGCGGTCCACGCGGACTCCGAACCGCTCGTGGTCGTCGTGGACTGCGACGACGGCAGGCCGGTGACCGGGCCGAAGGGCGCCACCCTGAACGGGCTCGCCCACCACGCGGTGCCGGCCCTGTGCCGTCGCCCGGGGGCGGACCAGGCCGCCACGGAGCACCAGGACATCCTCGCCGCCGGATTCGGCGTGGCCCTGTGGCGCCGCGGAACCACGGAGTTCGACCCGTTCTGCGAGGACTACCACCGCGGACTGCTGCGCACCGTCGAGGCCGCCGGAGGCGCGGACGGGCTGCCGGGCGCCGTATGGCAGCTCCGTGCCAACCTCGCCAAGGGCCGGACCCAGGCGTTCTGGTCCAAGGGGATCACCCTGCTGTACGACGACCCCGACCGCCCGGTGTTCGACGCCGGCCAGATGCTGGAGGCGCCATGACCTGGTGCATGACCCGCCGCATGACGTGCCGCTCAAGGCGTTCCCCTTATGCGCCACTGCCGGTCTCGATACGGTCGAGGTCCGATCCGGCGGTTCCCGCCGTCGGTCTGCTGGCCACGAGGAGCGGCGGTGCCTGACATGATCCCTCACAGCGACGCGGATCCCCCCGGTCCGAACGCGGTTGGCGAGTGGCTCATCTACCGAGGAGCCGGCGAGCCGCACGACGGGATCGATCTGCTGCCCGACCCGCCGCCCTGGCGGGACTTCGACGGCGGCCCGCTCGTCGAGCCCGGCCCGGCCGCCGACGGCTCCTCGACCCGCAGGCTCGGCGCCCAGCGGCACCTGGCCGAGCTGCACCGCCCCGGCGCCGAGGAGCTGGAGATCATCAACGCCGCCCTCTACCTGCGGCGTCCGCTCCTGGTCACGGGCAGCCCGGGCACCGGCAAGAGCACCCTCGCCCACGCGGTGGCGTACGAACTCGGGCTGGGCCGCGTCCTGCGCTGGCCGGTGCTGAGCCGCACCACCCTGGGCGACGGCCTCTACCACTACGACGCGATAGCCCGGCTCCAGGACACCCAGATCTCGGCCGGCACGAGGGGGGCGACGCCGGGCGGCATCGGGAGCTACATCCGGCTCGGGCCGCTGGGCACCGCCCTGCTGCCCACCGCCAAGCCCCGGGTCCTGCTCATCGACGAGCTCGACAAGAGCGACATCGACCTGCCCAACGACCTGCTGAACGTCCTGGAGGAAGGCGAGTTCGGCATCCCCGAGCTCCAGCGGATCGCCGAACACGAGCCCGAGGTCCAGGTCCTCACCGACGACGGCGCCAGAGTGACCGTGCAGGACGGCCGCATACGCTGCCGGGCCTTCCCCTTCGTCGTCCTGACCAGCAACGGCGAGCGGGACTTCCCGGCACCCCTGCTGCGGCGCTGCATCCATCTCGAACTCGGCCAGCCCGATCACCAGCGTCTGGCCAATGTGGTGCGGGCCCATCTAGGCGAGGAGGCGGCCCGGTCGGGCGATGACCTGAT
>Ga0307517_10010329_pt1 | contig 13080 bp, 10 predicted proteins | sample 23_EM_MG_FD_194515 | JGI IMG/M metagenome (GOLD analysis project Ga0307517, IMG submission 194515) | Populus trichocarpa ectomycorrhiza microbial communities from riparian zone in the Pacific Northwest, United States - 23_EM | ecosystem: Host-associated > Plants > Roots > Unclassified | place...
CAGCGAAGGTAGGATCCACGTAGAATGAGACATGGCTTTGCACTTAAATTGTGCTAAGTAGCATTCCCTTCTTTCCCTTCTTTTTCCTCTTAGTTATTTTGAAGCACATTTTAATTGCAAACAATTCACCTTCTGAACGATAGAGTCAAAAGGGATATGTGCTGTTAATATACGTGAAAGACTCTTTTTTTCAAACTGTTCTGTACAGTTTGAAGATTTATAATGTCATCATTGGAAAGCATACTGTATTGTCCAAGGATTTCAATTAGAAGCTTAAAGAACTTGTTTTATTAGCCTTGACAGCCTGTGTAGTTTTGATGGGTGCAATGCTGGAGATTGATAAACATACTGTATAGGTATATATATACCACACCAGTAAAATCTTGATTCGTTTATCTCTTGCTACTACCAGGAGCCTCAAGAATTTCCAGCAGAACCAGCCATTCTTCAGTTCCATCTAGTCTGACCATCCCATCATACAGTGGAAGGAGCAGTGAATGTCTTCCTACACCAAGGAGTGAAGGTGAAATATTGTCATCGCCAAATTTAAAAGCTTTCTCATTCAATGAGCTAAAAAATGCTACCAGAAACTTCCGTCCCGACAGTCTTCTGGGTGAAGGTGGCTTTGGCTATGTTTTCAAAGGATGGATTGATGAACACACTCTTACTGCTGCAAAGCCTGGATCGGGAATGGTTGTTGCTGTCAAGAAGCTTAAACCTGAAGGTTTCCAAGGCCACAAGGAGTGGTTGGTAGGTTTTTTCTCTTATTAAATTTAGTAGTTTTTCAAACTGAAGTGTCCTTTCCTCACATACTAATAGCTGGCTGGTATCAGACAGAAGTTAATTATCTCGGCCAACTTCATCATCCAAATCTGGTTAAATTGATTGGATACTGCTTGGAAGGTGAGAACCGGCTTCTGGTCTATGAGTTCATGCCTAAAGGGAGCTTAGAGAATCATCTGTTCAGAAGTAAGTAATCCAATGCAAAGAATTAATTTGGAAGCCTCGTGTGCTATAACTTGTCCTCCTATATGCTTGTAATGCTTGTACTTGAAAACTTGACCCCTATGCTTTGTGTTTGCTGAGAAATAGAAATTAACAACCTTTCCCCCTCTTTTGTTTTAGTTCATGGAATAGAAATAAATGAATCTGTTTAACTTGTGCGGTGAATTAATTTGTTTGCTTCCATGGGGAATAAAATGACAAAAATTTAGGACCACAAATTTTTGTTTCCTCTGTTAGATATACAGCCAGATATGAGGCTAGTTATGTCCTTTTTTCTCTTATCTATCTCAGACTGATCCTTTTGGTTAATACCAGCCACATCGAATTGGAGACACTGTCTACTAAATGAAATCAGGTTTCTCCGTTCACGCTATAGTTCTTCAGTTGTCAATGAATCATAGGCTATACAATCAATAACCCTTAGGCATAATTTACCAGCCACTCACCTTTATGGATATGTTTCTGTGTTAGCAACAAGGATGAGTCAGGGACTGTGATTCGCCAAAATTTCTTGGGACATTCCTCATTTAAATGGATATCATACACTCCCAATTTTTCCCTGGGGATCAAGGACGAGTTGGCTGCCCATATGAATATCTGAGGTACGGGGATTTGAAACTTCTATGTGATATGGGTTCACATAGTCTATATATTTAAACAGGCGCAATCACTAAAACCTTGATTCAGACTTGGGTTTTTGCTATAGTGATTTTATGATAATAGGTGCCAAAGTGTCATATGTATTTTTTTTTGGAAGACTTCTTGAGCCACCTTAAGGGAAGAAAGTTGTTTCATTGCATTTTAATTTCACATCTATTCCTATTTCCCAAGATTTTGATGCAAGCTGTGATGCATCTTTACTTCTTTCCCAAGGTTTTGATTCTTGCTATAACGCTCAGACAATTTCGCAATTTTTTTTTTATATATCTCTTATGAGATTTTACCATGACTTTCCCTGTCCTATTGTCATAAACAAGCTAACAAGCAACAATATCTGGAAATCATGGAAGTCCTTGTGCGTGCAACTATGAAAACTTGGTAACCTTCAATTCTGTATATTGTTTTATAGGAGGACCACAGCCACTTTCATGGGCGATAAGAATCAAAGTGGCCATAGGTGCTGCCAGAGGACTCTCTTTTCTTCATGATGCAAAATCACAAGTCATATACCGTGACTTCAAGGCATCTAATATTCTACTAGATGCGGTATGCTTAATAAGGGCATGAATTAATAATTTTGTTTCTTTAGAAAAAAGAATATAATTTCTCCTTGTCACTAGCCTGTACCAGTAATGTCATCCCATTGGATTTAATAAATTTTCATTGCTAACGATGCATTGGTTTGCAGGAATTTAATGCAAAACTTTCTGATTTTGGTTTGGCCAAGGCAGGCCCTACTGGTGATAGGACTCATGTGTCCACTCAAGTTATGGGTACTCATGGGTATGCAGCACCTGAATACGTTGCTACAGGTCTGTAAAATGCCTGTCCTAATTAAAGGCTTTTGCTGTTTCCTTCCACTTTTGAAACCAGTAATGATTTATGTTAATCTCTTGCCATTGTGCTTCTGAACTAGGTTAGTATTTGTGATAAAACAGTAAGGCGTCTGATTGTTTTGCTATTTATGCTAGACCATTTTAGCCATTCTTATCTCTGATGACCATGCTGATGCTTCTCGCCCTTCTAGGTCAGGCCTCTTCTGTAATGACCAGGTTTCTTTCTATTGTCCAAGTGGGGGAAAGCTTGATGGTTAGAGAAAATGATTGGTCAGTTGACATTAAGTAAAAATGCCATGTCAGTATCCCCGGAGAAGAAGCCCGGCTATTACCTGAAAAGATTCAAGCTTTAAAGGGACTGAGCTCTCTTTCTTTGTATATTTGCATGTTTGAGTGGGGTCAAATCTTTGAAACAGCAACTATATGCAAAAAATGATGAATGACTCCCTTTGGTGGGACTATAACTGATTTACAGGCATATCATTAGCATCGGTTATGAGAGCCCATTACAGTAAAGCACTGCTTCATTTAAACATAGTTGTTGAAAAAGGCTGGATTTCATTATCTAACATGAGTGTATCTATGGTCAACATCTTTAGTGTTCACTTGGAACTGATCTTGTACATGCATGTTTTTAAATATTTCTTGCTCAGGGAATTCCTATGTCATGTTTGTGTGTAACAAAACTTCCATTTCTGGACAGGTCGGTTGACAGCCAAAAGTGATGTATACAGCTTCGGGGTTGTATTGCTGGAATTCCTGTCTGGGCGACGCGCTGTTGATAAATCTAAGGTGGGTGTGGAGCAGAATCTGGTAGACTGGGTGAAACCGTATCTGGGTGACAAAAGGAAATTATTCCGAATTATGGACACCAAATTGGGGGGACAATATCCTCAGAAAGGAGCCTTCATGGCTGCTAACCTGGCTTTACAGTGCCTAAGCACTGAAGCTAAAGTCAGGCCTCGAATGTCAGAAGTATTAGCAACACTGGAGCAAATTGAATCCCCAAAAGGTGCAGTTAAAAACATCCAATTAGAGCATCAAACAGTTCAGACTCCTGTCCGACAGTCCCCAATGAGACACCATCGCTCTCCTGTGATTCCAACGGCCAGTGCCTCCCCGCTGCCATCCCACCACCAATCTCCACGATTACAATAAGCAGATAGTTATTTGTAAAATTCTTTTTTTATTTGCTCCTGTATTTTGTTCTTGTAAAATCGAATGTGGGTGTGTGCACTTTTGGATTAGAAACACAGATACTATCACTTGTTGTACCGAAAGAGGGTCGTAGAAGGTTTTACAGCCAGGCTTAAACCTGGCTACATCTTGTTGTTGTAGCATAGATGTGCGTTTCTCACCACAGTAATCCATGTCCTATTCAACTGTAATTACTTAGTTATTGGTTATATGAGCTCTTTGATTGATGCAATCTGAGTTTAAGTTTTGTTATCATCCTCAAACGTGTTGATCAGCAGAAGATAAGAGTGGGGAATGTACACCTGAGTTGAAATCGTTACGAGACTTGAAATTAGTGAAGCTCAAGAAATCATCAGTCAATACAAGCATTCTTATCAGGGGAGTTGGTTAAAATATTTTTATTCTGTTTTTTTTTTTCTATTAAAGAGTTTATATTGCAAAATACAAATAAATCGAATAAATCTTCCCATCTGCTGATCCCACTCACTATACCACCTCTTTATCTACTCATTTCTTTGTATTTAAATAAAATTCTCTTCATTTGCAAAATACAAATAAAATCCATACTTCTAAAGAGAATCCATGTATTTTGAAATTAATGGTTGAAGTATAGACGGGGAGAAAAATCAATATAAATACTCAATTAGTCAAATTTTGGCAACTGAAGACTTTCAATTAAAAAACAATATAAACACAGATTCTATTATCATCAAGAAGTGAATTTACTGTTATCTCCTCGCAAAATACAAAATAGTACTGTACCCTAGAATATTGCTTGTTTTTTATTTTTTATTTTTATTTTATCTTTGAATATTAATATTAGATTTATTGAAAATTAAACTTTATAATTTATTCAATTTTTTTTTGTTCTGTCTTGGTCTCGTGACCCGGATCGTGAATTTAATATGTTAACCCGAGTTGATTAAGGTTATTTATTTATTTTATCATTTAACGTTGGGTTAATTGAGAATTAAGTTTCATAATTTCTTTTAGTTTGTTTTTACAGGGTTTTCCTAGTTACATAACCCAAATAGTAAGCTTGACAGGTTAACTCGGATTGATTTGAGTTGTTTTTTTGTGTTTATTTTTTACTTGATTTATATTCAATTTTATTCTTCAATATTAGGTTGGTTCGGAATTGTATTTCATAATTTATTTTCTACAGGATTATCAACCTTTCATTAACCAAGTCATGGATTTACAAATTAATTCTGGTTGATTTAATATGTTTTTTTAATATTAAAAAAATATTTTCCTAATTTTTCTTGGAATCAAAATATATTTTTACATTATTTTTAAATTTATCGAGATAATTAAATAACATTGAAGTTATATTAAGAACTTGATATTAAATGTTTTTCTATTAGAACTTGTTAGCCATGTTTAAATATGTTTTTTATATTAAAACAATCTGATCCAATAATGTATCGTGTGCAAATCATCTAATAACTAGCTACTTCATATGTCTAATAAATAGGGCAAAGGTGCTCAGATAATAATTTGTCGTTACAAACCTTTCAATTAAAAAAAATTAATTGATGCAAAATATCACAGTTAACATAATTTTATGTTCAACTTCTTAAAAACAACTCGGGGAGAGAAGGGGAAAAAAAAAGAAAAAGGAAACAGGGTTACAAGACAAATTCAAAATCAGCGGGGAAAATGATGGAAAGTTTGCAGTGCACCATACTTCGATGCTACTCCATGTTTTATAACTCGACACTCGTCCTCCTCCTAATCCTTGCTACATAAACCCGACGCTGGATCCTAATCGTTGGAAGTTAGACCGACACCCCGGAAATCCCCTTTCACCCGCCCAAATTTGATCCTCTCCCTCTCTCTAATCTCAGATCTAATAAATAATCCAAGTTATTCTAAAATTAAATGCGTAATTGTTGGTAGAAGAAGATGGAGTCGGCACCGATTCGGGTACCGTACCGGAAACTTAAGAAGGAGATAGAGGTAGAAATGGTGAGTTTGGAAGTGGAGTCGTCTCCTTCTCCTTCTCCTCCTCCTCCTCGAATCCAATCTCCTCTTAATCCTAATTCTAATGGAGATTTCAGATCTCAAACCACCAAACATCAAATAAGCTTCACCACTCTTGTTCTCAGCTGTACGGTGGCCGCTGGCGTTCAATTCGGCTGGGCCTTGCAGCTCTCTCTCCTCACTCCCTATATTCAGGCAACTCCATCATCTCGTCTTGCAACTACTGCATTTCTCTATCTATACTAACTAGTACTTGGGGGGATTTTTGTTGCAGACACTTGGGATAGGACATGCTTTTTCATCCTTCATTTGGCTCTGCGGTCCTATTACAGGCCTCGTGGTAGGTCATGATGCCTAATGATCTTTTTGTTTGATTGAGATATCTGAATCAGCTGATGAAACCGGAATCTAGTTTAGTTTATTCATCTACTTCTCCTCTTATTTTACTATGTAACTTGCCGCATCATGCATGAAAGGTGTTTGCATTTGGAATATGCCTTAGGATGAATTTGAGTTGGTCAGACGACGGAACTTCTTGGGGAGATTTTACTTGCTCATTAATCAATCAATCAACTGATCAATTATTAGAGCTGACTTGATTCCAGTAGTTTTCATGGCATTTCAAGAGAAAATATCATACTGATACTGTGTTCATTGATGATGTTATGTGGTTATAAATTGTGCTCGCTACAAGTAGTTAATTGTTTCTTCAATTTCATGAACATTTAATTTAGGCTTGCATCAGTTATTGGGGTTTTGCCTCTCAGGTTCAACCTTGCGTTGGTATTTGGAGTGATAAATGCTCTTCAAAATTTGGAAGAAGACGCCCATTTATTCTTGCAGGAGCACTAATGATCTCTATTGCTGTAAGTGCTATTGAATCTAATTTTTATCTTAGTTTCTAATATTGCTAATTGCTACTATAACTTCATGATCAAAACTAAATCTTGTAAATCTAGGTGATAATAATCGGATTTTCCGCAGACATTGGATATGTGTTAGGGGATACAGAGGAGCATTGCAGGTTTCTGCTGCCTTCACTTTAGTTATATTTTATTTCATGAATATTGTTTTAAGACTTATCTACTTATCTATGGAACTGAAGTAAATTCAAGGGCACTCGAATGAGGGCGGCTTTTGTCTTTGTTATTGGCTTCTGGATGCTGGATCTTGCTAACAATACAGTGCAGGTATGGCATGTTGTCATGACTATCTTGAGCTTCCTTATCACTGCTGTATGGAAAGTATGTTGAGAAATTGTAATGATTAATCACCATGGCACCATCTGCACATCCTAGTAAACAATGAGTTTCTTTTTGTTTTTTTAGGGACCAGCCCGTGCACTTCTGGCTGATTTATCAGGTGCCATTTTGTCTTTGTTTCTAATGAACTTTATTATTTTGTTCAACTCCTAATGGAACCTGCTACATTTCCAACTTCTGTATGTTTAGTAGTTGACAACAGATTCTTAGCACTACATGAACGAGGGTTGTTAATGCAAAACCTAACTAGATGAACTGTTTACTTTGTTTTAGGTCCTGATCAACACAATATATCAAATGCTGTATTTTGCTCATGGATGGCTGTTGGAAACATTTTAGGATTTTCAGCTGGTGCTAGTGGGAGTTGGAGCAGGTGAAAATTTTCGTGTTTACCTATGGAAAGTTTTCCAATTTTCTAGAAAAAAATTATAGGAAATAGAAAACTATAGAAAACAGGTTTGCTAAATGAAAATGAAATTTGTTTTCTTGGGAACCCATGTTTTCTATTTCTCCAGTTGTTTAGAAAACTAAAAAACATCAAAAAGTTGTTTTCCCAAACTATCATAAAATACTAGGGCTTTGTTTGGTTCACCTTCTTTTTTATGTTCATTTCTCTTATTATTTTTAATATAAGCCAAACAAAGCCCTTTGTTTTTTTGGAAACTTTGTACTTAATAAACATCTTAATTTCCATGGAAAATCTTATTAGAATTATTAAGAAAACTAGAGATGGAAATTACAAAACTATTTTCTGAAAGTAAACATGACCTGTTATGCTAATGAATATACATGTGCTCTAAATTTCCTCCTATCCTATTTTTCATTATTATTGTAACTGACCTTTGATATTGTATGAAATGAATGCCACCTTGTCCTATTCAACTCCTTCTGTATTAAATTTTTATTCTATCATCACTAGCTTATACAACTGGATATTAAGTTGATTGGTGTGTCTAATGTTTCTATTCTAAGCAGATGGTTTCCTTTCTTGATGAATAGAGCTTGTTGTGAAGCTTGCGGAAATCTTAAAGCAGCATTTCTCGTAGCAGTAGTGAGTTAATTTATCCTTGCATCTAGGTCAATACTTTGTTGTGCTATTGTTTTGGTACATGTAAATTGCTTGCGATGTTACATCTGTATTGCCTATTCATTTTTGTTCTTTTTATGCTTACACCTCATTAACTTCTACAACATTTTTTTTTTGTTGATTTGCAAGAATTGATTTAATATATGCTTGGTCCTCTAAACGTTTTCCTTTGCAAGTTCATGAGTCAAGTAAAATTTCTGAAACTATTCCAATATTGGGCCACAGCATAAAATATTTCTTAACCCGATCTCTTTAGAAAAACGGTCCTTTTTGTCTCATGTTAGTGTAGATTTTCTCATGAAATCAAGCCAAGCATTTTTCTTTTGGCTAGATCCAATGTCTTCGTAGAAAGGAAAACAATACACATTTTTCTTCTTGGGAAGGAGTGGGTAAACTCTATTGTTTGCAGCTTTCTAGACCTTCAAGAAAGAAATGAGAAAGAAAAGGACTACCAAGGCAATCTCAAGGTTCATGGCATAAATTTTATTAGGGTCAAATGTATGCACTTTGTTATTTGGACCATTTAAGTCACTTTGGCAATAGATGTCCAAATTTTAACATTTGTGTCGTGGTTTGCATTAGCAAAAGCCTTAAGACTTTCAGTTGGCAATTTGGCAGGAAAATTATAAATGAAATTTCATGGTTGCATCTCTCTCTCACTCCCCTCTACACCATCACTAAACTGATGGAACAAATGATCCTAGGAACAAAGCACAATACCGTGGCTTTAAATTTTGAACCTTGTCACTGAAGTGAAAGTGGGATGCACTTTCCCGTCAATTATACTTTGGATTAGCTATTATCAGTTCATATATCATATACACTTCGCAAATTAAAATTAAAACATTGATAAAAATACAAAGCAATATATAAATTGAAATCTAAATGGAATACAAGAGTAAAAATGACATGGGAGACCCTTTGAGATATGGCCACTGTTCAATGATTGTTTGATGCAGTGCTAGAAGGATTATTATCAATTTATTTGGAACTTCACTAGTTTAAGAATTTTACTTTCTTTAGGAAAATCTTCTTAGAATAGTTAGTGATAAGTAGGATTTTGTTATTATTAGTATCAGTAGAGAGTTTTTATTTTTCTTTCCTACTTTGAATTTGAATCTTTAGGGTTATGGTGCCCTTATATAAATGCACATATCTCATGTATAAGGGATGCTATTTTATGGCAATGAATGAGGATTTCTGTTTCAACTTCGAGAGTGTTTCCTCTAATTTGTATTGAGGTGCATTCCTTGTGCAGGGTGGATTCCTCTTGTTTATCCTTTTCAATTTCCTTTTGTTCTACGTTACTCATAGATGACTAGCTCACATTTTGAAAACAATAGCACGAGGCACATAGAATCGCATGTGAATCAGGACCATTTTGCAAGGCTAAATACTCCTAGGTGACCAGTTGCCTAAGAGTACCTCTAGGGAAGAGTATTTGTGACTAATGTTGTTTTACTGATCTATTTCTCCCCAATGATTTAATTCTTACAGAGCATGTCCTATATGAATCATTAAATCAATTGCAACAAGTCCTGTTTGAAGAGGTTTAAATATGGAATATAAGAATGCCTCAAAATAATATCAAGAGTGGGAGATTCAGAAGCACAATAAGCCAGTTAGAAATATCATGGAATCCCTCATTCCCAGGGGATGTTTTGACACCAAGGAACTTGTGCTTGTGTATATGCAATTCTTGGCTTGGGACAATGGAAAAGAAACAAATTTCTCTTATCACTGATCAGTATCAATGACCAGGATGGAATGAACCTTTTGCACTATTCTTGGAAACCTGTACCCTTGATGCAGTCAGTTTTGAACAAATTCAGTACCTAGTAGTATGATTTGTGTGAGCAGTGGATAGAGAGCTCTTACAGGAGTCCCACTCACCCCAAAGTTTTTTGGATAACAATAACACAAAAATTCTGTAAATCATAGATGATGGGGGATTTTCCATTCTATTGCTGGATACAAAATCACCAAGTTTGGTCCAAGTTCTTCACATACAGAAGATGTTGCAGACTGCAATTATATAGAAGGATGCCCAAGTTTAATTGATTTCTCAAAGATGCAAAGTCCTGCTAGAATTATTTATTTATATTGTTTAAGCAAAGTTAGTTTCCATGCTGCTGGTCTCTTTACGATCTGGATACAAATTACATACACAGCTACACTGACAGGAGATGAACATAAATTTGGATGAAATGTGTGCAGGTCTTCCTCCTGTTTTGTACTCTTGTGACTCTATATTTTGCGGATGAGGTTCCACTAAATGTTAATCAACCACGCCATTTATCAGATTCTGCTCCATTGTTGAATGATCCACAACAAAACAGCCATGAACTTTCAAAATCTGAGTTTCACACGCCTGGTCTTGACAATTTGAGTGGGAACAGCACCGACCATGACTATGAACCGAGTATGAATTCAAAGCATGCCAACTCTGTAGGGGGTCAAAATGAAAATTTCAGTGATGGCCCAGGAGCTGTGATGGTCAATTTATTAACCAGTTTAAGGCATCTACCTCCTGGAATGCATTCAGTGCTTCTTGTTATGGCATTAACTTGGGTAAGCACTTCATTAACCCTGTATTGTTATTTCCAGGACTTCATGTTCCCTTCTGATTTCCTTTAGTCCAAACTCTATCGAGAATACATGTATTCCCTGATCCTGTAATGGTTACTTAATGCACTCTTTCCTTAATTTATTTGTGCTTATTTTCATTGCAATTATGATTTTACACGCAGTTGTCATGGTTCCCCTTCTTTCTTTTTGATACGGATTGGATGGGAAGAGAAGTTTATCATGGAGATCCAAAGGGGACTTCTAATGAAGTGAAGTTGTATGATCAAGGAGTCAGAGAAGGTGCATTTGGTTTGCTGTTGAATTCTGTAAGAACTAAGAATTGAGCATTGATAGTTTCTATTTTGTTAAATACCATCACATGAACTGGGACCTAAGAAATCACAGAAGTTGAGAGACAATCAGGGAAAAAGAAAGCAAAAAAATTACAAAAGTCATGAGAAAAAAAAAAACAACCTTGAAGCCAATTGACATACGCGAACTGGATGTTAAGAGACTCATTCCAAATTACCTAAAGACACGTATCCCATAACTTCTAGCATTGTGCTTTGCAATAATTGAAGTATCTTGATTATCTCAACAACTATTTTTCTCATGTTCTGTTATGGTACAGGTGGTTCTTGGCATTAGTTCGTTCTTGATTGAGCCAATGTGTAAGAAGTTGGGGTCAAGACTTGTATGGGCAATGAGCAATTTTATTGTATTTGTCTGCATGGCAGGCACGGCTATTATTAGTTTGATATCAGTAGGTGCATATTCTGAAGGAATCGAACATGTAATTGGAGGGAATGCACCAATCAGGATAGCTTCCTTGATTGTATTTGCTCTTCTTGGATTTCCTCTCGCTGTATGTTCCTGTTCTAGTAGATTAACACTATTTTTTAATTTCTTCCCTCAAAAGCATGCAGTAATTGTTTGTTTGCTGCAGATTACCTATAGTGTTCCATTTTCTGTCACAGCAGAGTTGACTGCTGATACTGGTGGTGGGCAAGGTTTGTATAGATGTGTACTTTATCTGGCAATTATTTTTAATTCTTAATATGGCTATTGGTTAACCATATAATCCTGATGTTTTTTTCTCTTTGCCACGTTTCAGGATTGGCTATAGGAGTTCTCAATCTTGCAATAGTTATTCCACAGGTAGATGAACACCTTATGTATCTTTTTGTTTTACTGGTTTCAATACCTTTGGGATGAAGCTATTTCTCTGATAATAATGAACCAGCATCACCTTTTCTACTGGAATCCAGTATTTTTGTTGGATTTTGGTATATGCTATAACCATGTGTCAGTTTTGTCTTTCGGTGCGCAATTGATACTAAGCCGTGTTAGGTTACTGTACATTTGATTGATGAACTGTAACGTGCATACACTTTCCATGACACTTCAACATTCTTGCTTCTTCTCTGTTATTTCGGTTAATTCAGAATCTTCTGTAATTCCACTTTCTGTCTCAGTTTTATTCTAGTTAATTCAGTCAAAGTTGATTTTCATCTGCATTGTTGATCTGTTAGATGATTGTATCCATTGGTGCCGGTCCATGGGATGCGCTCTTTGGTGGAGGAAATATACCAGCGTTTGTTCTGGCTTCTGTGTGTGCTCTTGCAGCTGGTGTTTATGCAGCTCTCAAGCTGCCAAATCTTTCAAGCAGTTCCTTCAGTGGTTTTCATTTTGGCTAACCACCACACCATGCTCAACATGTTGACATCGAGCCAACATGTAATCGTCAAGGACAGGAGTATACTCGTTGTTGGTCTACAGTCAGAGAGATGGTTCTTCCAAGTTCCATTTTTTGTGTACTTGTAATTCTTTATATCAAAAGAAGCGCGCAGAACGCTTTCTAATTCATTAATTTTTTGCCCTGCATTATGGGCCTCTGTACTTAATGTAGAGTGTAAATCATTTCAAATGAAAAATTCATACGGCAATATACCTGCAATTACTTGCTAATTTAGAAATCATGAGTTAACTGGTAGTTTACATTTTATGTCGTTAATAACTGAAATTGTATGCTAATTTATTTAGGTCTTGTTCGGGACTTAATTTGTTCCGGAGTTTTAGTAAAATTTGATTTTTTAATAATTATGACATGTAATAAATAAAAATATTATTTTGATATATTTTTAAATAAAAAATATTTAAAAAATGAATATTTTATTTACATGCCTTTAACAAAGTTGCGCCTGGGTAGTTTGTCGCCGGGTCCACATTTCTTTTTAGATGCGTGATGCCATGCGTATCATCTTTTGTTTAAACTTCAAGTTTCAGGCTATTTGTTGGGGATGTAGGTTAGGGAAGGCTAGTAGGCGTGGCGCAGAACCTAGAATAGAGGCCTAGTTGAGTGTTGTGTAAAAAGTTGTTTTTTTTTATTTTTTAAAATTTATTTTTATATCAGAACATAAAAATATTAAAAAATTTAATTTTAAACTAAAAAAATATAGTATCACAACGCCAAAACAAA
>Ga0307517_10010330_pt1 | contig 13079 bp, 10 predicted proteins | sample 23_EM_MG_FD_194515 | JGI IMG/M metagenome (GOLD analysis project Ga0307517, IMG submission 194515) | Populus trichocarpa ectomycorrhiza microbial communities from riparian zone in the Pacific Northwest, United States - 23_EM | ecosystem: Host-associated > Plants > Roots > Unclassified | place...
CGCAAATTAAGCAACCTCGATTATCCCTTGCCTGAAGCAATAGGCATCGTATTAGGTAAATCAAATGGGCTGACCAAGATATTCGCCAGCATTGGCTTGTTTGGGTTGATCGCCTCATTTCATGGTACTATTTTGGCATCCTCACGTCAGGTATATGCTATGGCTCGCAGTACCTATTTGCCGGGTTTCCTATCTGCAGTAAATCATCGTTTTAAGACCCCGCATTGGGCTATTCTTGCGGGCGGAGTGATCAGTTTTATTGCGTTGTATACAGGCACAACAGCACAAATCATCATTATATCAGTAATGGGAGCAGTGCTGATGTATATGATGAGTATGATCAGCTTGTTTATCCTCCGTAAAAAGGAACCCGAATTGGAAAGACCATTTGCATCGCCTTTTTATCCTTATTTCCCGGCAATTGCTTTAATATTGTCTGCAATATGTTTACTTGCTATCATCTACTATAATTGGCTGCTTAGCCTTATTTTCTTTGGTGGTCTTGTTGCAGCCATTCTGTTATTTATGCTGCTGGGTAAACATAAAGTGAAGATTATGGATGACGTGTTATTGGAGAAAGCTGCAGTATTTGCCGAAACAGAATAACTTATGTCGTTTCATCACACCATCGGTAGAAAAACATACAGATTCAATGATCTGAAAACATTACTTGGCAAGGCCTCGCCGCATCGTTCAGGGGATGTGCTGGCAGGTCTTTGTGCCGAAAGTTATGAAGAGCGGGTAGCAGCACAGATAGCGTTAGCCGACGTTTCATTGAAGACCTTCCTGAATGAAACAGTTATCCCTTACGAAGAAGATGAAATTACAAGATTAATTATTGATAACCATGATAATATAGCTTTTAGCTTAATAAATAGTTTAACTGTTGGCGAATTCAGGGACTGGCTTTTGAAGGATGAAACAGATACGATAACCCTACGGAATTTAGCGCCTGGCATTACCCCCGAAATGGCTGCGGCAGTATCCAAACTAATGCGCAACCAGGATTTGATCGCGGCAGCAAAAAAATGTGAAGTAGTCACACAGTTCAGAAACACCATAGGACTAAAAGGACATTTCTCTACCCGTTTACAGCCAAACCATCCGACAGATGACCTTAAAGGAATAACGGCCAGTATGATTGATGGATTGTTATATGGCAGTGGTGACGCAACGATTGGTATTAACCCGGCTACTGATAGCCCTGCAGAAGTGAACAACCTGCTTTTATTGATGGATACTCTACGGCAGCAATTCGATATTCCTATGCAAAGCTGTGTGTTATGTCATGTAACCACAACGCTCGAACTGATCAGGCAGGGTGCACCCGTTGATCTGTGCTTTCAGTCAATAGGCGGTACTGAGCGCAGCAATGCCAGTTTTGGGATTAGTTTAGCCCTTCTGGATGAAGCCTATGAGGCAACTCTTTCACTTAACCGGGGAACCGTTGGAAACAATGTAATGTATTTTGAAACGGGGCAGGGCAGTGAGTTATCGGCCAATGCGCATCATGGTGTTGACCAGCAAACCTGCGAGGCAAGAGCCTATGCTGTGGCAAGGAAATATAAACCGCTATTGGTGAACACCGTTGTTGGCTTTATCGGCCCCGAATATTTATACGACGGCAAACAGATAATACGTGCCGCTTTAGAAGATCATTTTTGCGGAAAGTTGCTGGGCTTACCTATGGGAGTAGACATTTGTTATACCAACCACGCCGAAGCTGACCAGGATGATATGGATAACCTGCTGACCCTGCTTGGTGTGGCTGGATGTAATTTTATAATGGGGGTACCCGGATCAGATGATATTATGCTGAACTATCAATCTACCTCATTTCATGATGCTTTATACCTGAGGAACGTGCTTGGTTTAAAACCTGCACCCGAATTTGAACAATGGTTGATGAAACAGGGGATAGTAGATAAAAAAGGAATGCTTACGGCACAAACTGATACACGATTCTTCAATGAGATGAAAAGTTTATGGATCAAATAAAACACGGGGAATCGTTCCATGAAGATCCTTTAAGCCAGTTAAAGGAGTTTACTGCTGCGCGGATAGGAATAGGCAGGGCAGGAGCGAGTATTCCCCTAAAACAATCTCTGGAATTTAAACTGGCGCATGCCCATGCCAGGGACGCGGTATATTCTGAACTGGACACCGATAAACTATCTGCAGATTTAAAACAATTTGAGTTGCCAGTTTTACTGTTGCACAGCCAGGCAGCTTACAGGGAACAATATTTGCAAAGGCCTGATCTGGGGCGGCGATTAGATGAGGGTTCTGTTGAACTGGTAAACGATCATGCCGATACAGCAAATGATATCGTGATCATTATAGCTGACGGACTTTCGGCAACGGCGGTCAATCATAATGCAGTAGGGTTATTAAAAATATTAATTCCTCAATTACAGTCTGCAGGTTTAAAGCTCGCGCCAATTTGCCTTGTGAAGCAAGGGCGTGTGGCGGTGGCCGATGATGCGGGAGCACACATTAAAGCTGGATTGTCACTTATCCTGATAGGCGAGAGGCCGGGTTTAAGTTCTGCAGACAGCATGGGTGCATATATTACATTTAAACCACGGCCAGGTTTAACGGATGAATCGCGAAATTGTATTTCCAATATAAGGCCCCATGGATTAACTTTCAAACCTGCCTCTAAAAAGATATTTTATTTGATACAAGAAGCATTCAAACGAAAACTATCAGGAGTAGGGTTGAAGGATAACGCAGGGCTTTTGGATAGTTAAACTTCAACCCTTTAACTTATTGAAGCGGCATTTATTTAAGATAGCCGTCAAAGGTTATAAAATCACGGTTACTACTGGTTACTGATAATGAAACATAACCATCCCGGGAAATATTAAATACCAACCTGTTCAGGTTTTTTACATCAGCCGGAATAATGGTGATCTCCCAACCTCCTTTCTTTTTGTCTTTTGATACATAACTAAATTTGGTTGAAGTAAACTTGATGCCGCCGTCATTGTTATTATATGGGACATCAAAGTATGCACGGCCATAGTAAGGCAGATAACATATCAGGCTGTCTGTAGTTACCCGGAAGTCATACTCAGAAGTGAGTACTTTGCCGCCCCCACGTTGCGGAAGCATGAAAGTCGCTAAAAAAGTGTAATTTTTTGCCTCAACGTTACTTTTTATAGCTGCTTCTTTTGCGGCTTTTTTATCTTTTTTGGTTGTTTGTGCATTTGCAATGCCTATTCCGGCATAAACAATAAATAGCAGGACTGCAATATTTTTTAATGTTTTCATGATAGAGAATGGTTTAGAATCAGGGGAGAACAATATAAAGTTAGGTAAATAATATTCAATAAAAAAAGCCCCGATTATATCGGGGCTCGCTTGTTTTATTATGCTTTGATAAATTTAAATCAGGTTAACACTACGGTTAACAAACTCTGTCAGGTCAGCACCTGTTAACAGGCCTTGTGAAAGTAATGCCAGATCAAAAGCCTGACGGGCAAGTTGGGATTGTTCCTGCTCATTCTCATCCTGCAATATGCGGGTGATCAACTTGTGGTTGGCGTTCACAACTACTTTGTAATTATCAGGCATACTGCCATAAAAGCCCATTCCGCCACCCATGGCTGCCATTTCTTTCATACGGCGCATAAACTCGTCCATGGTAACTGTTACAGGTAACTCTTCCGGGTTTAGGCTTTCCAATTCAACTTTAAATGCAGGGCGATTAATGGCTTTGTCAAATATGGTTTTCACTTTTGCCGATTCTTCTTCAGTTAGAATATGGGCAGGGGCATCTTCTTTCCTGATCAGTTTATCTGCCACGTCTGAGTCAACCCGTTTCAATGAGGTTTTTTCCAGTTTTTGCTCCAAACTGCTCACGAAATGATTATCTATAGGTGAGTTCATCAGCAATACATCATAACCTTTTTTATTCGCTGATTGTATAAATGCATCCTGTTTTTCGGGATCATTAGTGTATATATAAACTAACTGTCCGTCTTTGTCAGTTTGTTCAGGAGTTACTTTTTCCTTGTATTCTTCAAGGGTAAAGTTTTTCTTTTCAGTATTGGTCAGCAAGGCAAACTCTTTCGCTTTATCATAGAACTTCTCTTCGCTCACCATGCCATATTTTACAAATAGGCCAATATCCGACCATTTTTCTTCATAAGCCTTGCGGTCGCTTTTAAAGAGCTCTGATAATTTATCAGCCACCTTTTTAGTGATATAAGTATTGATCTTTTTTACACTGCTATCTGCCTGTAAAAAGCTGCGTGACACATTCAGCGGGATATCAGGCGAATCAATTACGCCATGCAACAGCATTAAAAACTCAGGTACAATATCTTTCACCTCGTCGGTTATGAATACCTGGCGCGAGAACAATTTTATTTTGTTACGTTGAAAATCAAATTCATTTTTAACTTTCGGAAAGTATAATACACCAGTCAGGTTGAAAGGGTAATCCACATTCAGGTGTATCCAAAAAAGCGGTTCTTCAGAGAATGGATATAATTGTTTGTAGAACTCCAGGTAATCCTCATCTTTCAGATCATTTGGCGACTTTGTCCAAATGGGATTAGTATCGTTGATGATGTTTGGAACATCAACCTGTTTGTATTTTGGTTTACCTTCTTCGTCTTCGCCGTCGGGTTCATCTTCGGTTTTCGTTCCGAAAACAATAGGTACCGGCAGAAAACGACAGTATTTATCCAATATTTCCTGTAGTTTATACTTGCTTAAAAACTCTTCAGAATCCTTGTTGATATGCAGGGTGATTTCAGTACCGCGTTCGGTCAGGTTTCCTTCGCTTAATTCAAATTCTGTACTGCCATCGCACACCCAATGAGCAGCCTCGGCACCTTCTTGATAGGATAAGCTTTCAATCTCCACTTTATCAGCCACCATAAAAGCAGAGTAGAAGCCAAGGCCAAAACGTCCGATGATCTCGTTTGCATCTTTAGACTCTTTAAACTTCTCCATAAACTCAGTAGCACCGGAGAAAGCGATCTGGTTGATATATTTTTTGATCTCTTCGGCAGTCATCCCTAAACCATTGTCAGAAATGGTAATAGTCTTTGCCTTCTCGTCAAATGCCACTTCGACACGCAGCTCGCCAACCTCTCCGTTGTATTGCCCTAATGAGCTCAGGCGTTTCATTTTTTGTGTAGCATCAACGGCATTGGATACCAGCTCACGCAAAAATATCTCGTGATCCGAGTATAAAAACTTTTTAATGATCGGGAAAATGTTCTCGGTATGAATCGAGATAGTTCCTTTTTCTTGCATAATCTATAATTGTTTTTAGAAATGAATTTACATTAACACCGTCCAATCATCAATGCTTGTTCCAAAGTCAATATATTGTCAAATTGGCAGTATAAGTTGATTGGGTTAAGTGGTTAGATAACCATAAATGCATTAAATAATTCTTTCAGCTTTTGTGCAGTATCAGGATCAATAATATTTCCTTCTGCATCCATTTTGGAGCGAACAAACTGTATCAACAATGTATTTTCCGGACTAAACTTAGCATCAATTGCACCTAAAATTTTAAGCATCGCTTCATGCGCATTTTCACCACCTGTGGATGCAGTGATTAGTGCCGTTGGTTTGCCCGAAAACGATGCACTGGATACCATCCAGTCCAGAGCATTCTTTAAAGCTCCAGGAACTCCGTAAGCATACTCCGGCGTACAAATAATAATACCATCGGCTTCGGCTAATTGAATACGTAATGCAGATACGGTCGCGGGCGGACTTTCGTTATCCAGTCCAGGATCAAATGCTGGAATATGGGCCAATCCATCATAAACGATGTAATTAATTTCTGAAGGCATCATTTTACCCAATGCCTTCAAAATGTTATGATTGGATGATCCCGCCCGCAGGCTGCCGGATATTGCAAAGATAGTTTTCATAGGCCGATGCGCTAAACTAATTATATTCAGAAGGAATAATCGAAAGCTTTTTTATTTTTACAATCAATTAACCTGCATAACAAGATGCAGGTTATACCCCTGAAAATGAAACTTAGACCAACACATTTACTTTCAGTATTCATACTGTTGTCCCTGCTTTATTCATGCGCAACAACTAAACCATTGGCGCCCGCAAAAACTGAAGCTGATATTCCAAAACTTATTCAGCCTGTATCCAACATTGATGTGCCCGTTACTGTTGACCTGAAAAGTTATATCGTACAGGCCGAAAATTCGGTACCGACTAAGTATTCTGATAATCAGCAGCCTTGCCAGGGTTTGCGCTATTTTTATACTTTCACACGCACACCATTTACCATTACCGGCAGTAATAACGTAGTCAACCTGAAATTTGTAGGCAGCTATGGTTTTAATGCTTCTTATTGTGCGAAGTGCACCGATCTTTTTGGCTCAGGCCCGCAGTGTGTGGTGCCTGTTGTATCCGCGCAATGCGGCATGGGTAATGAACCGCCGCGCAGGATGGAAATATCTTACCAAAGTACTATTACGATAATGCCGGATTATCATTTGCGATCTAAAACTATTTTATACCCGGCTCCACGACCAATCGATCGTTGTAATGTTTTTATGGGCAACATTGATGTTACCGACAGGCTTATTCAATATATCAGCGACCCGTTAAACGATTTGGGTAAACAGGTTGATGCCAAAATTGCTGCTTATAATATCAAACCTATTGTTGAGCAGTTATGGAAAAACATCGACAATGAAACCAAAGTAGGAGATGTGGGTTATGTTTCCATTAATCCGGAATCTGTAAGGTTGAGCAATTTTAGCTTGAACGGTTCTCTGCTGAATTTTTCAGTAGGATTATCTGCCAAACCGGTTGTTACCATGGTAAGCAGTCCACCGCCATCGAAGCCATTGCCCAACCTTTCTGCATATACACCGGCAAAAGGTTTCAATATTTATCTTGACTTGTTAGAAAATTATGACCACCTCACCAAAATGGTGAACCAACAGGTAGCAGGACAAAGTGCGCAGGTAGCAGGAAAGGAGTTTATTGTAGACAACACCAAAATATGGGGTAGCGGCAAACAGATTGTAATGCAGGTTGATTTTAAAGGCTCCAGTACAGGTACTATTTACCTGGTGGGGACACCTACTTATGACCCAGTGACTCATGAACTATCTTTCCCTGACTTAAGTTTTGACCTGCAAACAAAAGCCTGGATGCTGAAAGCCGCCAGGTGGATGTTCAATGGTAAAATCACGGATATGATACGCCGGAGAGCTTCCTACAATCTTAACAAATTTATTGTTGATAGCAAGGCCAGGATACAAAAAGAAATGAGCCGCGACATGGGCAATGGTATCCACTCAGAGGTGACAATACATGATCTGGATATTCAGGCCATTTATCCAACAGAGGAAAAGCTGATTGTACGTACCTTATCAAATGGGCAAATTAAAGTGAAAGTAGTGATGTAGGTCGGTTAATTTAGTATGCTATAACTAGCAGAATTAAACAAAAAGCTGCTCCTTTGAAACAGCTTTTTGTAGTATTTGTGTTTTACAGAATTGGTTTTTCTTATTTGATCCAGGCACCGCTGCTAGTCCTTTTAATCAGCAGGTAAGCAATGGCCAATGAAAAGGCGATATGGAAATATCCAAATTGCGCAGGAACTCCGGAATTTAAGTAAAGTACAAAAACAGCACCGACAACATTAATAATGAGCATAGACAGGGCTATTTTTGTAGCCAGTTGAGTTGCAGCTATATTTTCTGCACCATAAACAATTTTGTTTGGCAAGGCCAGAACCAGTTGGATAACAAATACAAAGATTACCAATACATGTATTGGTGCTTTGTCGGCGTTGTAGCCCATAGTTTCTCCGATAATAGGAAGAATGCTGAAGAAGCAGAGACCCGATAGAAAAAGCTTTCTGTCCAGTTTTAATGCTCCATAAACTGCCAGCAGCACAAGGGCTGCGCCCACGACTGTGAAAATCAATTCGACGGTTGAGTTCATAATAATTTAATTTTTAGGGTTTTAGAATTGGTTTATTAAATAAATTTAATAAATGAAATCCGATAAAACTAATTATTACGAACAGTAATTAATTGTAGGAGAGCTTATTAGATCCGACGAATACCAAATATAAAATGTCAACGTAATCCAATAATCACACTAATCAACGGTTTATCCGGCAAATTGCAGTAAAAACGCAGACCCGCGCCCTTCGGCCGATTGTACCTGTATGGTACCTTTATGTAATAACATGATCTGTTTACACAAACTAAGCCCTATACCGCTTCCTGTTTTGCGCGTACTAAAAAATGGAATGAATATCTTATCAAGCAATTCAGTTGGTATTCCCGAGCCATTATCTGCCACTTTAACCACAGTTCGGTTGTTGGGCTGAATTTCAGCTGAAAGCGTTATTCGCGGTCCTTCTTTATCCTTTACTGCCTCGATAGCATTTACCAGTAGGTTGATCATTACCTGTTCGAGAAGATTAATGTCTGCTTCTATAGCAAGGGCAGGATCACGCAAAACAATTTCCAGTTCGATATGCTTTTTTTCCATGGATGGGTGCATCAGGCTGCTCAGGTTCTCGAACAGGTCGCGCACCAGTATCTTTTTCAGGTCAAGTTTGGTGATTTTATTCAGGTTACGGTAGCTCTCAGTAAATTTAAGCAGACCCTCGCTGCGCCTTTTGATGGTATCTATGCCTAGTTCTAAATCTTCCAATTGGCTGCTTACCGGGCTATTAGCTATTTCGGGACTTTGCAAGCGATTCTTAAGCGTGTCAGCCAGTGACGAGATGGGAGCCACCGAATTCATGATCTCGTGCGTCATTACACTCAGCAATTTCTGCCATGCTCTGGACTCCGTTTCGTCCAGGGCTTCGCTTACGTTCTGGAAAGCTATCAGTTTATATACCTTATCATCACTGCGCAGCAGGCTGGCGGTGATGAGTATCTTGATCAGCTGTTGATTGCGTGTCATCGAGATTACCTTGCTTTCGCCTGGTTTTACGTCGATAATCTCCTTATAAAGAACCTCTTCCCGCTTTTCTAATGAAGAAATAGTTTTGATGTAAGGAATGCCGATTATCCTTTTAAATGCTTCATTTATCCAGCCTGTTTCCCCGGTTTCAATCTCGTAGGAGAGGATTCCGGTATCTACCAATTCCAATATTTTTTGCAGGTAGTGGTATTGTGTTTCACGCTCGCGGCTGATCAGCTTAAAAGTAGTATTGATCTCATTAAATCCCTTCCTTAATGGTTTAAGCTCTGTAGGCGCTTTGCGAACATCAAAATGACGGGAGAAATCACGGTAATGTATGGATTCTACAAACTGGCTCACCTCATCCTGTGCCTTTTTCTGAAAACGGATCATATCGATCAGTTCGTATACCAGCAATGGGCAGGCAATTACCATGTATAAGTACATGCCCTGTACTGCTATTACTGCAGTAGCTGTCAGGGTAATAAATAATATCAGTACACGCAGCAAAAGCCGCCATTCATAACGTTTAAATATCATATTTGCTTAGTCTGCGGTATAATGCGGTACGTGTTAATCCTAGCTCCTTAGCGGCCCTGGTGATATTGCCATTATTCTTTTCTATCACCCTTAAAATGGCATTTTTTTCAAGTGTGCTTAGTGGTACATTATCTGCCTCAACCTCGCTTTCCCCTGGTGTTTCGAGAATAGAAAATATCAGGTCATCAGGTGAAAGCAGGTGGTCATCAGCCATAATTACAGCCCTTTCAATAGTATATTGCAACTCGCGCACATTGCCGGGAAAATTGTATTGTTTTAGTTTTTGTAAAGCGCTTGCATCAAAATCCATTGCTGGTTTTAGATACTTGGATGAATACATTTTAGCAAAGTGTTTGGCCAGCAATACAATGTCTTCGCTGCGTTTGCGCAAGGGCGGCATGTTGATCTCAACGGTATTGATACGATAAATCAAATCCTTGCGGAAACGGTTTTCATTAGCTAATTCATATAATGGCACGTTAGTGGCACAAATCAACCTGATATCAATATCCATAGCTTTGTTTGTCCCGAGACGGGTTACCTGTCGGTTTTGCAATACGGATAGTAATTTAGCTTGTTGCTGCAGGCTAATATTGCCAATCTCATCTAAAAACAGGGTGCCCCCATGCGCATCTTCAAAACGACCTGGCCGGTCTTCGCGTGCATCGGTATAGGCCCCTTTTTTATGACCGAACAGTTCGCTTTCAAACAAAGTATCGGTTAAAGCACCCACATCCACTTTGATAAATGGCTTATCGGCCCGTAATGAACGTTCGTGAATGGCCTTAGCCATCAAATCCTTACCTGTGCCATTCTCTCCCAATATCAGGATATTGGCATCAGTAGGGGCGATCTTGTTCACCTTGTGAAATATATCCTGCATCACTTCCGAGTCGCCTAAAATGGAAGTATCGCCAACTGATTTCACACTCGCTTTTACCGGTTTACTGCCTTCCTGTTTATCCAGCAATTCTTTTATTGTACTGATCAGTTTCTCGTTATGCCATGGTTTCACCACAAAATCGTTTGCCCCTTCCTTCAGCGAACGCACAGCCAAGTCAATATCACCATAAGCAGTAATCATAATCACACAAACATTCGGCTTCCATTCTTTTATCTTTCTGAGCCAGTATATCCCTTCGTTTCCGGTATTGATGGCGCTGTTAAAGTTCATATCGAGCAAAACAAGGTCAACCTGGTTACGCTGTAACAGCCAGTTCAGGTTCTCGGGGTTTTTCTCTGTGATAACTTCCTGTGTTTCGGTTTTTAACAGGAGCTTAACCGCGGTCAATACGTCAATGTCATCATCAACAACTAAAACAGTTGCCTTTTTTAGTATCATAGTGCTTATTAGTTTGTTCGTTATTGTATATGGTTCATGGTAAAAGCTCTAAATTAGTAATAAAAAAATAGCTTGCGGCTGTAAGTTATATACTAATCAATTATGAATACCAAATACAATTTTTATGCTAAATATAAAGTATGCGGCCATATCAGCTATAAATGATTAACTATGAACGTTTAAGTATGAAACATTATACATAATAACGAAATCTTACTGTATCATTACCGGACACTTGCTGTAACAGAAGCGTACGCTTTGAATATGGATTTTAATATTAAATAACTGAAAAACAGCTATTTAATTTGTGGCATATCTTTTTGTAACCATTAACCAAAATATAATTTAATACCGTGGACAGAAAAATTGAAAAAAGTAACTGGAACAAAAAACGAATACTAACTATTGTGGGCATTACGGCCCTGGTAGCTCTGATCGCAGGGGCTATTTACGGAACAGCCGGTAAAAGCAAATACAATGCATCTATTGACCGTATCACCATCAGCGAAGTTAAAAAAGGGCCTTTTCAGGAGTTTATTCCTGTAAATGGTGTAGTATATCCACAGATAACTATTTACCTGGATGCAGTGCAAGGTGGAACTGTACAGGAAAAGTATGTAGAAGATGGTGCCAAATTGAAAAAAGGCGACCCTATTTTAAAGTTAGCTAATACTGAGGTTGAACTGAGCCTTGCAAACTCTGAGAACCAGGTTTACAATGTTCAAACCCAAATGCAGATCTCCAAAAATCAGGCAGATCAAAATACAGTTAACAGGCTTCAGACAATGGCAGACGCAGAAAGTACCTATAAAGATGCAGTGCGGGTTTACGAATTAGATAAAAAATTATATGCACAAAAGGCGATAGGCTTACAAGAATGGCAACAAGCTATAAATGCCTATAATTACCAGGTTGAGAAAAAAAGACTCGCATCAAAAATTCTTCAGCAGGATTCTGTAATGACAAAAGAGCAGAATCAACAATCTAAGGAACAATACCAGCAAATGAAGAAAAGCTTGGAACTGATGCGTAAAGAAGTGGCTGATCTGACCGTAAGGGCACCTATTGATGGCCAATTAACATCACTTGATGCTGAAATTGGTCAGAATAAGAACAAAGGTGAACACCTGGCACAGATCGACGGTTTCTCGGGTATAAAAGTGCGCGCCCTTGTAGATGAACATTACCTGGCAAGAGTTGTACCCGGGCTTACGGCATATTACCCAACCGATGATAAAACCTATAAACTGATTGTCAAAAAGGTTTTTACCGCAGTTGGTACCGGTGGACAGTTCCAGGTAGATATGTTATTTGTGGGTGACGCTCCTGCGGGTTTAAGAAAAGGACAGACTTTGCAGATCAGGCTTGCATTCAGCGATGAAGCACCAGCACTGTTGTTACCAAAAGGTGGTTTCTTTCAACAAACCGGTGGTAACTGGATATTCAAAGTGAGTGATGACGGCAAGACAGCCTATAAAGTTGACATTCAACTGAACAGGCAAAACCCTGATTACTTTGAAGTAATAAAGGGATTGAAGCCAGGTGATAAAGTGATTACATCGAGCTATGAAACCTATGGTGATATACAGGAATTGGTATTAACAAAATAGAAAAACTGATTATTAACTAAATAAATAACAAAATCAAACCTTAGCACAAAAGAGGTTTAGGAGGCACAAATGATAAAAATTACAGATCTCGAAAAATTTTACCGTACAGAAGAGGTAGAAACTATTGCACTGAACAAACTATCCATCCATGTAAATACAGGTGAGTTTGTGGCCATCATGGGCCCTTCAGGATGCGGAAAATCAACATTGCTGAACATATTGGGTATGCTTGACGATCCTGATGGCGGAAGCTATGTTTTCAATGGCGTAGAAGTGGCCCATTTTAATGAACGTAAACGTGCCGATCTGCGCAAGCATAATATAGGCTTTGTGTTCCAAAGCTTTAACCTGATCGACGAGTTGACCGTATTTGAAAACGTGGAACTGCCATTGATCTATACCGGGGTGCCAAGCTCCGAAAGGGTAAAAAGGGTAGAGGAAGTGCTGGACAAAATGCAGATCATGCACCGTCGTAACCACTATCCGCAGCAGTTATCAGGTGGTCAGCAACAGCGTGTGGCTATAGCCCGTGCGGTTGTAAACAAACCTAAACTGATATTAGCGGATGAGCCCACCGGTAACCTGGACAGCAGCAATGGTAACGACGTAATGGAATTGTTAACAGATCTTAATGAGCAGGGTACAAC
>Ga0307517_10010331_pt1 | contig 13079 bp, 12 predicted proteins | sample 23_EM_MG_FD_194515 | JGI IMG/M metagenome (GOLD analysis project Ga0307517, IMG submission 194515) | Populus trichocarpa ectomycorrhiza microbial communities from riparian zone in the Pacific Northwest, United States - 23_EM | ecosystem: Host-associated > Plants > Roots > Unclassified | place...
AAAAAATAATATATTATATAAAAAAAAAAAAAAAAAAAAAAAAAGAGAAAAACCCCTTATTTCCTTAATTCTTTACGCTACCTGGTATTTGTTTCACGACTCCTGTACTTCAGAATATAAGGTCTTCTATTCTAATATCCAAGATCCACGCCAAGAACTCACGAATCCTGACCCTGATCTACCGTTACGCGATCAGCCTTGATCTGAGATTGCCATCTCCGAACCTTCAGGCTAAACGACTGTCATCGTTTAGAACCTTCCTGTCGTTGTGTGCCTTGGACCAATTCCCGAAGCCAGAACCCATTCATTTGAGATATATTAAACAAGAAGAAATAAGCTTAGAAAGAAAAGTAAAACTGATAACGATAAAGGAAATACAGAAGTATGCTGTTCACTCGCATCTAGGTCCGCTTGATCCACTGAGGAGGAATTGGTGAGGTGACCGCTGCCCTTGCCTTTGGAGATCGTTACCACCGAAGTATCCCCAATGGCAATGAGGGCGCATTAGGACGTATGTGACGGGGAGTGGGTGGGCATGAAGAACGCGAGATGTATGGAACTAAAGAACGCCTGGTATAGGCACTAATAACCGTGAGGTGTAGAGAGGATAGTGATGTTGTAGGCACGGGATTCTGCTGTTGGATATGTCCAGGGGGTCCACGGACCTATAGCTTCTCAGCTATGACCCCGCACTGTCCCAGCAACCGGATATACCTTTTTCCGCTATTCCCTGCAACCGAACCCGTGCTCCCAGCACTGTCCAAAGGGCTCTCCCAATTGGCATTGGGTTTTTCCAACCCACCATCCAATTTCCCGAAGCCAGAACCCATTCATTTGAGATATATGAAACAAGAAGAAATAAGCTTAGAAAGAAAAGTAAAACTGATAACGATAAAGGAAATACAGAAGTGTGCTGTTCGCTCGCATCTAGGTCCGCTTGACCCAGTGAGGAGGAATTGCTGAGGTGACCGCTGCCCTTGCCTTGGGAGATCGTTACCGCCGAACTATCCCAGTTAGAGGCAGCCGCTGGACTGTGTCCTAGCCTGCCATTAAGAAGGTAACGTCTCTCGCCCGATATGAGGCAGGCTGGGCTGTTGGATTACCTGAGCCCTCTATGCAGTCCATGCTGAAAGCCCTTGGATAGTGAGATCTGGTGATTCCTCGAGTACTCGATATATACCTTATAGGCATCGGATCGCCATCTACCCACTATTTGGATGTCGCCTTCTGGTATGCCCATCTCTGCTGCCCAGGTAGCAGCGCCTCTCCGGAAACTTTGACCGTTCCAGGCTCCCTGTTGAAGCCCCGCAGTAATCGCCAAGTCTTGGAGGCTTTTGACAACATGTTCACGGGTGAAGGCTTGTTGCTGGTATCGGCCGATACAAAATAGTGGCGAGGCTGGTGATCGGTGGTGGTCGGTTGTCTGAAGACGCTTCATAGCCTGGACAGGACATCCAATATCACTGCTAGCTGCGATAGTAAGTGTCATTCCCTTGCGAAATGCGTCTGTTTTAGATGCCGGGAGTGTTAATTCCATATACGTCTCGTCCTCGGCCATTCTGAGGCTCTGTTTAGTTAGATACCACTTGGAGTATGATACTCCTAAATGCATGTTGGTCTCCCGATATGTGAATTCACCAACTCTCAAAAATCCTGCAAATGCTAGAGTAAAGGCAGAATGCAGTACGATATGATCGTAATTAGCGGCAGAGAGGTGGCTGAGAATCCGGAGCACTGCAGTGCGAGTAAGTGGTGTGCGAACTCTACGTTTGGGTTTGTTGTGATCCCACTTAATCCCTTGAATAGTCCGTTCCAGTCTTGGGTCACTGAATGCAGTATACTCAATACCAAGATCTAAATGATATGATTTGAGACCGGAAAGATATAACTTCATGGTCTTGACTTTGACAGTTCCGGCCAAAGAGCACAACCACTCGATTAGCCAGGTAACTTTGGCTGGGAAGCATCCTCTGTGGTGGTGGTGGAAGTTCGAGAGCTTGCAGAAAAGCCCAAAACGGGATCTAGGCCTTTCGTAATTGCCTCTGGTTGAGGGTGCGAGACCTCTCCATAGATAATAGGCGGCGACACAAGAGAGTCCCGAGTGCTGTATGTTCTCCACCCATGTTTCTGGGGACTGCTTATTCCCTGTAATAACTGCGGTGCAAGGTCAGTAATCTTCTCATAATCAAATCGCGAGAGTGCATCTGCCAGCGCGTTCGCATTTGTCAATATCCATTCTGCTTCGAGTTCTAAGGCGTATTCTGCTGCGAGGAGTAAACATCGCCGCAGAACTTCCATTGATCCACCGCGAATTGTCCTTTTTGCTATGCCATAGGCAACACTTCGGCTATCGGTATGTAACAAGACCCTTTTCCCATGCCAACTCGATCCCCAATGTAAGAGAGCCTGTTCTACTGCCGGCATTTCTTGTGTATTAATGTGTTCCTTTTTGCGGGTAATGTCTCGTGGCAGAGCTATAGACAATGCCATATCTGGTTGTGGGATAGGTTGTAAGATACTAATAAAAAAGGCCCCTAAGCCTTTGGTACTCGAAGTATCGGTCCAAGTTGAGATAGTTTCTCGTTTTGGGGAGTGGATAGATCTTTGTGGAGCCCGAGCGAGAACCTCATCCCACCATACTAGGTCTTTATGGGCTTCGCCGGACATGCGGCGCTTCTGATGCTTGCTCCCGGCTGGGAAGTATAGCCCTATATTATATAGCCGGCGTAGAAAGGTACGGCCGAGCGGTACGACAATTGAAACAAAGGTCAGGTATCCTGTGATCCTTTGCAGCTCTCGCAACGAGAAGGATTTTTTGGCAATGGCGTCTTGAACTAGGCCACGAGCTTTTTGAAGTTTTTTGAGAGGAAGACGGATAACCATATTGCTTGTATCGAATTCGATACCAGCAAAACTAGCGATGCTACCTTCCTCATTCTTTGCGGTTTTGATTGCCTGTCCCACTTCAGCACACAGTGTTGAAAATCTTGTACTGTATCGCTCGAAGTCTGAACCGGGGGGCAATACGAGAAGAAAGTCATCTAAGTAGTGAATTATGGTAACCGGAAGACTCTCCTTCTGTAGCTCGGATTCCAGGATCCAATGGAATACTTCAGCAAAAATATTGAATAAATACGGGACTGTTCAAAGACCGAAAGGGAGGAAGAGCTCAGAGTAGTAAGTGTTCTCCAACTGAAATCCCAAAAGTGGAGAATCAACCGGGGACACAGGTATATGTCGGAATGCGGCTTCAAAGTCGCGCTTTACTAAAACTCAATCCTTTCCCAGCGCCTGGATTGCCTCTATCGCTTCTGTGACAGTGCTGTATGATATTGTCCCATAGTGCTCAGGGATTCCGCTGTTTATGGAGCTAACACTTAAGGGGGGGTAAGAGAGGTGATGGATTCTTCTTTTACTTCCGTCTGACTTGTCAATTAAGCCCAGCGGGGATGCAGTGTAATGATTAGGAAGCTGCGAAGGATCAGGGTAAATGGCGAAGCGGTTCTTTCCTAGCTCGACTGCAATATCCGAACTGAGAAGATGTTCGTCCGCTTGGGCTATTGGAAGGTTTGGGTAATTGTTGGTGTTTCGCGGTGTCCTTCGTAGCCAATCCTTGCACCGTATCGACAAATACCAAGTATTACGGTAATAACTACCCTATCTAGGTAGTCTAGAGTTGCTCTCTCCCATCCCATAATACTAAGCTGACTGCGAGGCAGGTTGAGCTGGTGGGGCACGAACAGGGGGTAGTGAATGGCTGTATTAGGGCAAGCGGCATGTTTGCTAACACTGCTAATTGAACAATAGTTTTCGAGTAAAGGATACATTGGTGGTACTTCATGCGTGGTAAGGGTAAGGGTAAGAGTTGCTTGTCTACAAGTAAGCTTAAAGGTAATGTACAGATAATATAGAGGGAGCTAGAGAGAGGGGGGGTCTGTGTGACAGGTATAAAGCAGAGAAAACATGGAATGCTGGAAAATAGGTAGCTAACGTCCATGGGGCCCATTGCGTAATGGTTGAGGTGGAGCGTTGTTGGCTGAGGGGCACTGTGATGCTTTGTGGCCGCTGCCACAGGTAATACACGCATGCTGGTGCCGACATTGGGAAGAGCGGCATTCTCTATAGTTCCAATTGCAGCAAGGGGGGGCTATACTGGGAATGACTCCTCCACCGGTTACTGGCATTCCTGGGTGAGAAATGGCCGACTGATGGTAGTTTGTTCTTCTGGTAGCGGAGGAGGGAAATGCGCTTGCTGCTGAATCCGGATAGGTAAAGGAAGGTCCTGGGCCTGGTTCGCGGATAGGTAGCTCATATGCTCTGAGGGGCGTATGGGTGGTCTGTTTGTGGGGATTTGACCATGATCCTCGTAAGATAGGGTGTGCGAAGCATCTGGAGGCAACTAGCTTACTATCCAGCAGCTGCCACTCCCTCGGTTCGTATATGTTCTTCCCGCTCGCTACTCTTTTGCGGTGAAATTGAAAGTGATAGGACTTTACCCCGTCCCAGGTATACTTTTCTAACAACTCAAACAGGTTCATTGTATAGATGCAGAGTGCTGTAGCTAGGTTACCCTGTAGCCCCTGAGGTGCTAATATGATGAGAATGCCGAAGTAGACAGCCCATGCTTTGAAAAAAATACTCATGCAGTATTCACTCTCCTTTCCTTCTCTCTGTGCCTGCTCAAACTCTACACCCCCAATGTTGATCGTCCGATGTGTTTCTGCTCTCTCTTTCTCACTAGCTAGCAAGCGGTAGATATTTGTTGGCTTAAATCGGTTTTCGATTATTTGCTCTGGGGGAGTTCTCTCTACCCCCGGAAATAGCCTTTCGACTGACTCGACGATTCCAGATGCACTCTCGCTCACATATAGTGTGCTAGTAAAGCTATGGGTGGGATTGGACGTACCGAGTAGGTTTGGCTCGTGGGTTATATTGTGTTGCTCCCTTTGTGCCCGGAGGTGCGTCAGCTGGCTCTCTAACTCAACTATTCGTGAGTGAGTTGAATTTAGGATAGATGGCTGCGTGCCTGGGTGCACGTGAAATGAGGAGGGGAGATTGCTGTTTGTGCTACTTGGTTGAGGTAGGTTATGGGTGCTTAGCTGTAGGACTACTCGGTTGACGATATCCTGTGCATGCGAACGGAGTAGTTCTCGCATTGTGCTTAGATTGACAGAGCCCTCGACAGTGGCTGGCGATGAAGGTCTGGTGTCCGGTGGGCTTGGAGAATTTGGTGCTTCATCCCGCCGGGCTGGGCTATTCTGATGGGTAGGGCTCCGGCATTGCTGAAGCATATTGGTTGATAAGCTGGGAGAGTGGCTATATTCTGGGATGCTTTGTTCTGCTGTATCGCTATCACTCGTGGTATTGCTTGCTTCTTGGCTTCGGGGTGGAGTAGAGCCTTGCTCTGCGGAATGACCATAGCGGTTGGGTTGCGGGTGGATACGCGTGTTTTTTCGGATTCCACCGGTGGCTCTATTCCTGCTCGCTTGTGTGGTACTCCCTCCATACGTAGATGCTCTGCGAGGGGCCATGATTGGTGTAAATATGCTATTGGGAGTAATATAGTGTAGGGTAAATGAAGAACGCGAGATGTAAGGAACTAAAGAACGCTGGTATAGGGACTAATAACCGCGAGGTGTAGAGAGGATAGTGATGTCGTAGGCACGGGATTCTGCTGTGGGATATGTCTAGGGGGTCCACGGACCTATAGCTTGTGAGCTATGACCCGGCACTGTCCCAGCAACCGGATATACCTTTTTCCGCCATTCCCTCCAGCCGAACCCGTGCTCCCAGCGCTGTCCAATGGGCTTTCCCAATTGGCATTGGGTTGTTCCAACCCACTATCTAACGTCCAGTGCCAAGACCCCATTACACAAGGTAGCATCTAACGAGGATCCAACTCACACAACACCATGTCTCGACGTGTCGAACTTCCGACTGCTGCATTAACTGCCTTCACCGAATTGTCGGCGGTTACCAACGATGAGTTTGATCAACTCCCCGAAGACCGAATCAGACAACAGCTCCACACGGTGTGCGATCTTGCTACCTCACTCAACGGGTGCCCAGCACTCTCTTCCATTTCCTGACAAGGCACCCCCGCACCACTCGAACAAAACCCTCGCTTCCAACAGCTAGAACAACACATTCAAAATGTAACCAACGAAAGGGAAACGCTTGCTGAAGAACGAGATGCACTTACCGAAGAACGGGATGCTTTGCTTACAAAGGGGCAAGGACTGGAGGCAAGGTACAGAGCCATCAAGACTGACCTAGAGAGCGACAAAGCCACCATAGTTACCCTTAACACCACGTTGACCAATACGAACACTGCCCTGGCAACTGCAACTGCTGCACTTGCAAACATCGGGGGACCTGCTCCACCAGCAGGCGAACGACCCCCTAAGCGAGAATCAATCCCCAAGCCACAGGAGTACGACGGATCCCAAGACCATCTCCGCCAGTTCATTGGGCAATTACGTACCAAGTTCCTTGGAGATGCCCACAAATTTGTGGATGTCCAACATCGGTTGGCATATGCTGTTCGGTTCCTGAAAGGGAAAGCTTACGAACAAATCCCCCCACTTATTGATGAAGGAAACATTAATATAGCTAGTGTGGAAGCCTTGATCACACGACTCGAGAACGCCTTCGGTGACCCTGATAGGGTCTGTACCGCAAAACGGAATCTACAAAGCCTACGTCAAAAGAACTGTAACTTCTCTCACTACTTAGCGGATTTCCAACGATATGCTGCCGAAGTATCTTGGAACGATGCTGCTAAGCAAACCTCATTGTACGAAGGATTAAGCGCCGAACTCAAGGAGGCTCTGGTAACCCTGGACACTCCCGTCGAACTTGACCAATATATCATATTGCTCACACGTGTAGATAACAAGATCTGTGCCCACGCGGCGGAATGAAAACGGTCATCTTCTACATGGTGATCACCTACGACGACCACGACCACGACACCAAAACCGGCTGCTCCTCCTACGCCTACCACCACCGCTACCAGTACTCAAGCGGGCCCCATGGACCTTTCGGCTAGACAACACCCTCTATCACAAGCGCAACGTAAAGATCGCATGCGACGCGGCCAATGCTTCTACTTCGGGGGAGCAAACCACATGGCTCGACAATGTCCAAACAGACAATCTCACCTTAGACCCAATGCTGCTGCCATTCATTCACCTCCGCCAGTAGTTCCTGAGAACTCTCGTCCCGAGTCTGAACACTCGGAAAACTAACTGTCCCATGTACAGTCCAAGGCATTGTCATGGGACAAGAATCGCCTTCTTCATTACTTTCTTTATCCGGTTTATCTCTTGACGACATGGAGAATGGGGTTGAAGATAATCATCTGGTACTGGCATGTATGATTGTTGACAACCATAACGAGATTAGATCCCATGCTCTAATAGACTCGGGAGCAACTGGCTATGCATTCATCGACATGGCTTTCGCCGAGCGCCATAACTTTCCTTTGTTTGAACATAAAGAACCATGACCTTTGACGGTCATCGACGGATGGCCTGTGAGTTCCGGAGCAATTACTCACATCATCAAGATCAGGTTGTCGATTAACAACCACTATGAAATGATTCCTACTTTTGTTACCACGCTTGGGCGATACCATTTAACACTCGGTATACCCTGGTTAAAACACCACGATGTCAAGATTGACTTCGCTTCTAACTCCCTTACTTTTGAATCTGAATATTGTTTGAAGAACTGCGTTAGCGACGTTACAATGGCCTACAGAATCGAGGAAGAGTTACCACATTTCTTACACGCTTATGCTGCACAATCTGCTCTTGGACATAAGGTCCTCGACAAGGAAGAAGTACTTTCGATACTTCCCAAACAATACCACGAATTCCTCCCTTTATTCCTCAAGAAAACAGAAGATCAACTACCACCTCACGGAAGGTTTGATCATGAGATACCACTACGCCCGGGATATGTCCCTCCTTTTGAACCAATATACGGTCTTAGCCTCCCTGAGTTATCAGCCTTATACGAATGGCTAGACGAAAATCTGGATAAGAAATTCATCCGCGAATCATCCTCCCCTGCTGCTTTTCCAATCTTGTTTGTTAAGAAAAAAGAAGGTTCTCTACGCTTATGTGTTGACTATAGGGGACTTAACGAGGGAACGATCAAAAACCGTTACCCTTCGCCCTTGGTCAAAGAAACCTTTATGCAACTTTCACGAGCAAAGATATTCACTAAACTGGATATCCGTGGAGCCTACAACTTAATCCGCATGAGAGCAGGTAAAGAGTGGAAAACTGCTTTTCGTACACGATACGGGCTTTTTGAATCCCTCGTCATACCCTTTGGGCTTACCAATGCCCCCGCTACCTTTCAAGCATACGTTAATGACGCACTACACCCATTTCTGGATAGGATTTGCACAGCATACCTTGACAATATCGTGATATACTCGGAGAACGAGAAGCAACATATCGAACACGTCAAACAAATCCTGGAAGCTTTAACGAAAGCTGGACTCCAGGTAAAACCTCAGAAATGCGAATTTCACACCAACAACGTTGAGTATCTTGGCTTCATCATCACCACGGAAGGCCTACGGATGGATCCCGCGAAAATTACTACCATCATTTAATGGCCCATTCCTCAGAAATTACCCGATGTCTGCTCCTTCTTTGGATTTGGAAACTTCTATCGGTGCTTCATCCAAGATTATTCTTATCTGGCTAGACCACTAACGCAGTTAACAAAAAAGGGTACACCCTTCGTATGGTCCGATCTTTGTCAAGCCGGATTCGAAAGATTGAAGGAAGCCTTTACAACGGCCCCCATCCTGATCCATTTTGATTTTGACAAAGAGATAGTAGTGGAAACCGATGCTTCCAACATCGCCTCCGCCGGTATACTATCCCAACCTGGATCTGATGGGCTTTTACATCCCATCGCCTTCTTCTCAAAGAAACACACACCCGCCAAATGCAACTACGACATTTACGACAAAGAGTTGATGGCCGTGGTACGAGCTTTCGAAGAATGGAGGGCTTATCTGGTTGGACGACCTGTTACAGTACGATTGGATTATCAGAACCTACGAGACTTTACCACGAAAAGGTTATTCAATCGACGACAAGCCCGATGGTCAGAATTCTTGTCGCAATTGAACTACACGATTGAATTTGTACCGGGTAAAGCACATGGGAAGGCGGACGCATTAACGAGCATGGCGGGACAAACAGAAGAAGAGGTATTGGAGGACGAAACTCATAGGACACAAGTGGTTCTCAAGTCCCACTCTCTGAGTTTGTTGGCGGATATTCGGCTTCACTTTGAAGCATCCCCATTGAATGAATTATGGACAGAAGCCTATCAAGCCGACCCCCTTCCAAACCAGATACTCACAATGCTGGAACAAGGGGTACAATATAGCCACCTGATATCCCTAGCCGAATGTACCAGGGATGGTAATCGACTATGGTATCGAGATCGTCTTTATGTTCCCACTCACGAACCTTTGAAACTGGCCATCATTCGGGAAAATCACGACGCCCCTGCTGCTGGTCACCCCGGCAGATCCAAAACACATGAACTAATCACGCGACGATACCATTGGCCGAGCATGCGAAAAGAGGTCGCACGATATGTGGCCAATTGTCATATCTGTCAACGGAGTCGAACGACTTGTCACGCTCCGTTTGGCATCCTTCGACCTCTTTCTATTCCTTACCACCCATGGCAAGATATATCAATCGACTTTGTAACCGGTCTACCTTGGACTAACGGTAACGATGCGATTTGGGTAGTCGTAGATCGACTAACCAACATGCGCCATCTCGCCCCTTCTCTTACTACCATCGATGCCCCTTCTCTTGCCGTCCTATTCCTGAATATTATCTGGAACCACCATGCATTACCACTATCCATTATATCCGATCGAGCACGTCAATTTGCTGCCGAGTTGTAGAGAACCGTCTGTCGCAGACTAAAGATTGATCGACGTCTATCTACTGCATTCCATCCTGAAACTGACCGTCAAACAGAAAGAGTTAACGGTATTATGAAACAGTACCTACAGTTATATGTGAACTACCAACAGGATGACTGGTGTCAATGGTTACCAATGGCGGAGTTTATGTGAAACAATCATGCATCCGAGAATACCGGCACCTCTCCCTTCTTTACCAACTACAGCTATGATCCTCGTATGGACTTTCTCAATAAACAAACTCTCTCGACTAACGACCAAGAGGCACCATCCCTCGTTATCACTATGACACAACTTCATGCACATCTTAGAACCGAAATGGGTTATGCTCAAGAAAGGGAACAGGAAAACGCTGACCGACACAAACTCCCAGCTCCCTCCTTCCAGATCCGTGATAAAGTGTGGTTGAACGCGAAAAATATTAGGAAATGACAACCTTCACGAAAGTTGGACAACAAACATCATAGACCCTACGAGGTCAAAGCCAGGGTCGGAAGACACGCCTACCGTCAGGAATTACCAAATACCATGAAGATACATAACGTCTTCCATGTGTCACTATTGGACCTGGCAGCCAACGATCCACTCGAAGGACCGATAATCCCACCACCTCCGCCAGTGGAAGTTGAAGGAGAAGAAGAGTGGCTGGTTCTGGAGGTTTTGGATTCCAAATTCGTCAGGAACCGACTGCGATATCTGGTGAAATGGGAAGGCTACGACGAAACGACATGGGAGCCAGCTGAATCGATCAACAAGCTAAAAACAGTTGACGAGTTCCACAAACAGTACCCACTTAAGCCTGGACCATTACCGGAGGATCCGGAATAGGCCTCACGGGACTTCGGCCCTGGGGAGGGCCCTGCTCTCACGGTCCCCTGATGAGATACGTGTTGGGATAACTTTGGTGTTCTTTCTTTTGTTACACGGTTGCTATGAGGGATTTCCTTTCTAAGGTTACGACAAATTGTATTGTTTCCTTGGTTACGTGGATATGCGACTCATACTGGGGTATGAGTCGGGCGGCAAAGGCTGTGCTAGGATTTCCTGCTATATTAGGGCGGGCTCCACCCCTTATTTCCTTAATTCTTTACGCTACCTGGTATTTCTTTCACGACTCCTGTACTTCAGAATATAAGGTCTTCTATTCTGATATCCAAGATCCACGCCAAGAACCCACGAATCCTGACCCTGATCTACCGTTACGCGATCAGCCTTGATCTGAGATTGTCATCTCCGAACCCTCACGCTAAAAGACTGTTATCGTTTAGGACCTTCCTGTCGTTGTGTGCCTTGGACTAACGTCCAGTACCAAGACCCTGTTACAATATGATCGGTAAGGATTATCGACTCGCTTTGGCGCAACTCGATGCTTCTGTGAGAGTAGCTTTCTTTTTGGGCCTGGCTTTCGTTTAATACTAGTATACAATCTATCGGCTGCAAGGGGGTCTAGAGTCAGCTGAACCTTTGTTCTACCTGCAGCTTTTGGTGGCATTTTTCCACTAGATTGTGTTCTGGTTGATTCTTTATTTTGTAAAATATTATCTTGTATTTTATTCACACTAGATACATATTGCTTTATTTATTTACAATTTTTCTCCCTTTTACTTCACCATTCGAATTATGGGATGAGGTTGGGACTCATCAGAGTGAACCCCTACAGTTGATGTTGAGACACTCATTTCCTTTCAAACCAGGTATCTCCCGTGTGCCCCACCTTAATTCAACATACTAGCGCGATGGCCAATTCTTCCAGTTTTCACGGTATATGTAATAGGTTGTGTTATGTACAATACAGTTGAGTTATTCAGAGCACACCTAACACTGCTAGTGAATAAGGGTATCTTGGAAATGCATTCAAATACAGTATAAATATGAGGTTGAAAAAGGAACATCTGGATCGCAGATATGAGACACTGGAAGTGCACAAGATATAGGAATACAGTCTGATCACCATAAAACCCCTGCCAGAAAATCATATAATACACAATATTTATTTACTTAATGTTTTCCTCTAGCTTCTAATACACTATCTTCTACTAGTATTATATGATAATATACTACCTACCTTTCAGCAAGCCTCTTCCTTTTACTCCTTACAGACTAAGTTACTACCTTCACCACTAATGTCCCTATTTGCCCTTTTACTCCTTAGCACCATAGTAACCACTCATCTTTCCTCTCTCAGCCATGATGTCATAAATCTTCATAGTATAAGATATACTTGGCTCATAAGTATAACTCTATTTGCCGTAATTTGTTGATTCTGGTAAACATAGCAATCACGTTGGATCTATTTTAACAATGCACCTTTTTCTATTTTACTCTAGAAAAACAGCTTATTTACTATATAATATTAATCTTTCTACCCTATAAGACAAACGCAATGAAAAGCATGTTTGGTTTGCTTCAAATACTCTATAGTTACTTAAATGACTATAATAAAGCAGATTCCAAAGACTTGAGTCCTAGGTTTACAAGGTTTCAAGTTACAGCCATAACATGGCAAATTGGTACAATTTGTACGTATCATAGTTTCCTATCACTTTTTTAAACACTATTGCTTTGAGAAAGGCTTATGAAGTAAGCTAAAATCAGCTCACTCTTAATATATAAGACCCATACTACCCTCCCATCAACCCAACAGGGCCCACCTCCCCCTAGACGCCCTCCCGCACTCCATGCTTTTTATCCTAGGGCCTGGCGGGTTCAAACCCCTCCCGGTAACCTCCCAGCACCTTTTATGCGAACACTATCCAGCCCCCCCCCCGGGCCGCTCCTATCCCCAACTTAAGCTCCAGTGTAGGAGCCTCCTAATCAAAGAATGGGAAGAGTCTGCGCCGGACCCGGCTAGATACCCCTACCGCCCCTCGATCAAGCCCCACCCGTTCATGGGCCTCAACAAGTTCACCGCGGGCCGCCTTCACCAGATGAGATCCGGCAAGAGCTACCTCCGCGCACACCCCTCCTGGAGCAACGACGCCCCGACCACCTGTCCCAGCTGTGACGAGGCCCCCGAGACCTTTGAACATGCCATACTCCGTTGCCCCGCTAAGGGGCCGGCCAGAGCCCGCCACCTTCAGGGGGTCTCTGACATCGGTCC
>Ga0307517_10010332_pt1 | contig 13079 bp, 8 predicted proteins | sample 23_EM_MG_FD_194515 | JGI IMG/M metagenome (GOLD analysis project Ga0307517, IMG submission 194515) | Populus trichocarpa ectomycorrhiza microbial communities from riparian zone in the Pacific Northwest, United States - 23_EM | ecosystem: Host-associated > Plants > Roots > Unclassified | place...
TTCTGATCCAAAGTTTGTCTCAATATATTAAATTAGCCTTTCTTAAAGTATAAGGATTCCATTAACTTTTATTTATTTTTCTTTGCAACGAGGGACCATTGAAAGGGAAAAAATAAAAAAAAATTCAAAATCACATGATAAGTTCTTATTAGCCAACTAGCTAGACAACTATTACTTATGTATGACAATCATTTTTTTTCCTGTTTTGTTCGTTGTTATTTTTTGCTTGTATTTTTTAATTTCTTAAAAATAATTTTCAAAACTAAATAAATAAATGCCAAGGATGCTTAATGATTCATTATGATAGCATTTAATTATTTTCTAGGAAATAAACGATAGAAACAGTGGAGATAAAAAGTTTTGGTTGAAGAGACATAAATTGAAATATAAAAATAAATATGTTTCTGATGTAATTTTAAAGTGGATTTCTATATTTTTAATACATGAGATATAAAAAATACATGTTTTTTAAGATAATATTTTTTCTTAAAATATCACTGTAAAACACTTTCAATAACAAAACTGTCCAACTAAAACAAGTAATAAAAATATTTATTATCATAATTTAAAAACTCAACTTGAAGGTTGAGACAGGGTAAGACTCATGTCACAAGTCGGAATGACCAGTTTGGGTTGACCCGAGTCAATGTAAGAATAAAAATAATAATTATCATAATTTTAAAACCTGACTTAAGGTTTACCCGAGTCAAAGTTCGGGTCATTAGTTTAGTTGATCATTGACTCCGATTAATATAAGGATAAAAATAATTATTATCATAATTTAAAAACTCGAGACTCGTCCTAAGACGAGGCCTAAGTCATGGATCAGGAGGGTAAACCAAGGTTTACCTAAAAAAAATTAAACAAAATAGAAATCAAGGCAACCTTTGTTTGGACCTGTTTTTTTCTTTCAAAAAAATAAATTTTGACTTGTGTTTTATTCCAAGTCGAATGAGTCACAGGTCAACTTAGATTTTTAACTGGATTAGATCGAGTTAATCCTTTCTCTAGTTTCTTTTAAACTTGAATTGATACAAGTTCTTGGTCAGTCAAGTCCTAAATTGACCTACTTGGTCATTCTTGATTTTATAATAGAGTTATTATAAAATTATTAATTTTAAAACTCAATATAAACTAAAATAAAAATCTAATTGTTTTTTTTAATATGCAAGTTTGAAAGTATTACATAATAAGGGTAAAATATATTTTTATATATTTTTTTTACCAAAACAAAAAAAGATACAAAGACAATAATTATGTCTTGCACATCACTACTAAATACAATTTTATTTTTGTTTTCTTTTTATATCCTATCTCTTTTGTTACCATTATTTTTATCTTTTTAATCCATGGATAGTAGCTAAATGCTTCCTAGAAGCATTAAGACAATAATTCATTAGAAGCATGTAAGTTGTTTGAAAATGAGTTGGCTAAAAATGTCAAACATTGTTAATTAAAGAAAAGAGTCCAATATTTTTAGGTTGATTAGTTAATATTTAAATTTTAAAATTGTTGACTCATATTATCCACGCATCAGCGCATGAGAGGTGCATGTGCTATTTGGACGATACGTATTGCATCACCTCTTCCGCCATGTTATTGGAAGCGTTGTTGTGTCAACTTTCTTTTAATGCGGCGCATATTGATGGTGGTTGAACGGTTTGTTGCCGATGAATTTTTTCTCTCCCTCTCTTTTTTTAAAATCTACAAGTTGATCATCTTTGTTTTTCTAACATTTCAACTTCCACACTCATTCTTTTACATATTCATTAAAAAAAATGTAATTACTTTAGCGTACGATGGAGATATTAAAAGATGGATGCTATCTAATTATCAGTACAATACCATAATCTCATGTCTCACGTACCTCAAGTTGTATCAGCTTGAAGACAGGATCGATTTCTTGTAGGGCCAAAGTCAGGATCAGGAGATCGATCGATAGCAATCGCATAGAAGGAAAGCAGAAACAAGGGTGATTGAAGCAAAACAAAACAACATGGCTAATTAAGGGACCTGCAATCCACCCCATGATCTTAGCCATGCTCCAAGCTAGGGGAAGCACCCCTGACCCTACCACTCCTGTTACTATGCGTGCTGCTGCCGGCCATACGGTCCCTTCAACATTTATCAATTATTTCAAGTTCGGTGAAGGACAGACACATATATTTATTTAAGAACTAAGAGATAGCTTCCATCAATCTCTTAATTCCTTTCCCACCATTTGAAGGCAACTTGAACATGAGATCTCGAGTTCTTATTACTAAAAATCTCAGATTGATTTTAACCATTATTATTAAATCTTGCCGACGACCTGACAGATAGATCAACTCGATAAGAAATAAAATCAAACAAATCCTTTAAGTAAAACCTAGATATAATGTGACGTAAAATGTAGTAATTCTTAAAATAGTAAACCTATATATATATATATATATATATAGCACTGATCCCACTTCTTGTACTGAAGGGAAGTGCTGCCTTTCATAATTCTTAATTAGATAAGATTTTTGAGAAGCAAATGAGATAGAATTTGATTGAGAAAAGAAGGGAGACATAAGTGAAGAGAAGACAAACCAGTTCTCTTTGTTGTCGGCAGAGCAGGCAACAATGGTGCCTCTACTTCTTCTGCTTCTACCCCCATTTTCTTTCAAGATAGCTCACTAGTTTGTGAAGAATCCTCCTCGGCGACCAATCTCATAGCCCACAATGTTTCTTTCAAAAAATTATTTTTTATTTTAAAATTAAATTTTTTTTATATATTAGAGAATAATATAAATTATATATTAAAAAATTAATTAATAATTTTAAATTTTAAATTAAAATCATTCTTTAATATAATATTAAAATAAATTCAAATCTTACAACCCTCTTTCTCATTTCTATAAACCAAATCATAGTAATGATTCATAATAATATAATTTAAGAAAAAATATATATATTAAAAGGAAGAAAAAATGCTGGAAAGAAAAAATAAATAAATAAAAGGATCATAATTGGTTAAGCTGTCAATTTAAAATACAAAATGTTAGGTACTTTTGGAATATTTGACAATCGACCAAAAAAAAAGGGTGATGTGCAGAGCTCACAAATTAAGCTCATTAGTCAATTCTAACAAAATTAAGAAAAATAAGAAAGAATTTTCTTTCTTTTGTTACAAAGGAAAATTTTGAAAAATATATACTTTAAGTGCTTATGAATTTAATGAACTAAAAAAGTAGTATGTACCAGGATTTAGCATAAACAATATAGATATTGTTGTATCAAAGTGTTTTATGCTAAAATCTATTTACTCAAAAAAAAAATCCATAAATAAAGAGCCAAGAGAAGGATGATCTATCATAAAAGCTTATCAAAAATCAAAACTTACGAGAGAGAGGGTCTTTCAAGATACTATATTTAACTTTTTTAGGCTACATGCTATACTCAAGAAATTTAAAAAGATATAATATTTATTTTCTTGAGTTCAGTTACGTGTTAGACTCAAGTGCATATAGATTTGACAATATACCAGCTCAACTCTCATGAGTTTAGCTATATGTCAGGTCCAAGTGTATGAGGTCTGAAAAGATACCAAACTCAACTCTCTTGGGCTTAGTTACGCGCTCAGCCCAGGTGCCTCTAGGCCTAGAAGAATGCTATACTCCATATTTTTGGGTCTAAGATCGCTCCAAATCCAAACATACAAAATGAAAATCTAGGGTTATCATCTCCCTTTATCCTAGTTGTGTAAAAAGTCCTCTAAGAGATGGATATATGTCTATCAATATTAATGTTGATTATAAGGGTTATCTCATCGATATTAATGTTGTGTACGAGATGTCATAGGACCACCTTCTATAGACACATGGTATTCGCATCAACATTAATATTAATGTCGTGTAAAAAGAAACTTAATGGACTCTCTCCCCACTTGGATGTGAAAAGAAAAAAGATTGTCGACCTTTTGAACAAAAAGAAGAAAATTCAAGGTATAAAGGTTATAAATACTCTCTAAACGATCCAAGTAAAGGATTCAGAATCTTTACTCTTTTACTACATATTCTCAACATTTATCATGCAAGAACTAAGAACAAACATGTTTGTTCTTAAAATTTAATGCTCATTTATTATAATTCATCACTATCATATTACTGGTTCAGACATCAAAAAATCCTAAAATTCCACCAAAAAAGATTGTTTTGTAGGAATCCAGGCCTCTGTCACCAACCATCTAGGCTATCAGTTTTGAAAAATAAAAAATTAACATAAACATGTGATTATCCCTGATTCAAAAGCTTAGAAACCCAGGTTTGTAGCATACTGGATTATGGAGCATGAACATCATGTGGTATGAAAATATTATTCATATAAAGTTAATGGAGAACAATATCTTTGCTCCTCTTCACTCTATCGAAGTTAAGAAAACTGAAAATAAATAAATTCGGTGAGGATATATAACCTTCTCGTTAACTTCAGATTTTTCTCTGTAGCCCCCTCATAAAAAATAAAAAGAAGGAGAAGAAGATTCATTGAGGGAATTGGAAAACAAGAAAATGTAAATGGGTTAGTATTGGAGGAGCCTCCCAAGTTTGGTACATGGGTATTCTAAGTTTATGAAGGCTAGCACATATCTATCTCCTGGCTAGATGAAGAAGAGAAGACGATGCTAAGTAAAAGAACATTGGAGGTCGCGAGCATCATAGGTATGGAGCCAGACATTTGATACTGGATGTGGCGGCCCAGAGATAGCAGCATAAACGATGACACGAAGAAGTTCAGAGAAATCATTAGGGCATTCACATACTATCAACAAGTCCATTCCTGTAATTGGTATATAAAAAACCCATGTTTGGAGAAAAGAAAAAAGGTATTCTACAATTTGGCACTTATCAATCCTTCAATTGATCCAATCAAAGCAAATGCAGTAACCAAAAGGCAGAACATGGTATAGGCTCGAAGCATGATCCATTTAGTTGTCCATGCTTCAATTTTTCTCTGCTTAAAGTACATCTCCACGGGAAAATATATAGTTAAGGGCCAAAAAGTCAACCCTCCCATCACTCCAATAACTTGGTTGAAGTAAGGAAAGATCACTGCAATAGTGGTTGTTGATATGACATAGGTTGTTCGGAGACAAAGCCTCGGGAGGTTGATTTGGAAAGTTGGAAACCATGGAAGTTTGTAGGTGGGATTTATGTGTGTAAACTGGATATTTGGCCACTTCTCCGCAATCGACTTCTCAATGTTGGCAAAAAATGTTTGACTGAAAACCTGTCAAGATCTGCAACAATGAAGCTGCCTTTCTTGTTGTCTCGAAGAGATTTGTAAGCAAATGAAAAATATTCTCTAGGAGTACCTGATAGCTTCCAACTAGATGAATCACAATACAAGCATTAGCAATGTTGATAAGCCAATAGTATCGTCCAGAAAATAATCCAAATCCAGCCAGGAGGTTTCCCGGAGTATCTTCTCCAAAGGCTGCGTAACCAAAGCCTCCACAGCATAGGTAGAAAAATGTTGTACCGGTCATTGCTATCATCGAGGCCTTCTTCATTGTCTTGTTCTCTGATGGGGGTGATCTTAAAGTGTCCTTCATATTTCATGAAGTTCCATCATCTATATAATTGTCTTACAGGATCGCAAAATTGTATCATGTTGTGTTTTAGAACAAAACTTGCCTATTCAGAATCGGGATTCAAACCTGGATTTTGATAAGGATAAGGGAACATGGATATGCAAATGCGATATCGCCAAGAGCTTGAGATATACCAGCTACACTGTGAGTTGAGGATCCAGTGATGCTACCCTTGACATATCCATTTCCTGTAATTTTGGAGACTAGTAAATATTATGTGATATACATATGGAAAACCGATAAAAAGACAGCTGATTTGCAGCTGATTCACCATCCTACCTATTACTTCGGCAAAACCAAGTGCAAATACAATAAAAGAATAGGTGAATGACATGACTGCAGCAACAACTGATAGAAATTTTATGCTGTTGAAATCTGGTATTTGGGACAACAGAACCTGAGCAGCTCCAAATAGCAGCATATATAAGGTGTCTCCATATTCACAAGCAGCTCCATGTCCTTGTTTGTGGTAACAGTTTGATTTCTGAATCTCCCTTTCATTAGAAAATGTAATAGCAATAGTATCTTAGCTACATACAAGAAAATATCATAAAATAAACAGCGCAGAATCACGGAGTAGTCTGTTTCTTCTTCAGTAAAGTAGTCAAGGACAACGCTCATTTTTCACAGATGAAAATGAAAAGGAAATAGAAGCATTGAAATTGAATATGGGGTTTGAGAGCAGCTAGACAACGAACCTCATGCTGATAGCAGCAGTAACAGTATATGCAATTCCTATCCCACATAAGCCTACTTGTTGAAGAAAGCCACAAATCAAAGCATTCTTTTCTCCTGAATCCATGACATGAAATTGAATTGAGAAATTATTAAGAAAAAAAGTTACATGTGGTGATTAACTTCCTTGTGCTGTGTGTTACCTAATATTATATGAACAGCTTCACGGTAAGACCGGTTTCTTGAGGGGCCAAATTCAGGATCCGGGGATCGATAGCTATCGCAGAGAAGAAAAGTGGAAAGAAGAGTGACTGCAGCAAAAAACAACATGGCCAAGGGACCTGCAATCCATCCTAACTGAGCCATGCTCCATGCTAGTGATAGCACCCCTGACCCTACCACTCCAGTTATTATGTGTGCCACCGCAGTCCATGCGGTCCCTTCAAGATTTACAAGAAGATGAATACATATATGTGCATTATTTACATGTAAGATGATTCTGAGAAGCCAACTGAGTGAACTAGAATTGGAAGGAGGAAGAAAGAAAGAAGACAAACCAGTTCTCTTGATTGAAAATGGATTGCACAGTATTGTTGACTTGGATGGGATCTGATCAGAAGTCAACAATAACGGTGTCTGTTGATGCTCTTCTGCTTCTTCTCCCATGGCCATGGCCTTTCAAGTATATTCTTACTGGCTAGAGCTAGCTAAAAACATTGCAAGAGTTCGTTTCATAAGCCTGGTTTCTTGGAGTTTAGTGTTAGAAAATTAATATTTGCCCTACAGTAGTATTTTGTTTTATCTTATCCTTTCGTTCTATCTTATCTTCACCTATCCGAATATATTAACAATATCTTGGTACGATGAACCAAACGACATATCTACAATGATAATTTATTTAAATCATTCCTTTATATATATATATATATATATATATATATATATATATATCTTTGATATTAGTATAAAATAATTATGGGAAATTACAACAATTTTCTTGGACTTTCATAAAATTATACTCATCATTCAAAATAAGTTTGAATATTTTTTAGATACTCCATTTGAATTTTAAAAAAAAAAATACTATAAAACCCCTCTTTTGTGTATACCCAAAATTACCTTAATTAATTATTGTTTTTTTTTATAAAAAAAGATAAGTTAAGACCTAAACACAAACCCTGGAGACTGATTAAAAAAACAAAATTGACTAAAATTAAATGGTGAAATTAATATCCTTCATCTACCCAAAAAACAATCATGATAATCTTACGAACCATATTCCTGATTAATTATGAAAATAATAGGCAAAAAATTGTTAATCGATCTTCTACTAATTTGATGACATAGACTAAAATTATTTTTTAAAAGTACCAATCAAATCCACTTAAATTTAGGAAACCTGAAGCGAACGAAGTTTTGCAGCAAAAATCATAAATGCAGGCATGATGAGATTTAATAGTTTTTTAAACAAAAATTTTTATCGGTATTTACACTAATATTTTATTTATAATTATTTTACCTATGAAATTATGAACAAAAATCGTATATTGAAAAAACGTTTATTAGTAAATTATGATCTATCAGTAAATCCATCATTAATAAATTTACTGATGGTTTTATAGACGGATCATGCTAATAAAAAAAAATATTAATTTTCTAATAGTGATAAAATATTTTGAAAATGAAAAAAAAGGCTAGAAAATTCTTGACAGGCATGATTTGGGGAAAAAATGAAAAATATATCGAAGAAGATGCTAAGATTTATGGAAGGGACTCACAAAACGATTCACTCCTTTGAAGACTATATAAGTTTACAATTCTAATATAACAATTTAGAATTTTAGATTGAAAGGTACATGACTATACATACTCTTGCATGATAGCACTTCATTGCTGCATCAAGGATCGATATATTCTTGAAAATGACAAGGCAGAAAAATGGATTTGAAGTTTAACATTAATTGGATACATATTATTTCCTTTTTCTATTTGTTTTTCATTTTTCTTTTCTTTTTTGGAAAATAAAGTGAAAGCCCGAATCATAGAACAATCTCCAAAAGGACCCAATTAAATAATAATAATAATAATAAGAAGAAGAAGAAGAAGAAGAAGAAGCCTTTCAGCCAAATTTGGCACTTATAATTCCTTCAATTGACCCAATTAAGCCTACAATTGATACAAGCAAGCAAGCCAAACTAAATGTTCTAAGAACGATCCATTTTCTTGTCCATGCCTCTATTTTATTCTGCACAAAATACATTTCTACTGGGAAATATATGGCCAAGGGCCAAAAATTCAAGGCCCCCAAAAGTCCCAAAACTTGGTTGAAGTAAGGGAAGACAGCGGCAACTGCTGTAGTTGACACAACATATGCAGTTCGAAAACATATTCTGAAGAGATTGATCTGAAAAGAAGGCAGCAATGGGAGTTTGAAGTTGTAGAATTTGTTCACAAATCCATTACTTGGAAACTTCTCTGAGAACCAACGTTCTGCGAACTCGAATACTGGCTGGCTGAAGAGCTGACAGAAACAAGAAATATGGAGCATAGTTACTCAAAATTCAATGGAAACACCAAGCATGTTAGCATTTAGCTTGTAGCAATTTGATATAAAGAGGAAGTACCTGATATCCCCCCACCAAATGTAGAACAACGCAAGCATTCGCAAAGTCGATGAGCCAGTAAGGCTCATAAAATCCAAATCCTGTCAAAAGATTTCCAGGGGTGTTGTTGCCAAAAGCTGCATATCCGAAGCATCCACAGCAGAGGTAAAAGAATGTTGTCAAGATCATTGCAATCATCGATGCCTTCTTCATGGTCTTGTTCTCAGGTGGAGGTGACTTCAGAGTATCCTTCATTCAACAATATTCTTACTTCATTTTACTTCTGATTTGCAAGTGACATAACTTGTTGGATATTGAATTCTAGATAAATAGATGGCAGACCTGAATTTCTAGAAGAACAAGTGCATATGGATAGGAATAAGCAATGTCCCCAAGAGCTTGGAAGGCTAGCCATAGTTTTTTAGCTCTAGTAGAAGCTGGGGCACCTGCAATGCTACCCTTGATCATCCCATTTTCTGCAATTAGAAAGAAAGAAAAAAATTAAGGCAACTCTACAAAAGAATGTCAAACATGATATTTTTTCCTACTACATATTCGTTGCAAAAATACAGGTGAATATGATAAAATTTTATCTGATACTGCATAGTCTGCATCTTCAGATTGATACAGCAAGAACAAGCACCTACCTATTACTTTAGCAAAGCCAAGTCCAAACCCTGTAAAAGAGTAGGCAAAGGACATGATTGCAGCAATGACTGAAAGCCATTTTATGCTATGGAAATCAGGTATCTGTGATGCTACAATCTGAACAGCTCCAAACATCAGCATATTGGGAATGTCCTTGTGTTTACATGGTGCAGCATGACCCTTATCATGATAACAGTTTGATCGTCGAATTGCGCTGCAATGATATGAATTACGGAATCAACTAATAATCAGAAGACAAAGAAGGAAAAGCAGATGCAGAGTTTACATAAACAGTGGCTCAAATTTCCCTATTAATGAAACACAGCAAGCTGACAATGATGGTGCTTGATATATGGACAAAAACAACGAGGCATAAATCACGAATTCACCATGGAAGTACCTCATACAAGTTGAAGTGGTAATAACATAAGCAATGCCAATCCCATACATGTACAGATATTGAAACATACCACAAAGGCATGTCTGAGTTTTGCCTGAAACATCACCGCACAAAATTAGGAGGCTTATAGAAAGTAGATTATCTGAACATTTCTAGAAATGAACAGATAGGGAATATAAGAAGCTTTCTGTTTGTAAGGAGAGGGTGTTCTGCTACCAAGATTCACTCTAACAGCATCCATGTAAGAGTAGTTTCGTGTTCCGGTTACAGGGTCAGGACATCTGTAGCAACCAGAAAGGAGCACCACAGAGACATAGGTGACAATAGCGAAACAAAGCATGGCAATTGGACCTGCTATCCATCCTAGCTGTGCTACACTCCAAGCCAAAGATAGAACACCAGAGCCGATAACAGCAGTAATTATATGAGCTATGCAACTCCATAAGGTTCCTGGTTCAGTTTCTCACAGGGGTAAATTCAAGATAACACAAAATATATAAAATAGAATTGAAAGTTGGAAGTGTCATCACCAGTTCTTCTTGTACGCCCATCATCATCGAGCAACAAACCATTCTCTTGCTCATGTTTGACTGCCATGTCGATCAAATTCAGGGGAGGCAATGAAATTTGCTACAAATTTCCTACCTGTGAACCCAAAATAACAAAATATAAGAACCAAGTTCAACCAGATCTGAGTACATCACTAAACCCTACACATAACAATGATGTAAAACACTATACCTCATGAAACACTACGCCTTGCACACATCATGATAGTTGATGTGGTCTTTTCTCTTGGTCAGCAGTTTAGTTAATGACAACTTCAGTCTTCACTGAATATATGCTTATGTAGAATCTTTGAATATTCTTCACTGAAGATATGCTTCTGTAGAATCTTTGAATTCATGAACTTTCGTATCAGCTATACTACGGAAACCACAGAATTGGAAACTATTGCTATACCATGGAACCCACGGAATTGGAAACTATTGCTATAGAGATTATAAGGCCTTGATTGTTTCTTGGAACACTTTCCCATGTCTTGTACGGTGAACAAAGTAGTTTACTCATTTGTTAGATAAACTTGAAAAAAAAAACTAAAATAATAATAGTTTATTTTACATGGTATAAAATACTGAAAATTAAAAATATTTTTTAACAAACAAAGAAAACACATAACTCGAATCTGTTTGTGATTGGAGGTTGACCAAGAAGTTCTACCATGCAAAATATCTTAACACAAGTTGATTAAAGAATGGGATATACATCCAAAGGAAAACACTGTTCCTCCACTGAGAAACCATGGGTTGTAACAATGTTTTTCCCACCCTTTGTTTTAACAATAATTGCAAATAAAAACAAAGAACACAGGATTGCAGAAAGATTGTGGAAGGAAGTACTATTCAAAGTTGATTTTAACAGTGTTTTCACTATCTTTTATAATCAAAGCCTTCATTCCTATTCTCCCATTAAAAACACACACCCCACGAAATATGGAAGGAAGGAGGAGAAAACTGAGGGATTTAGGGAAAAGGAGATCCAGGAAACATGGAGGGAAAGAGGGGAAGACAAACTTTATATCCCTGGGATTACAAGAAAGCACTCCTCTCTTGCCTGGCTCATGTGAATCAAGGGATCTCCTTATAGCTTGTCATAGAAACTTAAAATATCAGTTTCTTAAAATACTATTTCTACTTCATTCTAGAACTGGTACATGTGCTTCTCTAGGAGAAGGCAAAGAAAAGCTGGTTTGAGTGAAATGCAGATCAATGGAGTTAATGGTTGAGAATGATGACAGTAAGGAGGAAAGGGTGAACAACCATAAGAAAAAGAGAGTCACCTCGATGCATCTGAAAAATTAACAGCAGGTTTTGTTTACTATGATGAATTTCTTATTCTAATTTTTGTTCTGTGAATTTTGAGAGTTTGGCCATTTCTTTTTCCTTGGATAGGGAATTATAGTAATTTCTTGCAGGAGCTTAACATTCTGTTTTCACATCCTTTGCAACAAAAATCATTTTCACATCGCTATTTATATATCTCTCTCTCTAACAAACAGTTGTTTTTCCCCAGCTTCCATATCATATACATCTAGCTTATATCTTTTTCTGACAATATTGATGGTTGGCTGCCACAGCTTTTGCTTGCATTTACACTCTTTTTTTTTTTTTTTTTTCGTTTGGCATCTCTTCATGCTATGATTATGCGCTGAACGTTGCTGGTTCATATTCCAATCATGTTTAAATTGTCAGAGCTACAACATGACCGAACCCACTAGATAGATCAGTTGAGAGTGGCTGTTGTGTTAAAGAACAAAGTCAGTGACGTAACCATATCAGTTTATTATCTATGATATATATTAAATATTATTCATGTTTTTGTTAATATTATTTTTAGGATTTTAGTTTTTGTTAACATGTCGATCTTGTTGAGAGTTCTTGTTATTTCCTTTATTTATATGTTTTGCTTGCATTCAAGGTTTTTCTTTTTATTTTTTTAATTCAATATCTTAAACGTTCTATTATTACACTATTTTATTTAAAAATAAATTTTTATATTATAATAAGTATTATGAATTTTTATTTGTTTTTATTGCTGGTTTTAAAGAATATTTTAAAAGTTTATGAAAAACTATAAATTTTTATATAATTTGTTTAATGAGAAGTATATTTGACGCTTAGTATACGTAGAGTGTCATTATGGCACCACTCTAGCATTGCTTGTCACGGACCAGGAATTCGGGTCATGAATATATCAAATGTAAACTAATACAATGATGAATCACTATGAACACGTCATCTAAAAAGAAAGAAGATGTCGAGACGAATTAAATGATGCGACATAAGCATGGCTATGACCACTGGTGTCAGTTGCACGCGTCACCTGAAGATAGAGGAGTAGCTGGCATGTTTGACCGCTTCAACAACTTTTTCTTTTTTATTTTATTTTGACAAAGACAAAAATGGTCATGGAATTAAATGATAATAACAAAAAAAAATATTATGAAATTACTACTAAGCCCTAAAGTCAAGGCTAATAAAATAAAAATCCTATAAAGCCCCTAGATCCAAGGTCAATATTTTAAAATTTTAAGGGTAATATAGTAATTTAACTATTACAAAAAATTAAAAGAAGATAA
>Ga0307517_10010333_pt1 | contig 13077 bp, 3 predicted proteins | sample 23_EM_MG_FD_194515 | JGI IMG/M metagenome (GOLD analysis project Ga0307517, IMG submission 194515) | Populus trichocarpa ectomycorrhiza microbial communities from riparian zone in the Pacific Northwest, United States - 23_EM | ecosystem: Host-associated > Plants > Roots > Unclassified | place...
GAACAACAATGTTGTGAGGAGGGTATGGGAGAATCACGCGACAACTAGGTAACATCAAAAATAATATTTATTTTTGTTTTATAATTTTATGTTTTAAATTCTAATTTGTTAATATGAAAGTAGGTTGCGTGATTTTTGGTATGACACCCAAAACAAATAAAAAAGAAACGCGAGGGATAACGGTCTTGAAGGATGGAATGAGGTGGCGGTTTGGCGGGAATTCAAACCGCAATTCATCTCGAGGGAAATATGGACGGCATATATTGAGCACGTGACCTCAGAGCGGTTCTCACGGCGCTCACAGTCCGGCGCTGACAACCGGAACCGGCAAATTCATGGTTCGATGACCACGCACACTGGCGGATCCGTCCCATTCAGCGCACATGCAAAGCGGATGGTAAGATTAATTTTAATGAAATATATCATTAATTAATTTGTCGTTCCTTATTAAATAACTTTCAACCTATTTTTTCCTTACAGGCTGCGTCTCTTGGACGTGAGCCGAGTCCAATGGAGCTGTTTGTAGAGACGCATGTGCGGAGTCAAGACCGTCAAAAGGGGGTGCAGCAGTTTGTGGACAACCGTGCTCAGCACTTTGTGGAATGTTCGTTCATTCATTTTATTTTGTAAGTTATTATTTTCTTGAATTGCATCTTGAATTGCATATGATGATTTTTATTAAAATTTTCAGGAGACCTATAATAGCCGGTTGAGGGAGAGATATGGGGACAATCCTTCGACCCATCCAGATTTCGATCCAGATTTGTGGATGGAGGTGGGATCGTCTGGTGGACCCGATAAAAATCAGGTCTACGGGCTCTCCAACACTACGGCTGAAAACTTGTGTTCGGCTCGTAGTGTCTCAACCGTTGGGAGCACTCCATCAGTATCGAGCACCCAGTCTGAGGAGCTCACTGCCTTGAAACAACAATATCAACAACTCTCGATGAATTATAATGAGCTCCGTCATATAGTCATGGAGATGAGATCAAAGATGGGTGATGATACTTGTGCTGGGTCTTTTTGGCCGTACGGTCCCGGGAACAACCAGCCTTCTCCTCCTCCTCCAGCTCCGCCGCTATCCTAGTTTAATTTTGTTTTTTAAACACATTAAATTTGTAATGAATATTTGGATGAATATTATTTAACATTATTTTAATATTCTTAATGTTTAATCCAATTTTATTTGTTTATTAGAGTTTTACTATTAATAAATTATTTTTTTATATATTTTAAATATATACCGACGGAGTTACCGACGGATATTAATTGTCGGTGATTCAGAGAGAGTTGGCAAACAATTACCAGCCATGCCATAATTACCGACGGGTAATATCCGTCGGTGATAACATACAGACGGATTTACCGACGGATATTATCCGTCGGTATTTCACAGAGAGTTGCCACACAATTACCACCGATGCCATCATTACCGACGGATTGTCCGTCGGTAATTACCATTGAAAATGCAGACGGATTTATTCCGTCGGTAATGTTCCCCCCTGAAATTTTTTTTTTTGCGCGCGTATCCGTCTGTAAGACCGTCGGTGAGTTGTTTTTTTATTTGCGACAGACTTAGCGACGGAAAGGGGAATTACCGACGACTATTATACCGACGGACGTGTTCTGTCGGTGAGGCTGTCGGTAAATATTTCACCGACGGAGTTCATTCCTATCACTAACGGAATGAGTTCGTCGGTAAAACTGTTTAATGGTGTAGTGTTCGGTGAATTCTGTGCTCACTGTCACATGTCTCTTGACTTTTTAGCTACTCTACATTTTGTTGTCCTTAGCCCTTCTGAAACCACAATGTCCATTTGTTAGATGTGTGTATTGAAATTCTGTTTCTTTAATTTCTTCTTTTATTATTGCATCTTCCCAATGCAGGTTTGCTTTCCAGGTTTATTAATGGTGTGGATTACTCTTCCTTCTAGCGGTAACGCGTAGAGCTGCTATGATAACAATCAGCTCTCTCGCTTTGTCATCTTGCTCATCCAAAACCTGCACTCTCTTTCTGGGTCTGCATTTCGTTTTAAATGGAGTTTATTTGTATTTTATTCATCTATAACTTGTTGATTTGATGGTTATGAGTTTTGAAGCATGGGCACATGGTAAAATCAAGAGTGAGCAGAGAAAGGAGAAGGAGCAATCAGGGAGGGAGAGAGAGGGCATGTTTTAGGGTAAGCAAGGGGGATAAAGAAAGCCCTGTAAAATGACAGATCCTTAACACATGTTGGTTACGCCCTGGAAACGATAGTATTTTTCAACCTTGACCTTGCTTGCTTGAACAAATATGTGTTATTTTGATTCAAATTTGTGACGAACATGAAAACAAATAAGTGTGTCTGATGCTCACATTAAAAGATAAACATTTTAAAAAAAAAAGAGTTCCTTATATATATAAGGAACTCTTTTTTTTTCTTTCGTTCTTACCAATACCGCCTTGCGCGCAGCATAGCTCGACAACGACGTTGTTACATAGTCTTGCTATCTATTTTTAAAGGTCTTTTTCAAACAAAATCTTAAGCTTTTTCTCGAGCCATTCACTTTGAAAACCTATAAAAACAGAAGGTCATCTCATCGCCAAACACTAGAGCAAATAATCTTTTTTTCAAGAAAAAAAATAACCAAGGAGTTGCAAGATTTCAAAAGCAAATTGTTTTAAACTCACATCGAAACAATTTTTGTTTTTAAAATGCAAGATCTAGATTTCAAGATTTATTTTAGACCTATATTCCTTCACCAAACTAAAAAGAAGAGAAATGAGAGAATGGTCTCTTAAAACCATTATTTGTCTAAGTCGTTGACAGAGCACACTTAGGGACAATAACCAGTGCAAGGGAGTAACATTGTGTTTAGAAGGATGGGTTCTAATCATTAAATGCATCGGGGTAGTTTTGCTATGCTTTAAACCACAGTTTTAAAACTTGAACCTAAAACTTGACTTGACTTGATAGGTTTACCTGTGACTCGGGTAATTTGAGATTTAGATCAGACCGAGTTTTAACAAAAATATAATAGAATTGATCTAGTATGACCCGATCAGAAACTTGAGCTTACAATTGACTTGATCAAACCTGAGCGACACCGAGTCAACCCGAAACTTGAGTAACCCGGCATAATCCGGGTGAGACCCAATTTTTTTTTTTACATTCTTTTAATAAACTCAAAAAACTATATAATTAATTTATGAATACTTAGCCTCACATGTTTTTTTATAGCCTACATTCACATGAATTATTTCTTAACTTTTCGATGTTGGATATATATATATATATAATGTTTCTTAATTTTTTGATGTGAAATAGCTATATATATAGTTTACATCTACATGTAATGTTTTTTAACTTTTCGATGTGGGATAATTATATATAGTTTTTATTCATATGGATTGTTTCTTAACTTTTCTATGTAGAATATTAAAACCTCAAACAATGTTTTTAAAAAATTCTTCCAAGTTGACCTAGATCAACCTATGTGATACAGCTCCTTGACCAAGTCAACCCCCGAAGCAAGTTTAATAACTATAAGATAGGTATTAGATAAGCATTTAGACAATCATACTTTGATCAATACCAAAAACAAATATCTCACTAGATTGAGGAGTAATGCTATGTTGCAAACCGACTCAATTTTTTTTATGTAAAAAAAAAGTTGTTAAGGTAATGTAAGCATTCCTAAAACAGCAAAAATAAAAATAAAAAATTAAGACTTAGATCTTGGTTTAATAAACTTGACTAATTTAAATAATACAAATAATAAATACAACGACAATAAATAAACTTACAAAAAAAAATTGACAGGGTAAAAAGGTCAAAAGAACTCAACATGAGTCCATCCGAATTGGCATGTCAAATATGTGACCCGATCGTGATATTGGAGTAACCTTGTCGAAAACAAATATAATATCGTCGTGTACAAATTTGATACAAAAAATAAATGAAAGTATAACTTTATATTTTGGCAAAGAGAAAAGAGAGAAATGAATGCAGAAAAGCAAGAAGTTCATTGAAACTCAATCACTGTATCGTCGTGTAAACGCAACACACCATTATAAAGATCACAGTAAAATGTTTTCAACACAACCATGTAAGGCGGTATTTAGAAGTAGGACGACGTCTCAAGAGCCGACTAAAAAGAGTGGGCGTTGCCTACTCGCTATTAAATACGATGCACATGCCAATTATTATTTTTTAAAATATATTTAGATTTATTAAAACATCAAATCAACTTTTAGTCAATTTAATAACTACTAAAAAGCCTTGTTTGAAAAAGAAAAAACCCTAAATACTAGTTTGAGAAATTATGCTTTTAAATATAATTTTGGTTAATATACGTTCCTTAAAAAATGAGCCTTTGTTAAGAAAAAAAACATATTATTCTCAATAGTAATTTCATATATATATAGTGGTTGAAAGAGTAAAATGTAATTATACTATCGCGATATGAATAATTTTTTAATCTTAATTTTAATATCAGGTTTGGCTCTTGCTTTCATTTCCTCACCTGATGCATCTCAGCAGCATCTAATAACATGAATCTTCTGCAAGGTCAAATTGACAAGAGAGAGAGAGAGATTGATTAAGTCTTCCACACAAGATAGTGAACAGACAATGTTACCATCAAACTTCTTAAGGTTGTTGGATTCACAGAGCAAACTCTATTTGGGTTGCCAGGACTTGTCCACGCTAATCCCCTCCTATCTTCACCGCCTCAAACTCTGCACCAAACACCAAGCCCCATTAAATGCCAAAAAAATCCATGCCCAGATCGTTAAAAGTGGCCTAAACCAATGCCAACCCTTACCCAACACGCTCTTGGATGCATATGGCAAATGTAATCTGCTTCAAGATGCACATTACCTGTTCGACGAAATGCCTCAAAGGGACCATGTATCCTGGGCCTCGATTCTCACTGCATACAATCAAGCAAAGCTCCCCAACAAGACTCTATCTATTTTCCATTATATGTTCACTACTGATAGGCTTCAACCGGACCATTTTGTGTATGCCACTCTCCTTAAGGCGTGCGCTAGCTTATGCTCTTTAAGGCTAGGCAAACAAGTGCATGCTCGCTTTGTTTTATCCCCTTTTGTTGATGATGATGTTGTTAAATCATCTTTGGTTGATATGTATGCAAAATGTGGATTGCCAAGTATTGCGCGTAGTGTATTTGATTCAATTTTGGTGAAAACTTCAGTTTCTTGGACCGCAATGTTATCTGGGTATGCTAGGAGTGGGTTAAAAGATGAGGCTATGGAGTTATTTTTGAGGACTCCAGTAAGGAATTTGTATTCTTGGACTGCTTTGATATCTGGATTGGTGCAGAGTGGATATTGTATTGATGGTTGTTATATGTTTATTGAAATGAGAAGAGAAGGGGTTGATATAGTAGACCCATTAGTCCTTTCAAGTGTAGTTGGTGCTTGTGCTAATTTAGCAGTTTTGGGACTTGGAAAGCAAATTCATGGCCTAGTTATTGGTTCTGGCTATGAATATTGCTTGTTTATAAGCAATGCACTTGTGGACATGTATGCAAAATGTAGTGATATTTTAGCAGCCAGGAATGTTTTTAATAGAATGCTTCATAGAGATGTTGTCTCGTGGACTTCTATAATAGTTGGGGCAGCTCAGCATGGAAGAGCCAAGGAAGCATTGGATTTATATGATCAAATGGTTTTAGCTGAAATAAAACCAAATGAAGTGACCTTTGTTGGATTGATCTATGCTTGCAGCCATGCTGGGTTAGTTAGCAAGGGCCGAAAACTTTTTAAGGCGATGATTGAGGATTATAGGATTAGTCCCTCCTTGCAACTCTTCACATGCTTCTTGGACCTTCTTAGTCGATCTGGGCACCTCAACGAGGCTGAGGATCTGATTAAAACAATGCCGCATAAGCCTGATGAACCTACATGGGCAGCTTTATTAAGCGCTTGCAAACACCATGGAAATACTGAAATGGGAGTGAGGATTGCTGATCGTCTACTGAGCTTGAATATGCATGAGCCTTCAACCTATGTACTGTTATCTAATGTTTATGCAGGTGCTGGTAAGTGGGAACAGATGTCAAGAGTTAGAAAGTTGATGACAGATATGGAAGTTAAGAGGAAGCCTGGTTATAGTTCCATTGACCTTGGAAAGGAAAGCCAAGTATTTCATGCTGGGGAAACATGTCATCCCATGAAGGATGAAATATTTGGTTTGCTTAAAGAATTAGATGCAGAGATGAGGAAAAGGGGTTATATACCTGATACTAGCTATGTTTTACATGACATGGAAGAGCAAGAGAAAGAGCGGGAGCTTTTCTGGCATAGTGAGAGATGGGCTGTAGCTTATGGACTGCTTAAGGCTGTTCCAGGAACAGTTATGCGGATTGTGAAAAATCTTCGTATTTGTGGAGATTGCCATACCTTTCTCAAACTCACTAGTAGCATTGTGCATAAAGAAATTATTGTCCGAGATGCCACAAGGTATCATCATTTTAAAGATGGAAGATGTTCATGCAATGATTTTTGGTGATTATGATTCAAAAATAGCCCTTGAAGGTGCAGTGGTTATAGCAAGAAGGCTTTGAGACATAAAAACTACTATCTTGAATTAATTGCTCTCATGTTTGGTTTAACGTAAACAAAAAGTTTGTAGAAAAAAATAGAAAGAGAAAATAATTGTTTTCTAATTGATTTGTATCAATATTAAAATGATATTTATATATAAAAAAAAATACCTTTGTAGACCAATTACCTCTACAAACCAATATGTAATTACCTCTATACAAACTAATATGCATATAGAATTTAAAATGCAACTTTTCAATCAAATTAATTGAATACCTTGGCAGCAGAAGGTGTAATGTATAATTAATTAATTAATTAATTTTAAAAATAAAAATTATTTATTTTTTTATAATCTCAAGAAACACGCTTATATATTTCTCAATTTATAAATTACATCAAAACCTCCTCGGAATGAAGTTCTCTTTGTTTAATATTCAAAGCTCAAATTAATTCAAAATGGTCTTGTTATGAGCTTCTTTTCCTTCATTTTTACTTCCATCTACCTCCTTTGAACTCTCTTTTTTCCATTGTATTTCTCGCATCTGTAGTTTCAGCTTCAACTGCCTAACAGTGTCTGTTGTCCCAAGGACACGCATTCATACTTTTTAGAATTATCAGGTCCGTCCTTCATTCGCTTCTCTAGACGAAATGGGTTCATGATCAAGAAATTGCTGACATCTGCTCTTCTGCGCTCTTTTCTGCTGTATAGAAGCTATCCAGCATTTGCAAGATCACATGTTGCCTTGAGATTGTGCAGCTGACCTGATTTAGAAGGCAGATGGGAAATACATGCAAGATCACATGTTGCCTTGAGATTGTGCAGCTGACCTGATTTAGAAGACAGATGGAAAACACATGCAAGATCACATGTTGCCCTGAGCTTGTGCAGCTGACTTGATTTAGAAGACAGATGGAAGATAGATGCAAGATCACATGTTGCCTTGATATTGTCGCTGTTTAAATAATATATAAAAAAGAAGTTATGTTGTCGTCTCAGGTAGAAATAACTCGGAGAAAGAGATAAATTTGGGCTTTTATTTTTATCTCGGGATAATTTTTAACCAATTTTCTTTCTGAAAACTAGGGATTTGGCCCATAATACAAAACTAAAGACCAACAGAGCCCAGCCCATATTCACGAGACTGGCAGATATTCACCAAGATTTTATATGCAAGAATTTACTAAATCCCATGTTTCTTCTGTCCCTCTACAAACACCCTTCTTAGACCTTTTTTTGACATTTTTATTACAAACAAAAATGAGTTTTTGTCAAACAAAGCCTAAAAAATAATAAGAAAATAAAAAATAAAAAAAATACTTTCTTTTTCTCTTGAATATGGCCAAAAATCCTTAAAATTATTTGAGAATTTTTTTTAAAAAAATCTAAAATACTTTGGCATTTAAAAAAAATATTTCATAGATTTTACAACAAGTTTGTAAAAATTCAAAGGATTTTGGCCTATATTTCAAAAATATTAAAAATATATTTTTGGCAAGAAGAATATATTATTCACTTGTAATATAAGGATAAAAAAACTCTTAAAGGGGTTAATATCCAAAATATTATTAAGGATAATAATTTATTATTATTCATTTTAATATAAGGATAAAAAAACATGTATGAGGTTAATATAAAAAATATTATTGAAAATAATACAACTCATTCACTCATAATATAAGGATAAAAAAACTACAAGAAATTTTACCTGAAATATTATTTGGAATGACACGATAGCTAAAAATTTCAATTTCACAAAATAAAAAGCCTTAATAATAATTGAGGACATTTCACCGTTTTAGACCAAATCCTTAACTTAGAAAATCAAGGCTTGTTCATTGTAGCAAATCTATCATAGTAGACTGATATAAAAAGAAACATCATCAGACCATAGCAAATAAAAAGAAAAAAACAATGCAACCTACCTTAGATAAAGTGTACTAGGGGTGTTAATACCTTCCATTTACGTAACCAGTCCTTTGCTTAGAATCTCTAAAAGACCAGTAAGGGTTCCTAGTAACCATAATAATAGGTGACGACTCCTTTATCCTACTAAAGACCATTCCAAAACACTGTTCGAGAAGTGTCATCACAACATCGCGCCCCTGCAAGGAGGGTGCGACAAAATAAAGCATTTGTTCTTATATTCTTAGAAATGAATGATACCTAAAACTAATATGTATGTACTTGTTAGATGACATGTTCACTAAACTAACCCGCATAAGAATTCTATATGAAGAGATCACTTGTGTCTATGGAAAGGCTCACATGACAGTTGTGTAAATAATCATTAGATTTGAAATCACTAAGTTATCTTATAAAGAGAATGTTATGTTTTTATCCAGCTACACGTTGTTCTAATGAAGGGTAACAAACGAGTAGATATTGAATATAGCATAAATTATATGAAGGTATTTGAGTAATCAAGAGAGGATTCATCACCTTAAGTAAATTAGAAAAAAAAATCATATTTGTTCTCAAATGGTATTGATTGTAAATCCTTGCGCAAAGTGGAATGAAATTTGAAAAGAGTTTCAGTTCTTATTCAAATAATCAATGACTATGATGTTGAGAACAAATATGATTTGACAAAGTATACACACTTTATACTATAATGTCTAGATTATAATATTGTTCATAAAAGGATAATAATTATACTAATAAACTAGTCACTAAAAAGTGTAGTCAAACCACTTCTAAATTTTCTAATATTTAAGAGATCATAACAGGTTGCTAGATATTATACTTGATCTTTGTATGTATAAACCCTGAACAACCATAGATCCATCTAATAAGATCTTTATGGCTCCAGAAGAAATTTAAATTTATCATTATGTATCTCATGTTTTGAATGTATATAAATTCACTCTAAAACTATCATAAAGATAAATTTAATTTCATATCTTTATTTTTACCTCTTCAATTAAACATGTACTAATCTTTACCATTTTCACTCTTCTATTTTAATATCACAAGTAATAAACAAATGCTATCTTCCACTAATATCCCTTTCAAATGTCTATTCCTTCGATGACATTTCAGTGGGAAAAAAAAACAATTAAAGATTTTTATTTGTTTGTGGCTTAAAAGAGAAATTATACAGGGTTCAATCACTTCACACAATATCCATATCCATGTAGACATTATGTACCACAACTAAGAAATTCTAATGTTGAAATTTCAATCAAACAACACTTGTCGTGGAAGGCGACGTTGCGTGACATGTGAAACAGGAGAATTTGCCTCATCGAACATAGATTTTCAATGTCAAAACAAAGACATCACCTCATGTTCAATGGACTATTTTGTCGTAACTCGGAAGAATTTAATATGAAATTAGAAATGATTTAATGTGTTTACAATAAATCCTTCCTTCTTAATTAAAAAGTTACGTTCATGTATAATGTGAATTGGCTTATATTCAAAGTAATCAACTAATAATTAAGAGCATTCAATTATCATATAATCACACACTATTAAGATATAAATATATATATAAAGAACTATTTTTATATTTATATAAACAGATAAATTCATATATTTAAAATATAATCAAAACTTTAAATAGGGTTATTTAGTATTATGTGCTAGTGATGATATAAATACAAACCTTAATTCAGACAAAACCTCATCTACTTTTTTTATAAAAAAAATATTTTTTTAGTTGATTTTTCTTAGGAAGTTTTACAGGTTTAATAAAATTCTAACTATTTACACTTTAGCCCATGTTCTAACACATTTTACACTGAAAAGTACACAAAAATTTGTTTAAGGATATCTTTTTGCACTTTAGCCCATGTCCTAATACATGATATAAAAATCCATTTGAAAATAGAGTTTTTTATTATTATTAATATTGGCGTCTGGATCAGCTTGCGCGCACCTCAACTAATCTCACGGACCCTGAAGTTAACAACCATGTAAGCCTCTAGTGACCATCATATTAGCCTCTAGTGACCATCATATTAGCAATCACAGGGATCGAACCTAAAACCATAGAAAAGCAAACTTTTTGGTCCCAAATTTTTATTACTGACCCACCTATTAGATGGTTAAAATAGAATTATTTAGTATTATGTGCTAGTAATGATATAAATACAAATCTTAATTCAGAAAAAACCTAATCTATTTTTTTTATAAAAAAACATTTTTATTTGTTGATTTTTCTTTGAAATTTTTATGGGTTTAATAAAATTCTAACTACTTACACTTTAAATAATAGCCAATGTCCTAACACATTGTACACTGAAAAAATACACAAAAAGAGGATATCTTTGACTTTTTTAAAAAAAAATGGCTACTCCTTATTTTGTGGGATTTTGATCTCCCAGCACACATTATATTAGTCAAAGATTTATCTCCATCTTACATTATTTTTTTTCTCTTGAACTAATCTGAAAATTAAATTAGATTTAATTAGTTTTAATAATTGTAGTCCTCTATCTGATGACTAGTAAAAGAGTATATTTTTTCCAACCCACGTCCATGTCCCATCCCCTTATTTGTACGGCTCTCACGCTCCAAAGCAAATACTACCGTTTGTTATCTGACACGTGTATATCCGTCCCCACTTATAATCTTATTTTAATCGGCAGGTATGCGTTTGACAGATCATAGCTGGCACTTTCCAATGGAATAATTCCTGCATGATATTTGGTGAAGTAAGATTTTTATTAAAATCGATCTGACAGTTGTCTTGGATAAAGTTTATGTTATGAGCTGGAAATGTTAATTTATTTTTAAAAATATATTGTTTTGAGAAAAATATTAATAAGTTTTTCACCAAGTATCAATTTCTTTATCCATTTTTTTTATATAAAATTCAGATCGATTGAGATTCTAAATGAATAAGGTCTCAAGTTCAACAGTTAAGCTTGATATAAATTGTATTTATTTTTTAGTTTAACTGTATTTAAAAAAAATATTTTTTTATTTTAAATATTTTTTTAATTATTTTTAGATTAATTTGATATGTTGATGTCAAAAATAAATTTTAAAAAATTAAAATATATATATTATTATAATGCATTTACAAACAAAAAATTCATTAAAAATTAACATCTACCACATCTCAAACATGGTAAAAATTATGGTAAGCTTTCTATTTCATAATCATAAATCAAGTCCACCCACATTGTTTGGTATAATAGGTGAACAATCATTTTTTAAAAAAACACATTTTACTTCAAGTTAATTTTTTATATATGTTTTTTAATTGTTAATGTACTAATATTAAAATAAATTTAAATAAATAAATAAATAAATATATTATTTTAATATATTTCTAAATAAAAATATAATAAAATTATTTAAACCCAACCCATTCATAAAAAGTGGAATAGAGCATTCAATATTATATTATATATCCTCACCAGGATTCACGTGTGGACTAATGATATTTATCATTATCATGATGTAAGAAAGTTTACTTAAAACATATTTTTAGGCAACCTTAACATATATATGACTCACTTGTCCTCATCCTAATGACCTTAAATTCCTTTTGGTAGGAGGATAAGGTGGTTGGTTTTTCACAGGGTTTCCGGCCAAGCAACCACCACCGTCTGGTTATCTTAAATGAGTTATTTAATATTTTTCGTCAACTGAAACTAATTTTTTTTCTCTTACAAGGGCTTTGATGATACATCTTCACATCGTGCATTAAAAAATATATTTATTTAGATATCAATCTCAAATTTGAATTCAAAACGTCAAGTAAAAAGCTTGGGTCAAGAAATTTGTTTCCTCTGTAGTCTCAGATTCGAGCCCTGTGATTGCTCATATGATGGTCACTGGAGGCTTACATGATCGTTAACTTCAGGGCTCGTGAGATTAGTCGAGGTACACGCAAGCTGGCCCAAATACCCACGTTAAATAATAAAAAAAAAACAGATATTTTTTAAGATTAAATGTTAGTGTGACAAGATATAAAGAGTGAGCCCTACAATTCATTAAACAAGAAATAGTAATCATCACATTAATTTGTACATATAATATTACTCATTGTTTTTTATATTTTATTAAACATTCCTTTTAATCACCGACACCACTTCCTCAATCTTTTCTTCCTCTTTCTGTACATCTCCTCGAGAACCATTGAATAAAGCTGCGGTTGTTTAACAACTGTTTTTGTGTTTGTGCGGGGCGCAATAAGGTATTTAGTAATCAACAAAACTGTATTTTATATTATAAAATTCATTAAAAAATTAAGTTTAAAATGTAATTTTTGATAAGCAGTTTTTATATGTGTTTTTTTAACTAAGTTTCATTATATATGTTTTTTGCTGCACATAAATCTCAATCATAATTTTTACCAAACACATATCTAAATCCAACTAACCACACCTAATCATATTTTTTTAAAACTTATTTTTTTTAATCCACAACCATAAAAGTTATCTCAAAAACAAAAATACTCTAAATTAGTGAATAAACTACGCTTGTGGCACGTGATTCCCCACGGGCAGTCAATTTTTTACGATGTGAGAAAAATATCAAGGGAAAAAGATTAAGACATGAGTCACCT
>Ga0307517_10010334_pt1 | contig 13077 bp, 9 predicted proteins | sample 23_EM_MG_FD_194515 | JGI IMG/M metagenome (GOLD analysis project Ga0307517, IMG submission 194515) | Populus trichocarpa ectomycorrhiza microbial communities from riparian zone in the Pacific Northwest, United States - 23_EM | ecosystem: Host-associated > Plants > Roots > Unclassified | place...
GACCTTTAATATTAAGGAATAAATCTCAAACATTCATTGAAGTTAAGAACAAAAGTTTGTCCTGCTTTGAATTTGACAAAGGGGGGACATAAGGTTATTTTTGCAAGTAGAGCAGTGTTGAGTAATGTTTTTGAGAGAGAATCTACAAGTGTTTTTAGTGCAATAAGAGCTGGAATTTTAGCTTAAAGTGAAGTATAAGTACCAAGATGTAAGTTGGTATGTGATTTGTGTATTTTGGTGAAGAGGTGATGGAGAAATTAGGGCTGAAATGTGGATACTTAGACATCCTTTTCTTTTGTTTTTTAGAAGACAATGAATAGTAAAATTATAGTATTTTTCAATTTGGTCTTTGAGCCTTTGGAACTTTGCAATAAAGCTCCCAATCAATCATAATATTTTGGATTCCTTGCAATTTCATCCTTGGCCTTCTTCAATTGAACCTTTAAATTTTAGTATTTTTTACAATGTGGTTCTTGGTTTTAAATTTATTTTAATTAAGCCCATAATTAAACAAATTAGCCTTTGGAAGTTTTAATTGTGTTTCTAATCTTTCAATCTTTGTGAATTGATTTGAATTAGACCTTTAAATTTGATTTTTCTTTAATTAAGTCCTTGATTAAATAAAAAAACCCATTAGAAGTTTAATTAAGTTCTTAAACTAAATTAATTCTTTCAATTTTTGCCTAATTGACTTTAAACTTAGTTTTTATTTCAATCAAGTCCTTAATTAAATCAATTAAACCTGTTCGAAGTTTAATTAAGTCCTTAAACTTAATAATTCTTCTAATTTTGGATTTCAACCTCAACTTTCTTTCCGTTAAGTCTTTCTTCAACTTGTCTTGTCAAAATATCACAATCTGAGTATTCTTCTACCTTTTTGACATGTTGCAACTCAAAAATTTATCTCCTCGTGTCTCGAAAATATTTTTTGATTTTTAATTTCTGATTTTTTTGTATTTTTGAATAAAAAGTATATTTTATAAAATAATTCTTAGGGATCCAAAATTAGGTTATGACAAATTTGATAGATTAAAAAATAATATGGGGTAAAATTGAAAAGCATTTATAACTTTGTAGCTTATTCTAAAATAAAAAAAAATCATAATCAAAATGATAGGGACCAGAGAAGGAAAAAGAAATTGAAGGGGTTGTTCTAAAATTTTGCAAGGGAAAGCGCAAAATCTTAGGAGGAGAGAGAGAGAGGAAGAAGGAAAAAAAAGATAAATGGTCATCAACGCCAAACCAGAGACGCTTCTGGTACACACGCTCACCATTGTGTAAAGGCGGCAAGATATTCGAAATGCTGCCTCAGAAGGTGGCGTGGTGTGTGGTAGTTGGACGACCCCACATGCGTTGCTTGAATAACGCAGGGGCTGTTCACACATTTAAGACTGATTTTCTTGTGTACCTTATAGAGCTTTGTTTGATATGGAATTTTTTGCTCGCTACGCCCTTACCCTAAACCAAAATAGCTTGATCTGACCGAACTTGCTCTAATGGAAGAATTCTATTAATATAAAATTTCTTGGTATGAGTTTAACAAGCATTCCCTTATAACCTGAACCACGTGAAAGCTAGCCCTCCTCAATCCCAGTCGTATTCGATTTAGAATTCTTCTCCCCCTCGGTGAAACCACCTTAATGGAATTTCGGCTTTGTTAAAAGCACATGCCAATAAGTTGTTTTAAAATAATATTTAATATATGCCAATTACACTAATAGCTTTAAGCAACGTCCAAAACTACAACAAAACCAATGTAAAATGATAAACAAACTCTTTTTAGAGATTTATATATATATATATATATATATATATATATATATATATATATATATATATATGTATATATAGTCTATAACAGCATCAAAGTAATTGTACTATTCCAAAAAAATAAAAGGACTAAAACACTCCTAAGTAAAAGGCATTATATTTTTTTATTCAAGATCAAAGTAGTAATTTTATCATGCCAAAAAAATAAATGAAAAAGAAATGACATATCTATAACCCCATGCAATATGTTAAAGATAACTGTGTCATAGTGAAAGACAACTCTTCCCCCCAACACCTAGTTCAATGGTTTTTTTTTAAGGACAAAATTGTAATGATACTATTAAAATGAATAGTAATTTAAGTCTTGTTGCATGGTAAATTTACTAAGAGATTTTTTTTTGTTAATTAGTATTGATAATAACAGCAATAGTACAAGTAGTAAACGTAATAACAATAGTAAAAAGAGAAGCAACATCAACAATTATAACAATAATAATAATACCAACAATGATAATAATAACAACATTAATTTTTTTTTTTTAAAAATATAAACCCACGGTATAACACGACCTTATCTAAGTGTATCCTATATCTAAGTTCATCGTATTGCTAACATTCTTGAACTTTAAACAACTCTATAAAAACTTCTTGATAACAACTACGGACCCTCCAAAAAAATAATAGTACGACGACGTCGTTCCAAAACTGATAAAACTATAAAAGACGCCAGTCAATTATTAAAACAATCTAATAAATTGCAGCTTACTCACAAGTCATAACCCAAGGTCGGTCAAATCAATTGCTGCCTTTTCTTTGCTCTCGTTATCAATGGTTTGGGCCTTTACATGGAATGGCCCAAGGAGCCCCGATCGAGTATAAGTAAGAAAAATTAAAAATTAAAAAACAAAAAACAATAGGAGAATATAATAATGGTCTTGTTGGTTGTGGTGGCGGTGGCTGCCATTACGGTTCTTTTAATTATTGAAATTGAAAAGTTTTAAGTTCAAAAAACCCTACTAGAACCCTAACTAAATAGTATATAGTCCACTCTTTTTGGTCTGCAATACACAAGTTGCATTTGCAGTAATAGTAAGAGGAGTAGTTGAGCAGCGGGAGGAGAAAAGAAGAAGCAGCAAAAATGCCGCTGGGTGAAAAAGCAGGATTTGAAAAGAGCCAATCTCGATACTGTGGAGTGGAGACAGAGTTCAACGATGACTTTCCTCAGCTTCTCAATTTTAACCTCTCTACTGGCTCCTTCGATTTCGTTGTCGCTCCCCTGGTTCGTCCTTTTCCTTTCTTTTTATTTTATTTTTTTAATATAATATAACACAATTTGATTTCTGGTGGCTAGTTAGCCATTCACATATCTCCTTTTTTTTTTCCCTCTTATTATTTGTGTGAATGGTAGTAGGCTCAATATTGATGTTTTGGCAGCCTTTCCTTTCGCCTTTTTCACAGTTGCAGTCTGCAGCATTATTCTTATTGCTGCTTCTATTCCTAGGCTACGCTACCATACTCTAGGCTTGGCTTCCAACATTAACGTCTTATAGTTATACTTTTATTGTTATTAAGCTCTTGCTTATATTGTGAATATATGATTTTAGCAGCCAATTATTCAATTTGATCTATATATCTGTATTTTGTGAGGTCTTTTGACGTTATTGCATAATATTTGTGATTATATCTATGCAACCTGGTTGGTGGCTGGCACAGATGAATCCCACATATCGGCCGAGCTTGTTGGAAAAAGATGGGGTTCTTCCATTTGCTGCATCAGACCTTGTTTTGAGTCCTTCCCAGTGGAGCAGTCATGTTGTTGGTATCAACTCTTCTAGACCGCATTTTAATTCTGGACTTTGCTTCGATTTTTTTTTTTTTAAATTTTCATGGCATGCATCCCTTCTAACTCTGTCTCATGTCTGAATTCTTGTTTTTTCTCAGGAAAAATTAGTTCTTGGATTGACTTGGATTCAGAGGATGAAGCACTTCGGATGGATTCCGAAACCACATTGAAACAAGAAATAGCGTGGGCTAATCATCTATCTGTACAGGTGAATTTCAATCCTGAAATTTAAACTGTTTCCTTACTTTATTCTTCTAAAGTTACTATGTATTTCAGTTGCCACTACCCTCATATGGCACAACTTTGACTGGAAAATTGTGGAGAAACCAAAAACTTGATTAAAAACCAAACCCTTTTCTGTTCCATGTCAATAAGAAGGCAGTCATAGGAGGTGTATCAGCATACAGAAATTAGTTTGTTCAAGACAAATTTTGATGTTGATACCTCTTCTGTTCAGCATCTTCAATAGTTGTCTTCTTTCCACTTTTGTCTGTCCTAGAGAAAACAAAAGGCACAGGTTGTTGCACTTTTCCGGTGTATCCCATCATGCAACATTTATCCCCTTCCTGGTGTTCATTCATCTTTAATGTTTGTGCTGTGGTAGTTTTTTGTGCTCTAGATATGGTTCTTTGAGAAAAACCATTTTAAGAGCTTATGGTGTTAAGGCTCTCATTGTCTGCTGCAGGCATGCATTCTTCCTCCACCCAAGGGTGCATCCTGTGCTAATTATGCCAGGTGTGTAAATCAGATCTTGCAGGGCCTAAACAATATGCAGGTACCTTTCTTCATTCAAATCAATCTCTCAATATTTTTTCCTTGATTAGTGATTTCATTTCTGTTCTCTTTTTGGTCATTGTCTCTATTCTTATTACTTCTTTAATAAAGTTGTGGCTTAGGATTCCTCTGGTGAAGACTGATGATGATGCTATGGATGCGAGCTCTACTAGTTTTGTAAGTGACTGCCCTTTCCATTTTGCCTTTTTCTTTCAATTTATTAGATTTATAATATTCATTCCAAGTCAAAATGGTAAGATATATATATATTTACAATTGTACCTGGTCTTAAAATCTTCAAAGCACAATGATTTGGCTTGGTTGAAATAAATTTTAATGGAATACCATGTGGTCTAATGGGATTATTTTCATTGAAAACTTAATAGAACATTTTATGTTGCTCAACTTCTTTTTCTTCTTTTCATGCACAGATTGATTCCTGGGAATTATGGAATTCATTTCGTCTTCTCTGCGAACATCACGGTCAGCTGTCCATTGCACTTGATATCTTGTTAGTCTAATCTCTCTTGCATTATTTTTTAATGGTTGCCAGTTTTTTCACCAACTTTATTTGATTAATGATAATAATTGCATGTTCTCTAGGAGTTCCCTGCCTTCAGTGAACTCACTTGGCCGTTGGTTTGGAGAAACTGTTGCTGCAGCCATAATCAATACGGATGTGAGTATATTTTGATATCTATACAGTAAACTAATTGATTGCATGCTGCTGCTCCTGTAACCGTGTGGGTTTTAAATGGAGCTTTGTTTAATTTACCAGTCCTTCCTAACAAATGGACGGGGTTACCCATGCCTGTCAAAGCGCCATCAGAAACTGATTACTGGGTTCTTTAACCATTCAATACAGGTATATAAAGAATTTTTCTTGGCTCCATTGCTCATATGAATTTTTTTCTTAACTGTCTTTTGACGAGTTCTAATATTTCTCCCTCCATGCTGTGTAGCAGTATATCTTACAATAGTTTACTCGGTATATCTCACAAGTGATTTGAGTGTTTCATCTCATACTCTTGTACATCAATTTTAATTCTCTGAATCAAGTTTCAGATATGGTCATATTAATGGATGACCTGGTATGATTGATCTTAAGGTGATCGGTATTAAGAAACTTACACATATTTTACTTGTTGCATAGGAAGAGCAACTTTTACTTGGAAACCTTATGAGACACATATTCCAGTGTATTCTGTTGTTATATTTTGATTTTGCTCGTATAAATTGCTATTATTGGTCACAGATATTACAAATAATTGCCAGCATGCAAATTTACTAACCATGGTCCTCGGAAATATCTTCTCAGATTGTAATTTCTGGCAAACCTGCACACAGTATTCCCAGACCAAGTTCAGATTTAGCAGCCAATAATTTTGATAATAATGGTGAAAGTAAGTTACTGTAAGTTTTACTGTTGGTTTTTAAGTTGTGTACATGTCTATGATTGCCACTGTTATGCTTATTTGATTGTGAATGTACTTCCTGAACATCCCGCTTTAAATATAATAATCACTCTTATTTATGTGTGCGTGCATAAACACTTGTGTTTTTCAATAGTAGACAGCCTTAGTCCATGCTTCTGTTTATAGGTCCACAAAGACATTCCCTCAGGCCATATTTGGACTATGTTGGCTTTCTCTTCCAAAGGATGGATCCCCTTCCCGAGCAAGAACGTTTTGAAGTAAATTGCTTTCTCTTGTGCTTTTACACACACGCTAACACACCCCATTCCAAATCATTTTCCCTGTTAGATAGGGATGATTACTTTCTTTTCTTCCCATGCTATTTTTTTTTTGACTGCTTTAATCTCTTATGCCAGCTTGGTTACAGGGATTTCCTACAGTCTCCGTTGCAGGTGAGCTTTTCCATCACAGCATCTAGTCTTATCTCATTGTCTAAATATTCTTTCTCAATGTATTTTTGCTCAAAGTCAAGTCTTTGCACTGCTGTTCTTTTTGGTGGCTTCTTGCATTGTCCTCAAATAACTATTGGGTGCATCTGCTACTGTAATTCAGCCTCTCATGGATAATCTAGAAGCCCAAACATATGAGACATTTGAGAGAGACTCAATGAAATACATCCAGGTATGATTAATATTAAATTTGCACCTGTTTGTCTTCATATATATATCTATATATACATATATACATATATACATATACATATATGTACATATGGTAAGACATGCTGTGGGATGCAGTTGAAATAGTCACCATCTTTGGATATTCAATCATGGACAAGTACAGGCTTAATGTACTGAATTGATTGTCACTACCGAGATTAAAACCTAGAGATTGAATTGGGTTATAAATATTCCAATTGATAAATGGGTCAAAGATAAAAGCTTTAATCTAGTATCCATCTCCAGATTATCAGATGTGATAATTTTATATCACATGCTTGTATTTTGTAGTACCAAAGGGCAATCAGTAAAGCTTTGCTGGACAGGGTCCCTGATGACAAAGCAAGTGCAACCACTGTAAGCTACCATTTGCCTTTTCACATTCTATTTTGGCTGACAGCCCACTTCTATTTTGTTGGTGTTTATCTTCTTGTACCACATTTATTACCAAATGAACATGATGTAGTTGCGATGCTAAGACATGATTTATGCATTTGTAAATTTTGGTCAGGTACTGATGGTTGTTGGAGCAGGACGTGGACCTCTTGTGAGGGCATCGTTGCAGGTGTTTTCCTATGCCGTCTGCAACTTGTAACCTGTGGTTGTTTTTATTTGTGTCTCATTCTTCACTTTAATTGCTTACAGGCAGCTGAAGAAACTGGACGTAAGCTGAAAATTTATGCCGTGGAGAAAAATCCCAACGCAGTTGTCACACTTCATGTGAGTTCCAATGGTAGTTATTATGTCTTAGATTATGCTTGCCAAAAATATTATGCTTGTGTGTGCAAACTGTTGTACATTATAGGGGTGTTCAAAAAAACCGATCAACCAATTAAATTGAAAAAACTGAAAAAAATTTAACTGAAAAAACCGAACCGAGAAAAAAACCAAAGAAACCAACTTAAAAACCAAAAAAATCACTCTGTTTGGTTCAGTTTTGGTTTCAGAAAGCTGAAACCAATTGAACCGGATCAAAACTAATCGGCTCAAACCAAATTTGAGCAGAAAAAAGGGGTATAAATAGTTTACTTAACCTGACCCTAAACCATATTTTCCCATTTTCCTTTGACAGCAGCTGCCCCTTCCCTTCCAATCTCTCTCTCTCGTTCTCCCTGTTCTTTTCCTTTGACAGAGAGTAGCAGACCCAATCCATTTTTCTCCACCACTTTTTCCCCTCCTCTCTCTATCTTCCTTTACTCGTAGCCCACCATTTCTAGTGCTGATGTGATTATGCTTGACTTAGGCTTTGGCTTGCCTATTTTAAACCTTATCTGAACATGCTTTTTTCTTTTCTTTTTTATTGTTTTAGACTTGATCTTACTACTTGAGTAAGGAAGGGTCCTTTTAAGAGTCCAGACTTGATCTCCCCTTTCTTTTGCTTGGTTTTCTTTGACTTATTTTTTTTAACAGTCCAAAATTATGGTTTCCTGGTTTTTAATGCCAAAAACCAACCGTGACCGAACCAAACTGGTTCAGTTTGAACTGGTTTTTGGTTCGATCCGGGTCATATTCTCAAGAAATATCATTTCCTGGTTTGGTTGGATTTTTTGACCAAAACCAGACTGAACCGGACCGTGAACACCCCTAGATTATGTTTACCAAAAATATTATGCTTGCGTGTGCAAACTGTTGTACAATATCAACTTGGACATTCATTATACGAGTCTAGAGGATCCCTCAGGAATTGAACTACAACAGATCCAATATAGTGAACTACAACAGATCCAATATAGTTTACTGTTCAGGCATGTGTAAACACATGTGCTTTTTTTAATCATATTTCTCTAATATCTTGGATCTCAGAGTTAACATGGTATTTTTTGCAACAGAGCTTGGTTAAGTTAGAAGGGTGGGAAGATATTGTTACCATAATTTCTTGTGATATGCGTTTCTGGGATGCTCCTGAAGAAGCTGATATCTTGGTATGTGATTATTTTGTGGTTAATCTGTTAGGCATATCATTCTGGATGTTAATGACTACCTGCTCATGTACGTGCCTTCTTTTGATTGCTTTCCAGGTTAGTGAATTACTGGGTTCTTTTGGTGACAATGAGCTATCACCTGAATGCCTTGATGGTGCCCAAAGGTTCTTGAAGCAAGATGGAATCTCAATACCATCATCGTATGTAAAATCTTTTTTGTTGAACTGTTTTAAAACTTGTTCTTCTAATATACTGTACAAAGTTATGGTGAATTATCTGTTGCCTATGTGTTTATGTTCATCACATATGTAGGTAAGAACAATTGGAAGTTATTGGCCGGAATAAGTGATCTTTCTACCTGGGCCCCCTAGGGCCTCATTGATGCCAATTCATTCTCTGTGTGTTTATCTTGACATGTTATCATCAGTTTATTGAGCAGCATAAAATGATACATTGATCTGTGTAAATTTCCAGGCTCAGATTGTAATCTGTTGTGATGAACATTTCACTTGATCAATAGTTAATCCTGCCCATTTTGGGGTAGAAGGGGCTTTTCTGTTGGTGTGCCTTATGGATCTTCTCCGAGTTGATGTCAAATATAAATTGGCCATGGGAACATACATGGGAATTTTTCTCCCAGAACCTTGTAATCACTTACAGAAAAGACAAGGTTTCTCAGCCAAAACCAGACCATTATATGACATGATTCTTATTCTAAGCCAGGTCCTCTTTTTGACCACAATGCCGTATATCTGTTTAATACCTAGCAGTTACATACTTAAACATTATACATTGATGTTCCTTGAAATATATTTAGAATCTTGGTTTGGCAGCCAACATGAAGATTACTTTGGGAATTTAATTATAAATTGTGAAGTGCAATGCTTCTTGATCCAAAATTTTCTTTTCCAGGTACACTAGTTTTATCCAACCACTGACAGCTGCCAAGCTATATAATGATGTATGTCCTTTGAATTTTTTCGTCTGTTCTTTTCCTGTTTCTACTGGAATAATGTTATTGGTTTTTTTCTTTCTTTTCTTTTTGTGCAGGTTAAGTCGCACAAAGATCTTGTACACTTTGAGACTGCATATGTTGTCAAAATGCATAATATAGCAAGGCTCACCCCTTCCCAACCTGTAAGTCACTTCACAGCATGCTAATTGATATATGGGCACTGTTTAGGTCCATGTCTTTGTGAAATCGAAGTGGCTAATACACTGCATTGCATGCCAGGCCTTTTATCTAATCAGTTCTTGATTCTTAGCAATTAATGAATTCTTAGGCGATGATTAATTAAGCAAATTATGTATTTTGTGCATTGTTCTTTCTGATCTTTCTTCAGCTGATAAAACATTTAGATCAAATGGTTTCAGCTACTGATGTATTCTTTTTCTGTACAGGTCTTTACATTTACCCACCCAGATTACTCAAACAAAAAAAGCAATCAACGCTACAAAAGGTTGCAGTTTGAGATACCAAGTGACACTGGATCAGCTATGGTGCATGGTACGCTGTAACCAAGTCATTCCTATTTTGTGTGTAAAGTTTTTACTGTTAGATAGTGTTACCAGTTGATTACCATTTCTGGAATCTTGACTTCTACTCCTACTAATTTGATTTGCTGTTGTTTGGAGTATGATCTTGAAACTCTTGACAAGTTAGAAATTGGACATTGTAGGAGAACACTGAATTTTGATAGATCCATGCCTAACTTAATCAAAGTTAAGAACGCACGTGTATGAATTTGAGTGCACACATTATAGAAATGTGGTACAGAAATAACTAAATGCAATGGAGATTCCACTTTGCTTAGTAGCTGAAGATCTCATGCAAATAGTTTGAGGAAAGATTGGATCAACACAAGGTTAGTCAAAATATATCATGAAATGGAGAACCATGGTATGGAAATAACTAATTGCAATGGAGGTTCCACTTTCCTAGTAGTGAAGATCCCATGCAAATAGTTGAGGAAAGAACACGAGGTTAGTTAAAATATATCAGGAATATAGAACCAGCTAGGCAGTTGGGACTTTGAAAACTTAAACTGTAGACCATCATATAACTCCACTATCGTGCTCAGTTCGAGGTTCAATCATCCTCTGGTATCCTATTGAAAGTTGATTCTCTTCTACAAACAAGTTACTTCTTGCAACCTTTTGAGATGAGTAAGTTTGGAGTATTGTTTCTTGAAAGCCAAAATTGTATTTTCCTTTTTGCACAGGATTTGCTGGCTATTTTGATGCAGAGCTTTACAAAGATGTTCATCTTGGCATTGAACCATCAATGGCGACACCAAACATGTTCAGCTGGTATAACATTTGATTTTGTGCATGAATTACTCATCCACAATTCACAAGTTCAATGAGTATATATGGATTGGGCGTTCCTTTCACTGCCCCCCTGCAATCATGATTTTTATATTCCCTTCTCTCATATTTCAAATACCCACCTGTATTTTATGTGCTTGGCATTGCAAGTGTTGAAAGAATTCTAGTTAATTCAGCATGTATTAGCTTAGTTTTTTGGTTGTGATAACTGGTGAGGTCTAATATTATTGTAAACGGGTGATTGTCTATTTTCCAGGTTTGCAATATTCTTCCCTCTTAGGACACCAGTTTGCGTAAAGCCTGGTTCTCCTTTGGAAGTACATTTTTGGCGATGTTGTGGTTCTTCTAAGGTTAGTACGTAATTGGTTTCATAATTGCTGCTTTTATTATGATTATTATTTGTGTACATACAGCTTTTTTATTGCTTAGCATTGAGTAGTGTATAAAGAATCTCTTAGTCATATCCTTGTTAGCAGAAGATGGATCCATCTTGATGCTCGAAATGATCTGTTTGATGCAGGTTTGGTATGAATGGTGTGTGGCATCTCCTAACTCATCAGCTATTCACAACAGCAATGGTCGTTCATACTGGGTTGGTCTCTAGGGTTTTCCTAAATTTTATGGAAGCATTTATTATAGTCATGAAGGGCGGGTACCCTTGCAATACCGCGGACAGGAATGATGTCAGTCATTCTAGGAGGACGATGAATTCTGGGTCGACTAGATGTAAGACTATGTTAATTGTGCTGCCCTTGTGCAAGAGCGGGTGAAATATACTTAGATCCCTATTCAAGCGAGTCGTTGTGCAAGTTACTGGCTGTCAAATATAGCATTTAATGAAATTCCAGAATGTTTTTTTTTTTTAACCGCCACAACATTTTTGGGAAATGAATGCAGCAAATGGATTTTCACAAATTATTTTAATGACAATTGAGTGCTTTGTAGAAGAGATTATTAACTGCCCTACCTGCACATTTTTCTGTTTCATGACGAGATCTAATGAGCTTTAGACCATCCAAAAGCAGTAACTTTCATGCCGACCATCCTATGGTTTGAACCCGAGATTTCTAAATGAAACCCTATCTTGTAGAAACTCAAATCTTAATGACTGGATTGTGCGTTCAACGCATAAGTGCCAAGACTGGTAACCCCCGTTGAGTTTGAGTCGAGGTAGCATCCATCGGATTTGAAATTTCAATTGTAATCTCGCGTCCAGTTGATTTTTAACATTGAAAACATTTGAAGAGCTTGGCCGAGAACCCATTTGCGAAATTTGGCTGCTCCGGGTGACTGATGAACAACCGTCATTACCAATAGAATTAATCACTTTAAAAAAGATAATATACTTTTACTAAGATTTTGAAGTAAAATTCAGAGCTAAACCATGTCAAAATCTAAAACTAAATCAAGCATTTATTTTTTGAATTAAATAACACTTTTGATGGCATATCTTGAAGTTTTAGCGAAAAAAACTTGTATAATATAAGTAATCTCTTGCCATCATCATTATATCGGAAAAGATTACTAATAGTGTAGAAGCATAAAATAATGACAAAAAAAATAAATATATAAAATAATAACTTGTGCCCATCATCATCATCATCTTGGAGATCTGTTCAAAAGCTGGTAAAAGTTCAATGACATAACAACCAAGTACAAGGATGTCACTAAAAGTTATTGTTGCCTTGTTGTAAGCAAATTCTATCATTTTAAATTAATTGCAAAGATTGTAAGAGATAATAAATTTATAATGTTGGATCATATTATATATAATCTATGCTCTTTGGTGGAACACAAGATGAATTTTTGGAGGGGTCATGCTATGTATTTTCAAGTGTTGACAACTTTTTTATGTAAATATTAATTAAAAGTTGCTTGAAAATGTTAAATTCAATTTTAATTAAAAGAAATTCAAAACAAAGAAAAAAAATACATCCAAAAACAAAATAGAATTTAGTTTTGTATATTATAACTACAATTTCAAAATTATTCTATCTTAAAATTTTTCAAATTGCAACATTATTTATATGAACAGTTATGGATAAAGGTAACGGGTGGAAAAGAGTACATAGAAGTATATATATATCTTTCAACCAATCAATCATGGAAAAATTTTGTAATGTATTAATACATTACAAGCACTTAAAAGAGTAAAATGTTACAATTTTATATTTAAAATAAAAAGATGAAATCCATTGTCATTAATATAGCTTTACCATAATAATATAATAATCTTCATAATTCAACAAATATGTTTATTACAATCTTCCAAGAAATAGCATAAATTATCAATATCCTATAGCTAG
>Ga0307517_10010335_pt1 | contig 13076 bp, 13 predicted proteins | sample 23_EM_MG_FD_194515 | JGI IMG/M metagenome (GOLD analysis project Ga0307517, IMG submission 194515) | Populus trichocarpa ectomycorrhiza microbial communities from riparian zone in the Pacific Northwest, United States - 23_EM | ecosystem: Host-associated > Plants > Roots > Unclassified | place...
AATGGCTATTGAGATAGCCGAGACTCTAAATCACCTGCACAATGAATGTCCTCAGCCTGTTATTCACAGAGATATTAAATCTTCTAACATTCTCCTATCAAATCATTTTCAGCCACAGGTACTACTGTAAGCAAATTATTGCATCTGAAAACAACTTTTAAGGCAATTGAATTCTAAGTACCATAGTCTCGATGCTGCTCTAATTTTGTCTATCAGTTATATGATTTTGGGCTTGCCACATGGGGACCTACTGATTCAGCGTATGCAGCACATAATGATGTTGTTGGAACTTTTTGGGTATATAGCTCCCGAATATTTCATGTATGGGAGGGTCAGTGACAAAACTGACGTGTACTCTTTTGGCATCGTTCGCCTTGAATTGTTAACCGGAAAGAAACCAATCATTTCCACAGGTCTGAAAGAACAAGAGAACCTTGTTAAGTGGGTAAGAGTTCTCTCACTCTCTTTGAATTGTTGACGATGTTTAGTTATGTTCTTAGTCCCCTGACCAGACCTGACGAAATTAATGAATAACCAAAGTACTCTAATGCAGCCTGCAGGCAACGCCATTATTAGAGAGCGGGAATCTAAAAGCTTTGCTGGACCCGAAGATGGGCAGAGAGACTTCGACATTGTTCAAATGCAAAGAATAGTTGTTGCAGCAACTCTCTGCGTCGGACAGACAGCTAGAGTACGTCCTAAAGTGAGCCGGCTACTGAACTGTGATATAGTACTGTTATAATTGTGATTAATTCCAAGTTAACTTAACCTGTAAACCACATGCAATTTTAGTTCAATAACCCATATATCTGTTACATCGCCGACTCGTCCGGCTGAATTGCCAGCCAAACGTTTCCTGCACTCTTCTTCTCCAGCATACTTTTCTTGACAAACAGTAGACATGACAAACTTTAATTCAAAGATCGTTTTAACCATGCCAATTAAAGATTTGAAGCTTGAGCTATTGAGAGGGGAGAAAGGTGAAAGAGACTGGGTGAATAGCTATGCTAATGATTTAAAAAAGTCAAGTGATGAGGAATTTGATGACCTTTTCCTGGAATTTGGCTGCAAACCATGCGTGGGAGCCTTCATTTCTGGAATTAGATGATGTTGATGCATCACCTGATAGTGTTGATGTCTCTACACCAAGTAGCGCAGGACGAAAGAGCCGTTTTATGTTGAGAGACTATCTGAAAGAAGAGCAGGATGGATCATAATGTATTTGTGTAATTTTGCTACATTCCCTTCATGCTTAATTCCAATGCGACCAAAAGCTGGCATATAGGTTGTGGAGTTCGCAAGTGGAGGGAAGCTGGTTGATGACTGAAGTCGAAAGCACGAATTTTGTTGCATACAGAAAATTTTTTCCCTTTTCTTTTAAAATGAGAAAATCCCAATCCCATTCACTGCAACTTAAGTGGCCAGCATTAAAAAGAATTTGCGAAGTACATTCGGAAGACATGTTGAGTGAGTCGAGTGTTTATCAAGACTTAGGAATGGATTGGGGGGGATTGTCACCAACGGGTGGCGGGAGAATTCAAATTGGTTCCAAGAGGAGCCAAGAGTCGCACATACTCTCCAGATTGTTACAATGGCTTGATTGTATTTGAAAGCCTCTATGGTCTTTAAACTGTCAGTAAGATTGATCATAAATGGCGTGTTAGATTAGCAAAATAATGAATTTTATAAGATGGTTCAATAAAAATGAACACAACAACGTAAAAAGAAAAGAAAGAAACTTGTATCAGATGTAAATGAAATACAAGTAAATGACAGCGGCTATCTCAGCTTCCAACTCCTATTGTCTCAAAATTAGCAATTCCTGCATCGACTCTAAATACTGCCCCATCAGGCTCATTCATGGACACCTCAACAAAAAAGCACTAGGCACCACGAACTTCTTACAAGTTCTTGACTATGCTTAATATTTTCCTCAAAATTAAAATGGAATTGTATAAGGTAATACATAAACATCTGCCTCGGGTAAGTATTGCGCACACAGCCTCGTAGTAGAATCAGCATGGCACGAGACATCATGGCACACTTTCAATCTTTTGTATCCATGCCTGTCTTGCTTTGTTGTCCCAAAAAGCCATTCCTGATCAACAAGATTGTTCAGCTCAAACTGAAAAGATTCCTCCAAATTCGCAATCAAATCTTGGTAAAGTGATTCTGCTGTCCGCATCTCCTTATCATATGATCTCAAAGAAGTTTCAACAATTTTATTCTTTTGAGGAACAGAATCCGCTGTTCCCAAAGAAGAGCACAACCCTGCTCCATTAACAGGTGCATCGTGCTCTCTATGCCTTCTCAATGGCAGCTGAATCCGAATGATGGTACCTGATCGATCATTTCAACAGCTTAAAGATTACAAAAAGCTGCAGCAAATAACAAGACCCACCAAAGTCTAAAACCCACAAACTCACCATGAGTTTTACCACCATCAGACAGGTAGCAAAGGCTCTGAGAGGACAGAGGTTGCTTATCTTCCTCAGTAAGATCGCTCTTTTCATCTTCTCCTCCTCTTTCCTTTGGAAGGAACCTTTTGTCCTCTCGATGGAACTTATCACCAACACGACTTCTTTCCTCACTGTTTCCTTTCCTATGCTTCCTTCTTTCTTTCTTCTCCCCCCTCTTTCTCCCTTCATGCTTTCCCTTCTCGAAACTCTCCCCTTGGAGCTTTTGTGTACCAAAATAACAATTTTAGAATAGAAATCACTTGCCCGATTCAAACCCCTTTCTTTTCTCAGAAATAAGTTTGTAGATTCCAAAAAATACCATATGAATTGATACAATCCTGTAGGTTACATCATGCCAAGTGCAAAAATAAAAGTAGTTGACAAGAAAACCAGATTTTCTCAAACAAACCTTAATCGATTCGGTAAGGTAGCCCGGAGGCAGGTAAGGAAAGCACCGAGACATTGCTTAATTCACCAGATATATGCTTGGTGACTGAAATCCAATCCTCCAATATTGTAAAGGGTATTAAAGGAAAACTGTTCTCTTTATTTAATCAATCGATAGCAAATTATCAACAACTGATTGAATATACAAAAAACTTAAATGGGCTAACCTCACTCGAGCTCGCTCGAGGATTTTTAATCGAATCGCAGAGTGAGGGTTAGGGTTAGGGTTTCTAAACTGGCTTTCGTTTAACCTCCTAAATGTCCGAGCATCGAGCGAGAACAGAGAGCAAAGGGTGAATAGATAAAGGCGTGAGATCGGTTCTTTTGCCGATAATGCCCTTCACTTAGGGGTGCTTTTCCATCGTCCTGTGTTTAGATCGAGGGGCACTGTTGCAAATTTAATTTTTGCCGAAAACTTCTTTTTTCTCCGAAACACTCTCGTGCAAGTTGTGGGATAGAATTGACAACCAAGCAAACAAGCCAAAGATGCAGCCAATCCCTTCAGACAAGCATGGATTAATGGCCAAATTAAAGATTTACAAGATCGCAAGTCAGATGGGGCTTCACAAACGTTCCAATGCATAGAATGTTTCTGGCTGCGAAAACTCTGCATCAGACATTGAAAAAGTGAGCAGTACAGAAACGCTATTCCAGAACATCACATTCGGGATGTGTACTCCTTCATAACTCAGCCTTGAATTTGGGGGCAACTGTGTGAATTTCAGATAGATTGTTACTGCTTGCTTGGCCACCCGAATGAATTTCAGTCATTGCAAGAAATAAGAGCAAAGATTGCTAGAAAGGGAGATGCACACATTTTTTATAAGAAAAACCGCCATGATTTAGAAGTTACTGTACATGTTTCCCTCTCTAAACAACATCCTATGCCTATCCTATCAATAGAAACATCTGCACTACATATTCAAAATTGGCTCATGGCCACCTCACAAAAAAATTTCAGACCATGAACAGATTACAGTTGCTCAGTGCTTCACATCAAAATGGAATAGTATAAGGTAATGCGTATACATCAGCTTCAGGCAAGTAATGCCCGCGTGGAAACAAAGAACTTTCGTGACACAAGACATCACGGCAAGCATTTAGTATCTTGTTCCCATGCCTTTCTCGCTTTGAGGCCTGAAAAAGCCATTCTTGATCATCAGAATCATTAAGCTCAAACTGAGGAGGTGGTGAAACCCAATCCTCAATTAAGACTTTGTATGGTGAGTCTGCTTTCCGCATCTTCTTATTGGGCAATTTGAACCGAGAAATCCCAGATTCATGGCAAACAGTGCTCTTCTTCTCTGAAACTGAAATGCAAGGCATTTTTTCTGGAGATGCAAGTTCCCCGACAACAGTACCTGCCTTTGAATTGACAGTTTCTTGATGGGATAAATGGACACCTTCATTCTGCCCAGAAACAGAATCTGCCCTTCCCGAAGTAGAACACAACCCTTCACTATTGAGAGGCACATCTGGCTCTTTATGCCTTGTCAAGGGTAACCTAATGCGGAAGACATTACCTGATTGATGATCATAAGTTAAAGATTAAACGAGTCTGCAAGAAATAACAAGACCAATTAATTAAACGAAAAGAGCAACTCACGGGGTTTGTCATCATTAGTTGCTTGTTCCAATTTCCTCTTCTTGTTGCTCCGAATGCCATCATCAGACAAATAGCAAATATTCTGAAGGCATACGGGCTCATTGTGTTCTTCAGTAAGATCACTCTTTTCAGCTTCTTCCTTTTTTTCCCTTGGAAGGAAGGTTTTCCCCTTTTGATGAGACTTACCCACAGTATAACATATTTGGTCCTTGTTTTCTTTCCTATGCTTCCTTCTTTCTTTCTTCTCCTTCTTTATATCTTTATGGCTTTCTGTTACAGACTTCTCCTTTTCCTTTCGGATCTTTTGTGTACCAAAAGAACAATTTTAGGAATCAAAGTACTATGAATTACCCAACTCACGAATTAAAAAATCTTCCACCTTCCCACAAAATGCAAACCACTTTCTCAGTTGTAAATGCATATCACTTGCTCATTTGTAAATCCAAATCACTTGCTCATTCATTTCAAGAAATGAAAAGCTACAGCATTATAGGTTAGAAGCTAGGTTAAAATTTATTTCAAGAAAACAAGGCTTAAATCACTTGCCCATTTGCTAAAATATGATGGGTTTTTTATCCGATGAACTATTTTTGAACCAATTTTCTTAACAATCTTTTTATTCAAACCCTAGAGCCACAAGCGAAAAACCCAATCAAGATTTCATGAATCAGGAACACGATTGTGCAATAATCAAGATTACAACATTTAAACATGGTTTAATTACTAAACTAAATTAGTTAAACTAGCGGGTCAAATTAAGTGATAAGTCGTCTTGAGGGCGAAAAGGGTTAGTACACATCAAGAATACAATTACAAGTGCAATTTTGCAACGAAAGCAAGTCGAGCACTAGATGGAAAAATCAAATTTGCTCAACAAACCTTGATCGACTCGATCTGGTAGCCCGGAGGCGGGTAAGGAAAGCACCGAGACATTGTTTAATGAATCTGGATCTGAAACCGGATTTACCCGACCGAATATCAAATGGGTATTGACAAATAATAAAATAAATTTTGTTTCTCTGCTTCGCTAGAAATCTAAGAGAAAAACCCTAATTGAATCGAACCAAATCGCTAGGGTTTTTATGACGGCGTCGCCTCCGAACCCTTCTGACTAACAATTGTAAACTACGAAGAACGGTGCGGGTGCTCTATATATATAGGCCGACTTGAGACGCCTACTTGATGTGCTCTTCTGTACCGATAATACCCTTGTGCTCTTCTGTACCGATAATACCCTTCTTTTAATTGGTTATCCTTGCTCTTTCAGGGATACTATTGGGGATCCATCTCCAACAACAAAAAGTTTAATCACGCGCTTCAGTTGGAGCGTGTCAGATACGGATTCACAGCAAAACCAAGTCAAGAAACGGCAATCCATTGAAAAAGAACCACGTGTTGATACCTCTCCGTGTTGAAAAGTCTTACAAGGCCAGTAGAATAACTAGTAGCTTAAATTGAAAAAAAAAAACAGCAAAAAGGTAAAAAAAATAAAATCTGTAACCCGCAAAAACAAAGAAGAATAATTTCATTTAAGATTTCTTTTTATTATTTTTATTTATTTATTACAGTTGTTTTAAATAATAACTAGTAAAATATTACTGGTTATTCTATTAAAAGTTCTCGTTTAGATAATTATAAATTATTTTTATATTAATTAATTGGATTTATATAATTATTTTAAACTAAAGTATCTATATACTTATTTTAGGATTAATCTCTGATCGGTGAAGTTACAATGCCATTTACATTTCCAAACCAAAAGGCATAATTTTATTAATAAAAAAAAAAAATACATGTTGCCCCACATTTGCGTCATGCGTTCATGTTCACAAAAAGGCTCTAGAAATTATCACAATTACAAATTTTGGATTGAGTATACTTATATTTTTGTGGATGTATAACAATTGCATAGATTACACCAGAGTTTTGTATTATGTGGTTAAAAAGAAAAATCATGGGGTGGTTTTATTGTTGAGTTTGTGTATAGTTTGGACAGGTTATTTTCTTACAAATTATTATGAATTAAAATAATTAATTTTTTTAAATAAGTTAAATTTTATTTTTGCATAATTAAGCTCTTTTGAGTTCAAATGAGCACCTAATTAATAATTTTTTTTGAAAGAAAATGTTAAATTGAAAAATAGAGAACTAAAGTGAAAAGGACGGGTAAAATAAATGGTATTTTTTTAATTTTATTTAAAAAATTTATTTTAGTCCCTCATCTTTTTTAATTATTAAGTTATTGGTCCCTTTAGTTATCAGAGATTTAATTTTGATATCAAAATTTATTCCCCTTATTTTTCAGACCTTTTTGGTTACATAATAGAGGGAGTCTTGTTGATTCCAGCATAGAGAGAAAAAGTCATAATTGATGACAATTCTGACCACAAAAATAATTGATTTGGGTGTCATAGGTTTAATTTAATGAGAGAAGTTTAACATAAGTGTTTTTTCCTCCTCCTTGGGTGTTTTTCCACCTCCTTACCCAAGGAGATGGATTTGACTAAGAAAATAATTTTGGGTTCAAGTTGATTTTGGTTTCTTGAGCTATTTTTTGGGGTTTTAAAGACTTTTAATAGGTTTATCAAAGTGTTCAATGTATTTTCTACGTGTTTTAGGTTGAAAGTAGGTTTTTTAGCAAAAATAAACTTGAGATCCTATTTTTTCCGACAATTTCTAGTCCCCGTTTGCTTATTTATCCTAAAAAAATGGATGACAGGTTGTCCATCCTTAAAAAAAAAAATTAAAAAATTAGGGCTAGATTTATGAGCTGGGCTAGAAGGCCCACCTCCTAGTTTTTTTTATGAAGGCTGAGGCATATTGGGCCACTAGGCTTATGCATCTGGGCTCATCTGTCTTTTTTGTTTTTTTTGTGAAAAAAATAAAAATTATTGAATCCAATTGATTTCGTGAGTTAAGCTGCAGGTTTGATGGATTAATGTGTAGCATCTGGCATATTTGTTTTTACTTTAATATATTTTTTGTCACTCAATTTATAAAAAATTCAATTTAACCCTTTGTTATTGATGATCTATTTTTTTTATTTAGTTCAAAACTAAAAAATTATAATTTCATCATTTAGTATCAATGATGTGTTTTAGCTATCTTGGTCCAATACGCCTACCATGGTTGTTTTTTCTTTTAAAAAATTATTTCGTACAAAAAAATAATTCTTATACACTTTATTATCATATAATTAATTGAAAAAAAATAAATGAGATAAAAAAAAATTATTGAATCTGATAGTGCTGCGAACTTGCTTGGTTGACTCGAGTTTACTTAAGTTTTTTTTTAAAAAAAAAAATCAATTGCTATTTTTTACCAATTTCATCTTGAATGAATCAAGGATTTAGCTTCTCTTTTTTTTTCCAAGATTGTCCCCAAAGTTTCGGTGGTCAACCTGAGTTAACCCAAGTTAATCAAGTTTGTTTCCATTTCAATATTAAATTAAAATATCATTCAATTAAAATATTTTTTTAGAAGACATATTACCGATATTTAGATTTTTTTGGCACTTAAAAAGAATTTTTCTATGACCCGCTACGTTTCCTTTAAGAGGCCGTTTATTTTTTCTTTTCAAAATTATTTTTGAAAAGAAATAATTTTTTTATATTTTTTTTCTTTAAATTAATATTTTTTTATATTTTAAAATTATTTTGATGTACTAATATTAAAAATATTTTAAAAAAAATATATATATTACTACAATTCATTTCCAAACAAAAAATATTTCCAAAAACAATAGCTTGCACGGTACAAAATGTTGTAAGACAGAAGATATGAAGGCAAGCTTAATGACTAGTTATTAGAGTGTCCCGGCGTCCCGCCATGCTAGTAATGTTCTCTTGAGCTAACCCGTGATGATGCCTTTTCAGGTGATCCCTATAACATCACTTTATTTGAACGTTTTAATTCACGTCAGGCTATCACTTAGAAAGGTAAAATCAGCCATGATGCAATGTTGGTTCTGGTTTGCATAATTAGTTTTGCTTTTCATTTTACGACCATGCTGCTGCTTGCTTGTGCATCATGTGGTTTGGATCAGTAAAACTGTGTAAACGGGTGTTAAAATTCTCAGCTTATGATTCACAAGGGATTCCCCTAGCTTTAATCTTCTTCTTTTTTCATTATAATCTCATGTGCTGATCTTAGAGGATGGTGTGACAGATTTGATATCGAATGGGATGAGGACACAAACAAGTGAATTAACTTCACTTCAGGAGAGCATATGGAGATCCTAACTAGCCATTTACTTTGGTTCAATTGTTCTACTTCTTTTAATGGTTCTACCTTTGTTTTGCCCTTAATCTTGAAGTTATGTTGCTGTGATTATCACATATGATCAGGCATGTAAATCCATCGATTTCTATCCAGAATCTGCTGGCTCTTCCAAAACTGCCTATCTCCAAGCATGTCGATGGCATCATAAACTTCCTCTAGGCTTCTGCTAGATCTTGCTTTTTTTCTTCTGGGTATCTAAAACGATCTTTACATCATATTGCTCCATTTTTCTCATCTGAAATGGTAGCTAATGCTATTGTTGTGATCATAAGTCATAACCCAATGTTCTTATGCTGCCCCACAATTGATTGCCCTTCCCGAACTCTCTTGTTGATTTCAATTCTGCTCTCTCTGCCTACGGAAATAATGTCATCTTTGTACAATGCTGATGCGCAAATATGAACTCCTGGTATTGACTATTGTACTCATGTTCTGTTGTTACTTGCACTATTGCCCTATCCAAGTTCCACAGCTGCTTATTTTGATATATGCAAATTGATTTGATACAATGACTTCTGTTAGAAATCATACTTGTTCTACCCGAATTCTTAAAGCGGATTTCTTCTATAGTTAATCTGCCTTCCTTTCCTTCTGTAACCTGCACATTCCACTGTATTTCTTGCTTCATAGGCTATTTCTTCTTTTTGTCTATTGGATGATTGCTGCTGCTTCACTGTTGAAACCATTGTATCTATAACCTACTCTCTAGATACTGAGGGGGGGCTTCTACTTTTTGATTTTGATAATACAAATCTTGGCTTATGAAAAAAAAAACATTTAGAATTTCAATTTCTGACCTTTTACGGAGGTAGTTCTTATCATATATGGAAATACTTTGTGTTTCAATTTTTTGTCATGCTTTTAGATGCCTGATTTTGTTTTTTTCTAGATCTTAAATTGTCTTCAGTGTTGCTGACTTATTTTTCTCTTGCTAATTCTTTAGGAGAAGAGTGGAACATCTGGGACATATCATGGCATAATTAATTATAAGATTTGACTATTCTAAAATTTTCATTGCAGGTTGAGGAGTAACCGAGTCAACTCAACCTTTAATTTAAAAAAGTAAACCAAAATAATATTGTTTTGATAAAAGAAAGTTTTTACATTCATAAGAAAAGATATATTCTAAGTCAGCGGCTCGCGGTTCACCAGATTGACCAACTTGTAAAGTTCTTACAAGATTGTGTCAGTTATGTAGAGGTACACGAATTGAAGTTGAAGGACAACAGGTTGAATTCGGCATGGTCCAAGAAATGCAGCATGTGTTCTGTAAACAAAGTTCTTTTGCTTCCTTTTTTTTCCTTCTTCTATATTTTCTTTCTGGAATGTATCTTTTGAGCTCATTAGTGAGAGGGATGATTGCCACGTTGCCACCAATGCAGAGGAAATATAGTAACTCGAGAAAAGAAGGCAATGGAGGTGCATGTCGAGAAGGGGAGGCAACATGGCCAGAAAATAGTTCTTGAAGGTCAAGTTGATAGAACTACAGGTACAGTGAGATTGCATTTCTGAAATTGGGCATTGTCTCCTCTCCTAAAACATCTGGGAAATGAGAAGAAAAGGATGGGGAGGAGCCGATTGGGCATGTTCCCATTTCTGTCATCTTCAACTCCAACGAGGCAAATAGCACCAGCTTGGCGTATTTCAAGGTCCCAGCAATTGAAAAGCATAAGCACAGCAGCAATGCAGACGCATGAACAGGCCAACAGAGCAGGCCCATCATACAAGCCCAGCCATTCATCGTCTCCATTACAAAATTGATCAGAACTAGGGAGGTCTGTTATTGTTCCGTTGCCTTGCATTTTCAAAAGGAGGAGCATTTATTATGCACAAAACAAGCAAAAACGAAAATGGAAGCAAGTACACTTGTTTTGTTTATTAGCTAGGACGGGCAAATTTATATTTTACAAGAACCCGTCAAAAAAATAGACAACAAGATAACCAAAGCTCTCCCACCACAAAAAAAAAAAAAAGAATACAAATAGTTTAAGCAGCTACGAGACCATAATGTAATTCAGGTGGCTAAAGAGAAGAAGTGCCGCCAAGGCCATGATGCAAGAGATTATGAGAAATGTGATCCCTTGCCTGTATTGCACTAGCGGATCTAAGACTATTCTCAGGGATCATAACATCGTCGAAAAGATCAAACTTCAGCTCTGGACCCATCTCCTCGTTTCTCATCTCACAAATGTTATGCAGCACACAACAAGCTCCAAGAACCGCAGGCAAGTCCTGGAGCTTAACTTCAGTTCTTTTTTGCAAGCATGACCACCTCCCTTTCAATCTAGCAAATGCCTCTTTAGAGACCCTTTGAATCTCCCCGATCTTCTCATTGAAAGTATGTTGTGTCCATGTCAGATTTTGGTGTGTGTAAGGCACCAGAACCCAATCCATCAAAGGGAGTCCAGAATTCCCAACTAGCCAAACATTCTTCAAATCCCCTCTACTAGCCCTCTTAAACAAAGCAGACTCCTCCAACACTTTATCATCGGGCATTGAACCAGGATAACCAATGCAAACATCAGTGAAAACACCTCTAGGATCCACAACTCCCTGAACTGTCATAGAATACGATGTCTTCTGATGCCTCTCAGTATGCCTCCTGTTGTAATAAGCTGACACGTTAACCTTCGGAGCAATAATTGGTACGTGAGTAGTGTACACTGATCCACCAACATTAGGTACCCCTGACATTGATTCAAACTCTCCCTTGATCATCTTCATTTTCTCCTCATCAGGCCATTGAACGAACTTCTGCATCAAGACATTCTTTATGGCGGAGCAAACTTCCAGAACCAGCTTATGACAAGTAGAGATCCCCAATCCAAACCGCTTGGACACAAGCCTTAAAGGCTCACCGGTAGCGAGCCTCCAGATACAAACAGCAATGCGTTGGCGAACCGGAATGGCATCACGCAACATTGTGTTTTTCTTGGTCACGGCAGAATCCAACTCCATGCAAATCAAATCAAACGTGGCCTTGCTCATCCGAAATGCCTTTCGGAACTCCTCATCAGGAAAATCAGGGTGGTTACACTTGTCCCACCAATCCTTTGACCTATCCTTCACCCATAAACGCCGATGTTGTTGCTGCTGGCCTGACCCTCCTCCTCCCGGCCCACTTGAAGGCAGTGCAGTTTCAGTTACAGCCGCGGCAGTCGCAACCTCAGAAGCAGCACGGCGAGCACGTTTAGTTCTTGTATGATCCATCTCGTCTAGATCGGAAAAATTGGCCTCCAGGTCAGAGCGGTAGTCATTCATTGCTACAACTTTTTGCTTATGATTCCAATCGAGAGCAGCCTTGTCTAGTTGCGACTCAATGGCCCACTGCTGGTATTCTTGTTTTTCCTCCTCATCCAATAAAATAAGAGAGCTGAGGATGTCGCTCATTACTGAATTATTATTGCTGCTCTTGATTTTCTTCCATCCACTTTCATCCTCCTCGCCATCCTTTCTTCGCCTCTTTAAATGAGCGTTGCTGTTGGTTGCCAAGGTGTTGCTGTCAATGTCTTGGAAGAGACTGTACAAATGTGAAATCTCTTCTTGATTAAGAAATGGGAAAGGCGATATTTCCATAACAAACAAGAGATGGTGCGAGAAAAAAAGATTAGATAGTGTTTGATTAAATGCTTGACCGATAGAGAGAAAAGAGATGTGAATTCAGATGTTTTCAGACTGGGATCCAGGGATTATTTGTAGTGGAGGGTGGACGGTGAGCGTGTGAACGCGGTGACAGATGCTTTTGACGGAGACTTGACTTTTGGATTTGTTTATGCTGTTAAGTTTTTACGCGTTAGAGACTTAGAGGGCGGGCTGGTGGCCGTTTGGGTGCGTTGATGGATTTAGAATTTTCAATGTTCTAAGGAATAGCAAAGGAAAACGTTGGGAAATAAGAGGATGGTTTGTGGAAGTTTCGTCGCTTGTCCTTGATGGGTTAAAACCTCCCTCCTCCAGCCCAGTCTATGGCATGGCCGAATGCTTGTAGCCCAGTATATTGGCATGGCCCAGTGGCATGGTCTCTAAGGAATAGGAAAGGCTTTTATCCTTAAAATAATATCATTTTTAATAAAAATAATTTATTTGGATTGAATCATGAAAAGCGTGTTTGGTATTGCGGTAGCTATTGTGGTTGTGGTTTGAAAAAAATTATTTCATAAAAAGTAATTTTAGTTGAAGTTGGTTTAAAAAAATAGGTGTTTGGTTAAAACTGTGGTTGAAATTGAGGTTGAACAAAAAGTAGTTTAATGTATTTGGTTAAGAATGCTTTTGAAATTGAGGTTATA
>Ga0307517_10010336_pt1 | contig 13075 bp, 12 predicted proteins | sample 23_EM_MG_FD_194515 | JGI IMG/M metagenome (GOLD analysis project Ga0307517, IMG submission 194515) | Populus trichocarpa ectomycorrhiza microbial communities from riparian zone in the Pacific Northwest, United States - 23_EM | ecosystem: Host-associated > Plants > Roots > Unclassified | place...
GGACGAGTTGAAGGAGATTAAAAGAGAATGAGGAATGAGAGTATAGAATGATATTATTCGAGATTAATGAGGGCGGAGCCTTGAAAAAGAAACGAACGAGCGACACGAGAACGGCGGGGAGGTGGACGTGCTCAGGAAAGAGCAGCACGTGTTGACTCCCGCCGCTCGGCCGAAGACAGCGTTCTCTAACTCGATCGTTCCTCTCTCGACCGAGACCTTCACACTTTCACCCACTAGTAAACTCGCACGATCGGCGAGGTGTATGACAGTGCACGGCTGCTACAAGTAGTGGGATCGGTTTTCCCTTAATCATATTCGCCGACTGGCCTACTTCCTTCTTACCGAACTCAACGGAGGCTATTCTGCGGATTCGGAAGGTTGAGCCGGTGACCGTCACTCCGTTGATCAAAGCCGGGTAGTTGTGCTTAAACCGTTCACACTCGGCACTTTTCGTTGATTACCCACTTCTGAGATCGTATACTACACTACATTAAAACCTACATTACTGTACGGGATATAGAGTAACTAGATATTCTGGTAGATGAAAACGAGAAGAGAAAATGAGAGAGATCTAAAGTCCCAGATAAGCAGAGAGTGCATGGTACCGAAAGCGACCAGAGAAAAGGAGAGACCAGATTTAAGAGACAAGTGGGCGGCTGAGGGATAAGTTTGTACAGGAGTGTGTGCATCGTCCAGATAAGAAGACCAAATAGTTCTATAAGGGATCCTCGGGTCCAATGGCGAGGGGATCAGGATCCTAGGTATGGGTTCGCTTCGTAGGGGCAAGGGTCGTATCCATCGAGGGAAGAAGGAGAACCTGTCACAAATATCCATAAGAAACCGACTCTTCACTAAACTGCCGAGAAACGCAGACACTTACCACTTCTCCTTTCTACCTCAGCTGTCACATCGTAGAAGGAGACTAGGGGAAAGAGTAAATGACTTGTCGGATCATCACTTCAAGGTACGTACCGATGTCCGATGGCTTTGAGGACCAAAACGGGATTGGGTCGTAACGGAATGCTTCCGTCAACAGGGGGAGAGGAACCTGGAACTGGGTATTGGTCCGGAGGTTGGCGCAATCTCGTCAAAGCTGCAACGCACCGGGGATTCATGAGCAATCCAATTGAACGAATGGGTGGGGGAAAGGGGGGTTGTGATGAGGGGGGTCGAGACCGGAGAGGGGTAGTACACGGATGTATATCGACCAAGCGACGGGGGTACATCTGTGGCAAAGCGAACGTGCAATTGGTCTGTGACCTATACAGCGGTAGAAATCATGTGGTAACTTACGGGGAGATACTCGCTCAGGCGGAGGCACGAACGATGCGGACACTGAGAATCCTATCACCAAAGTCGTGTCAGGAGACGACTCGAAAATTGTTGGCGAACGCGAACCTCGTCCACTGGGGGTCATTTCGATCGACTCTACAACGCCTTCCACAGAAGATTTGGGGACGAGTTTCGTGGGCTCAGTTGGGGAATTAACTGAGTGGGCCTTTAGAACCTGTTTCATGTCAGATGACGTACACGACCTAAACCGCTAACAACTCACCAGCTCCAATGAATCTGGCTCATCCAGAGGACCCTAAAAGTGATAACATTCAGCACCACAACTCGGGAAACGGCACCGGTAGCCACATACCTCTGCAGGAGCGGACTTTAAGATGACAGCAGCGATGAGCCGACATACCAACCAGAAACTAACACCGGATGCGACCAGAGTAACAAAGTACTGGATGTCTTCAGAAGAGTACTCATTGGCCATAGGCGTAGAGCTGCTTGCGAGGTTGAGCAACTCTAGGGGGCCATCCCAGATAACGAGATCGGTTCTGGAGACCCGATCGCATATCCTGGTTCCAAGGTAGCTGAAGTCCGACAGGGTAGGCCAGTCCGAAGGCGTACAAGTGGGGAGGTTGAGGGGATGGGGGATAGGGGAAATGGGGGACGCGTCCAGATACCAGGTAGATCCCATATTCTTGGTAGCCGAGTAGACAATGTCCGAGACGGCAGGGAGAGAACCGATGGCTGTGTTTATCTCCTCGACGGCCGAGACAAGGGACAGGAGGGAGGCGGGGGAAGCAACTGAGTCCAGAAGCACAGGGGATGGGGTTGGAATCGGAACCCTAAAGATGAGAACCGAGGACCAGAGGGTGGTATATGCGACCAGCAGAGGAATAAAGACGAGCATGCTGGAGATCACGAAGGACTGGGCAGTAGACTATTGGAGAAGGGTGAGATGCCTTACAGTGTCCGATTAGGTAGAGCCGGGGCAGTGGGGGTCCGAGGTCGCTTGGAGCAGGGATGATGAAGGTAGAGAGAAAGAGGCGTCCTGGAGGTGGGCCGGGTTTTATACTCCCACGCAGCAACAAAGGAGTAAAAACCCTCAGTGCGCTTACTAAGAGATGCGGCGGTTATTTCTGTCCAGAAACGGCAGGGGAGGGACTGGTGCGGAAGTGTACTAGGTTTGAGCGAGATCGAGTTTTCACCGGAACGTTGAACTTTGATCCGACAACCTGAATGCCGGTCATCAGGGTGAACGAGAGCGCTAGGGAGGCTCCCATCCCGACCCAAGGTCGGGTTTACAGACCCTCCTTGGAAACCCCTGGAAACATTCTGGAAGTTTGAACGTAAGACGCGCCCTAGCGTTGATACTGTGCTGGGGAGGCCGAACGAAGCTTTGAGAGCTTGATTGCGTTTGATCGGATGTCGGATGGGAGTGCCCGTCGGGGGGTTTCAGGGGGGATATCGGATGCTAATAACCTGCTGCGTGTATTTGCAAAGGGTTAAAATACATACTGGTAGAGGGAAACACGCAGCAGAGGGAGCAAAATCTGGCGTGAGCCATCGGGTGCATCGAGCACGACCTTTCCCATAGCCTCGGCGGTCAAGATTCTATCATGTGGTATCAGCACATTGTCAGCGAAACGCGCGTACCGGCTGGTCCCAAATCCCGACCAATCCCATCTCCCGTGCTGAAAGAACCCCACGATACGACGGGTGTTTTTCCATTGATCCCTTGTCTTGCTTTTCGCAGGATGATGCATAACACATCTTGGACATTGCCTGTTACTGAGGTACGTTTGGGTTCAAATGTAGCCCCACAGCTTCAAGGACGGTTGAAGGACGTACCTGACGTCCGGAGCGAGCTCTGAGTCGGTGGAAGAAAGCGGTAACTGTGGGAAAATGATCCGATGAGTTTGTTCCGTCGCGTGTTAGACATCCCCGACCTCTCTCACCAACCATGAACCGACAACCTTCTGTGATGCACAACTCTGCAGAGCGACACCACCGGAGATCACCACCTTTGGACCGGCATTCTCCAACTATGTTCAAAGTCATTCCCAACATGGAGGTTGGAAACGCAACTTCCAGAGTAGGGCAGAGGAGCGAACGCACGGGCCACACAAGCTCTGAAATATAAAGACGACTCTCTTTCCGTCGGCACATTCTGTGGTCCCTTCCTCCCGTCATGTCTGCCGCAGAGACCACCGAAAGGTACGGTGCACGTTGAGCATCCACCGCGAGTGTTCGACTTACCCAAGATCCCGGTTTTTGCATCAGTAACAAGGTCAACCCACCCAGACCCCCGGAAATCCTCTGCCAAATCTTCCAATCTGCCGTTGGATCAGACGGCATCAAGACGTTACTCCCGCTCACCCATGTTTGTGTTCGGTGGCGGCGCGTTGCTATCGGAGATCCATTCCTCTGGACCACCATTCACCTCAGCCAAACAAGTATTCCGCTCCTCGACCTGGTCTTGGCACGCGCCCGTGGCCAGTTTTTCACGGTTTACGTCGATCATCGCGACCCCGACCGTATCTTGAAGATCTGTGAAATCGTCGACAGAATTGAAGAACTCCACTATTCCTCTATAATCCAACCGCTACCACTATTTCTCGAATTCATTGGCCCTGCACCAAACCTCAAAGCTCTCCACCTTCGGCCGGAGTCGGTCGTGAAGTCCGGGGAACCAATGCTAGGGATCAAACTCCCGATCATCTTCTCGGGCTTCTTACCTTCACTTCGCAACCTCACCCTTACGAGCACGGTCACTTGGCCCATCGGTCTATTCAGGGGTCTCACCTCCTTCGAGTGTGGTACCTCCGACCAGTTCCCCATCCCTCCCATTCACGTATTGGATGTTCTCCAGGAAAGCCCGAAAATTGAAGTTCTCCGTTTGACGGGCCACTGCAAGCTCCCCCAGCCGTTCGATCCGCCCGCTGTCGCACTCCCATCACTCAGGCAATGCTCTTTGATCGGAGATGGAACTACCTCTCTGATTCGGTTCATTACTGTCCCTGCATCCACAACTGTGTTCCTTCGTCGACGATACTCTCTCGATAGCAACCCACTCCCAACGTTTAATAGTCTATCCGAAGCATCAGGGATTCGTGTCCTCAACGACATATCCGCCATCTCCTTCTCTATTCACGATCACATGGTTCGGCTCCAAGTAAACAACACCTATGGGGGAGTTCTAGATGCCGAGGAACATGGGATCGGTGATTTCTCGCAAGACCCACCCACTTTCGTTTACTTCCTGGGGAGCTTCTTCGAATGCGGGAACACCTGCCCTGGTTTCACAACTACAAAAAAGTTTACGCTCCACGTCGAACGTGGCGGGATCTGGGAAGACCCTAGAGCAGTGGGGTTTTTTTGCGTTATCCTCACCAAACTTATCTTCGTTCTTAGAAACGTTGAACAGATGGAGTTCAGTGGACTTCCATCCAAGGAGCTCACCTTCGTCTTCGCATTCCTGTCGAGCAGCGGCCCAAACACCAGGCACTCGTCCCCGAACCTCAAGCAATTGCGCGTCAAAACCACACCTCTCCACTCTCCTGAACCGTTGCTAAAAGTTTTGGACCAGCTCTTCAGGAAGAGGAAGGAACTGGGTGCGCCCCTCCAATCCGTCAGGGTGGGGGTGAAATGCGAGGTGCTGATCCCGGCCGCCACCCACTGTACCCTTTTGTCCTCTTGGGAAGGTCTCGTTGAAGAAGGAGTTCTATTGGAGTACGAACAAGCCAAGGTTGAAGAGTTGCCTAGGTACCGCAGCTGGGATCACGAGGACGAGGGCGACTACGAGCGGGATCATGAGGAAGAGGACGAAGAGACCCACACTGGCGACCCTGGTTATGGCTGCGTCGGATGGGATGGCTGGCCGGGACAGTGGCCAAAGACCGCAGGAGGAATGGGAAGACATTGAAGGGACCCGACCATAGAAAAGCCGGTGGACCTTGCCGGTCGTGCGTAAAACTTCTTGGCGGTTGTTCAGGACGTTCGCTGTTATCATACCTGTACTCTAATTCTTTCATCCCACCGGCATATTGTGAGCGAGGCGCCAGCCGAGCGGCCGACCGAACCGTTGGTAGATACAAACAAATCATCTTAACATACCGAACCGCGTGATACCTAGCTTGGCGTAGGTATCACACCCGACTCACACATGGACGAGAGTATTATATTTCCAATAGCTAGTCTACGAACTGTATATAAAGAAGCTGTACTAGGTAGAGAAACGAGGACGCTTTCGAACAGTTCACACCGCGTGTTTACCTTGAGCAAGATCGAGACCTCGCGCGACTTACGGACCGATCCGATATCGCGACGAAGTCCTCGTTCGAACCCGAGGGTTTACATTTTTTGAACTAAGCAGAGCTCTCTACCTATCGGACAACAAATCGCTCTTTCTCGCTCTCTCTCTATATCTCAAAAACGCGCTCGGCTTGATCACCCGAGCAACCAAAAACATTTTTGTTTTTTCGGTATTCTCATTTTCTCAGACATGTCAAAAACTAATAATCGTCGTCCCACTCAGGCTCAGCACGAAAAGGACCTGGGCACGAAGTGGGGAGTGGACGGTAAGCAAGGACCGCGTAAAACGCGGAGCGGGGCACCTACCCAGAGTATACCAGGTGGCCTCGAGACTGCTCCGGATGAGCAGGAACCTCAACCTGACAGCCTTGATCAACCCGACACGGGTAGTGATCGGCTGACCGAGACTCGCCTGGATCAACCCTCTCGCGAGGACGGTGATCGGCCTGAACTTAGCCTGGATCAACCCTCTTATGAGGACAGTGATCGGCTCGACCATAGCCTGGATCAAGCTCCGCAAGGTGCCAGTGATCGGCTGAATTTGGAGCCCGAGCCAGATGGCAAGGGGCGGGACCCACGAGGGTCTGACAGCGGGTCAGATAATTTCGAGTACGAAGGGTCGCGAGATGGCCAAATTGATGGTGATGTAGAACATGGAACAGACGAAGACAGGGAAGGTGGGACGCCTCCCGGTTCTCCCCACGCACCTCGTGCTTGGCAAAAAGTCACATGAAAGGGCAAGTCTCACGGTGAGCGATCGGATGGGTCGCAGGACATACATGTCTGAGAAACTGGGTAGGTGCCCCGCTTCGCGTTTTACGCGGTCCTTGCTTACCGTCCACTCCCCACTCCGTGCCCAGGTCCTTTTCGTGCTGAGCCTGAGTGGGACGACGATTATTAGTTTTTGGCATGTCTGAGAAAATGAGAATACCGAAAAAACAAAAATATTTTTGGTTGCTCGGGTGATCAAGCCGAGCGCGTTTTTGAGATATAGAGAGAGAGCGAGAAAGAGCGATTTGTTGTCCGATAGGTAGAGAGCTCTGCTTAGTTCAAAAAATGTAAACCCTCGGGTTCGAACGAGGACTTCGTCGCGATATCGGATCGGTCCGTAAGTCGCGCGAGGTCTCGATCTTGCTCAAGGTAAACACGCGGTGTGTACTTTCCGTCAACATCGCAGAGCCGAATCTCTCGCAGGCAAGAAACTCCTGACAGCACTATCTTCGGCTGGAATCCCATGTACATATCTCCTCCTTCCCGCCGTCGGTTCCATCATTGCAGAGGTTTCGATCGTTTCAAACGGAGCCGTGCACTCTCGAACTGGGACCGCCCTCGTTTCGGTGGTGGCAAAACAACATTTAATACCGGTCATCATTTGTTGCGAGACGTACAAAATCTCGGAGATGGTACAGCTGGACAGTTTCACGAAAAATAAGCTCGGTACGCCGATTCACAACACATTTGAGATAGGTACATAACTCGATTCGCGATCCCGATAAGTTATGTACCTATCTGAGCCGAGAAAGATATCCTCACCATAGCTCAGTCGGTAGAGCGTGAGACTATAATTGAATAATTTATCTCGAGGTCACTAGTTCGATCCTAGTTGGTGAGATTTTTTTGACTCTCAGGTTTCGGTGATGACCACCACGTTCGGTTTGTCCCTCTCGGCCCCAGCCAATGGGGGAGCGCAACGCCTCGGATACGATGAGAGGGTGCATCGGCCAATCAGAAATGCTCATCCGTCCCTTATGTATATAGATAGATCCGGGCGGAGGTGATCGAGTCGTGGCAATTCACGACGCTCAGTCACTATAATGAATATCGCGTTACGGTAATCGTATATAATACATCGCTACTGTTCGAGATTTGGGCGAGACGTTGTGTGTAGTGGAAAAGATGAAGAGGATAACAGTGAGGAAGGGAGGGAGAGGTACTTTGGTCGTGGATCACTCCAGTAGCTCCAGAACGACAACCTCTGGTAGTTCGCTATGCAACAACGCAAGGAACCGCCCACCCCATGACCTATGCACCTCAGACGACTGCCAATGGGGAGGCAACCACAAGAGCCGCTTCCCACCGGAGCTGAGTATCCACCCATCCTTCGTAATTTCGTAACCACGAGAAGAGTTCCACGGGGCTCCCTCCGATGGACGGGGGCTCGGCTCGAGCTGCTCCAGCCTGATGACATTGGATTCGTGATCCTCGACTATCGATACCCCTTGCACCGTTCCGTCATCCGCAGTAAACCAGACCTCGCGCCCGTCCGGAGTGAACCACGGTCTGTACCCACGCAAATTGGTCCCCGCGAGATATTTCCCAGTAGGGACGTCGTAAAGGTTCAGAATATATGGGCCTGAAGTTGTTTCCGCCTTCCCCATGATTGCGACGCGGTTGAAACCGGGGGAGACCGCGGCGGAGGGCACCCCGAGGCCCAACGAACGACCAAACGCTGTTGTCCAAGCAGTATCATTAACATTCGTCCTGGCGCCGAGGGTACGGTCTCCCGTGGGTAAGTTCCAACTGGCGATTCCTCCGTCACCAACAATAACGATGCTGTTCTCAGCTACCCTCAGACCGTAAATCCCCATCCCCGTATCAATAACCAATCGCGGAACACCGGACTCGAGGTCGAAAACTGTGGCGGTATTGCCCCCCAACCGCGCAGCCGCTGCCAGTGACTCGTCTGGTGAGAATCCAAGAGTGAAAGGTTCGGTGGGCTGGAAAACTTGAGTTGGAACGCTGGAGGGAGTGGCGGTTGTGTCCGTCGTTCGCCATAACTGAAGGGCAGAACCACCGGATACGATGATCGATTGTCCGTCCGGGGATAGAAGCGGTTCGCAAGGCATGAGGGTTTCTCCGGAATAGGATACGAATTTTTGATGAAGGACATAGCCAGTGGGATGCTCCTTCCAGAGGAGAATTTCTGGGCCCTCAGATGCACATGCGAAGAAGCGGCCATCAAGGGAGAAGGCCATCTTCTTGGGCTCCTTGACATCTTGTGAGTTTAAAAGGAGCTTGGAATGCTGAGCGTCCCACAGAAGGACGGTTTTTTCGAAGATGAAGGCGAGCCTGGAGTGGGTGGGAAGGAAGACAAATTCTTTCGAGGGATCAAAGTTGTTCGGGATCGACAGGGTCTTGACTTTTGTCGCTGGGCGTTTCGAGGAAAATCCAGCTTCCCACATGATGATGGACCTCGCCCGCAAAATAGTGAACCGAATAGATTTTCCTTGGGTCCAAATCTTGCATAGTCCTGGTTTTACTGAACGGGTACAGATATGTGCGCCAGAGAGGACATTGTAGGTGTGGATGGTGGAAGCCCCAGCATTCGAGAATAAAACCGCAAGCATCGTCCCACACGCAGAATACGCAAGTGAGTGACACTCTAGGGTAGATTCCTGCTGCTCTGGGGAGATGGTGCTGACGGGAACGCCTGTCTGCAAGTCCCAACTGATAAATTCGATCGGACTGTCACTGAACCATGTTAGCAAGCGGGCGTCCGGGGAGAAAGTGAGCCATTTGGTCCGACCCGGTGGAAAGTGGAGGATGGTGACCCGCTCGAGAGTCATCGCGTTCAGGATATCCATCTTCCCGGATCCGTCCCAAGCAATCGCAATGAGCCTACTGCACGGTGACCATGCCGCAGTCCAAACCGAAGAGGGGGGTTTTTTGGCGACAATGGTTGGATCCCATGAAATCGGTAGCCCTTGGACGACCCTCATCAAGGGGTGGGCGTACGGTTTATACAGCTCCCGTACGATCGATGTTTTTGGGGATAGGGGGAGGGCTGAGCGATAAATATGTGGGGCAGATGAGGCGATGACCCCGGAAAATCCTATGACAAACTGGATGCAGTCATTGACGAGGTCGAGAGTCGGCGATGCCTGGATCCGGCATGAGTAATCCAAGGAAGTTCATAAAACGTAGGAATCCGACATACCTCCAACCACTTTGCAGCCGCTTCTAGTGCATAAACTGCTCCTCCTGCAGCGCCAAGGACGCTAAGCGCCTCCAACCAGAACAGGAAATTTCTCTCCAGAAACTGGTGGAGGACAGATGTGATTTCGGGTATGCGGGCCGAAATTCCGCGCGCATCGACAAGATAATTGTGCCACGACTTGCACGCGTATCGCAAACTTTGGTCGATATATTGCTCGGTCCTCTCGCTCAAGTCGTCGACCTCGGAATTTGCAACGGCGTCCGGGATCTCGCATATATTCTTCTTCAGCTTTTGATTCATCAGCTCGAGACAACCAATCAGGAGTTCCGTGTGGTGCTCGGGAGGGGGGATGTAAAACCTCTGGTTGGTGCACCGGGATGGGTCCGTGATAAAGTCAGAGAAGGATTTATGGAAGAGCCGAACAGGTTTATCGGTGTCTTCCTGAAGGGTGAAGAGTGATTGAACCGATGATAAGAGGGGGGATACATCCTCCATATCGAGGCCCAGTAGTTCGGTAATGGCGAACGGAGAAAGGGGATTCGTGGCGAGTATTACAGCGCCAAGTACAGAACGGATTTTGGGGTCATCCTCTGGATCGTCGTCACCGAAAGCCTCTTGGAGAATCGACATGTACAGTGAATCCAGCGCTGCGTTGACGTTGGACTCAGTTCCCTCCTCGTGAGCCTCGTCCCTGGGTGAATGTAGGAGAAGGTTTAACCGCTTTTTGGGTCGGTTTTCGATGAACCTGACAGCTTCTGCGGCATAGACAAATAGCCCTGTTGCCCGCTCACAAAGCAGGTCCAGTTGCTTTTTGGTCGGCCAGTCGTCCAGTCCACCCCCACTAAGTTCCGAAAGCTCGTGTTTGAAGAATAGCCGTATGTCATTGTTGACTCGACTGGGCTCGACCTCGTGGAGGACAAGCACCTCCGTTGTTTTTGCCAATAGCGGGAGACGGAACCCTCCTCGAATACGCGGCTCTGGCCGAGCGGTGACGAAGAACTTGACCTCCGGGATCTGGGATACAAACTGCGCAAGGACGGACAGGAGCGCCGAGGCGGATTCCCCATCTTCGCATTCGTCCAAAGCGTCGATGACGATCACAGTCGAAATGTCGGATTTCATGAGAGGCCGAACGATCAACTTGTCCATCTGGTCGTACAGGGACTCGTGAACAACTCCTGGGTCTGACTGGACGAGCGGGACAAGGATCGATCGATATTTTGTGTACCTCCGTGCGAGTTGGACGGCCAGGGTGGGGAAGATGAACTGGAGGTTGTTTCGGTCCTCGAAGTCCCGGGAGCAGAAAAAGGAGGCCCCGAGTTGTCCGTATGAGGAAATCCTCTCTGCGACCGTCTGCGCGATGGCGCTCTTTCCTGTTCCGGCCAGCCCGTTCAACCAATAGACAGGGGGTTTGTCGAAGTCCCGCGTCCAGAGTTCGATCTCGTCCAGAATGGCTGTGCGGGTTCCCTCGAGGCAACCCATGTGGCTTCCATGCCAATACTCGGCTGCTTTTGCACAGCGGATACTGTCGAGGGCAGCTGCCTCAACTATCAGAGGTTTGTGTAAGGTGCCCGTCATCGAAAATCGAATACGTTCTGACCTGGGTTCTGCCGAGAGGTTATTGAATTTGTTTGGACGCGAAGGGAGGACACTCACTATTATTCTGCACCCCCTATCGAAAGTCATCATTTGTTGCGCAATCTGTGGTCCTTGTAAACATCGAGAAGAGTGTCGGGTCATAAACGAACCCGGTGGTCGGAGATGGTCTCTCGTAGATCTTCGAAAACGCTGAACACATTTTCGTCGTCTTGAATGTGGCCAGCAAATGGTTGCAGCCCTCGCCTCCCAAAGATCGATTGCAGTTGTACCTCGATGTCCTCGAGCTCACCTCCGGGTGCTCCCTTCCGGTCCTTCGCAGCTAGTATACGTTAAGAGAAAGCCACAGCCACACTGATATTGACGCGTACCCCTCGTTGCCGCTGCTGGCTTGCTTTCTCCCTCTCCGGTGTTGCCAGTATCCTTGTCTGACGAGGAGAGGAAGAGGAGTCCGTATGAACATTTGGTCCCAATCGCAGGATCGGAAGTACTCACCCGTGGGATCATTCCCGAGTTCGGTACGGCCATCCACAGGACTAGAAATCGAGGCTTCTGGGGCGGGAAGTACTTGGTATTCACCACTTTCGTCTTGGGCTAAGATCCATAACCCCTCGCCGACCTCCTCGCCTGGCGCCACACTCAAGTCAGGTTAATCCACGTTCAGAACGTGATAGAATCACCTTTGGGGTCAGTATCTAGCTCCGTTTGAAGGTCGAGCGGCCAAAAATCGAGGTTGGTAGGGGTTTCCGGGAACATTTGTTGTTGAGAATGTTCGGGCGAATTCTTGGTCTTTTCGTTGGACATCCGCGCTATCGGGACAAAGAGAAGACCAACGTGATGGACCCACAGCGCTAAACACCGACCTTTTGCTTGTCGGTGGGGTGACAAAACGTATGCCAATCACTACCTGGCGTAGCACAAGCAAATCCATGGCTGTATTGGGATTTCGGAACGTCTCTCGGGTCGAGGGACAAAAATCTGTCGAGCGACAGGATTCGAATCCATAGATTTCGAGGCAATGATTAGCGCTTCGCATCCGCTGCTATATGCCCGAAACTTCAGATTTCGTTCAAGGCACCCTGGTTGACCGAGTGGGCGTATCTGAGAGATTGGGCTTTTGGACCCCGACGACGAGGCGTATCGTGGGTGGCCGGCCCATAGACCATGGGCCATGGCCGACCGGGACCAAGTTTCGGTCGACGCAGGGTCAATGTCTGCTTGCGCGCAAATATGGTTGCCATGTCTTGGGGTGACGATACGGACATCTACTAAGTATACTTCCCGGAGATACAAGAAGGATGGGACTACATTGAGCCTGCACCACAACACATGGGGAAGATGTCGACAGGGCGATGAAGATGGGATATCTAGTGGACATTTCGGTGGTCAAGCCGCCAAACTTCGGCTTCAAGTGCGGCTCCAGGGTGCAGGGGCGGAAGAAAACCACGTCTGTGAGGGAAAGACGGAAGCGAAAAAGCGAAAGAATCAGGACGTGATAGACTCATCATGCAGAGGACGACACCCCCCCCCATAAGTGGGTCGACTACCGGTACCCAACTCAAACCTTCCCATTGCCTCTGTGACCCTCACGCGGGAGCCCTAGTCCCATTCTGGACCTCGGCGACAATCCTGCCTTGCCCATTGAGATGTTCCAGGGAAGTTAAGGTGGGCATCTTCCTGCGTCTCGGCCCAAGACGGTCAAGTTTCTTAGGTGGAACAGCTGTCCGGACCGACGGAGCGATGTTGCATGGCCGCACTGAAACGAAGAAGGATGTGTAGGGATGGACGTGGATAAGGCCGAGACACCGGAAGGGTTTGGTCCGCGGTAAGTGAGCGGTTTCCCAGAGGACGCGTCCCGCGAATGATTCGCGCCCACCCGCGCTCGTGGTACACTTGTACCCCGAGGCCAGAGGCGTTTATGCTTGGGAGGCGAGGCCAAATGTTTTA
>Ga0307517_10010337_pt1 | contig 13075 bp, 8 predicted proteins | sample 23_EM_MG_FD_194515 | JGI IMG/M metagenome (GOLD analysis project Ga0307517, IMG submission 194515) | Populus trichocarpa ectomycorrhiza microbial communities from riparian zone in the Pacific Northwest, United States - 23_EM | ecosystem: Host-associated > Plants > Roots > Unclassified | place...
TGTGTTTTTTTATAATACTTTAATTTTTATTTTTTAAAAAAATTTATTTTTAATATTATGACGTCGAAATAATTAAATAATTTAAAATAATAATTTTATAAAAACACAATTACGCCGGTAGCCTTGGACACTCACTTAATTTTGACGTCCCCATCACGGTCTCTCCAAATTTATTTTTCTTACATGGGCGTGGTAAGATGACAATATTTTATATAAATAAAAAACTTTTATAGCATACAGCTTGCAAAACGTGGACAAAGGATCCATCCATGGATATCTTATCAAAACTCATTCAACACCATCTAACCTTCTCGTCAAGCTATCTTTCCCATATTAAGAAAAGATATTTATTTAGTGGAAAGGTAGTGTGAGATGGTGAATCATAGAAACAAGATTCAAGGGGACGAATAAGCAAGGAGGGCACAGGGAGCTGCACGTGGCATGTTAAGACACAGACACGTAACGAAAGTGACTTTTCCACGCTGGACTGTTACTGTTTTAAATCAGTGCACGCAGAATCTGAACCAACTCTCTCCGCTGTGAGCGCGTGGGGTAGAAAGCGGGAAATCAGAGGGACTTGTTTTTATTCCGTACTTCTGATTTTCTTTTAAAAGGAGCTCTGGCCTTTTTTTTTTTTGGACAAATTAGGATAACACGAAAAATTATTTTAAAAAATAACATAAATTTATGAGCTGTTTTGCTGTCAACAGTGTAATTTATAGATTATATTTTTCTAACAACACAACTCCTTCTTTTCATTATATATTTTTATGCTATTAAAAAAAAACAATTCAAGTATTTTTAAGATTGCGAATGTTCAAAACAAGACAAGTTATATATATATATATATAAAAGTTATATTCTACAACCTTAAAAATTAAAAAAACTAATAGATAATATTTATTTCAATAGCATAATCTATTAAAAATACAAGATAAATTTGTAAGAATTGCATTCACTTGGATGAGTGAATGTTTAGCTATCTCAATAAATTTTACTATTGTGAATGCTATAATTTTTTTGATCTTTTTCTAGAATTTATGTGATTTTATTTATATATTTTTTAAAAAATTAAATTGCATTCTATAAATTATGTTTTTTTTTTAATGTGGATATCCGGATCAGCTTGAACGCACTTTGATTAATTTCATGGGTCCTGAAATTAACGATTATATAAGTCTCTAGTGATCCTAAAAAAACTCAAATTCATAACTATTGAAAAACAAAAAAAAAATCTAACAAGTTGAGCTAACCTTATATTTAAATTACCCTTAGTGTGTAAATTATTTTATTCTTTTTTTTTTAACGCGGGTGTCCGGGCTAACTTGCGCGCACTTCGACTAATCCCACGGCCCCTGAAGTTAACGACCATGTAAACCTCCAGTGCCTATCATATGAGCAATCACAGGGCTCGAACCTGAAATCACAGAAAAAACAAACCTTTTAATCTCAAGTTTTTACAACTTAACCAACACCTAGATGGTTAAAATTATGTTATTCTTAACTTCACAAGTCATGTATCTATCATAGTTTTCTAAATTTTTTTATGTTGGGCTATTTTGCAAAAACAGTTTGAGCAAATAATTATATAGAAAAAAACACCTTTTTTTATCCTGCTTTTCACCTTTTTACTGCGCGGTGGAATTTTACCGAGCGAGAGATTCTGGTCCTGCTTCTCCTACTGGGACCCAGTACACGTCACAAACTAGCTGCAACCTACGGGAGGAAATAATTCATCTCTCTCCCTTTCTATACCGGCAGCTAATTGTGCTTGTTTCTGTGTTCCCCTCTTCCCTCTTGTAAGTTCCGTGACCGTGACTCGAGTTTCCTCACGCGCGAATCAACTGATACCAGCCGTTGGATTGAGAGAATCAACGGTCAAGAAATGGCGCGCTGATCAACATGAAAAACCAAGCCTTTTCTTTTTTGTTCGGTGCTGCCAGCTCGGACTTGTTCGTTGGTATCTTGGGTTTGGGATTTTGTTTTAAATGATGCCTTATCCACGTCAGATTTAGATCCAACGGTTGATGAAGTGTGTTCCCCTGGCTAATGACAATCCTACGCGTTGATTTTACGATTTTTGATTGCTTTCATATGGGTCCCACATGTTCTTTTAATGGAAATATACTGTATGAGTTAGTCTCATACCACAATAATTTATTAAAATGTAGAAATAACGAAACGTGGGAACTGAAATATAATGAATTTGACCGGTTGGAGCGATATTTTGTGCAGCCACCTAGATTCCTTGTGATCGTCATGTTGCTTTTACCAAGGTCAGGATAACCGGTTTTAGGCAGTAACCAGTCAGGACATCTCTTTGGGAAATTCAAGGGGAGTGGGGCCTCAATTTTGATCGTGATTCGTGGGCAACAGTATTTTCTCACTCTTCAAACATTGAATTAATTAATTAATAATTAATTTAATCATTAATTAGTTTTAAAATAATATTTTGTCATTGCAGTAAAATAAAATAATACCACATTAGGGTAAGTGGGTGAACATGGAAACTTGAGAATGAAGAAAGAAACAAGGCCGACACGTGGAATCACTATGCAATGAAAAAGTTTAGAGCTGATTTGTTTTTTAAAAAAAGCGTTTTTAAACATTTTTGATCTTTTTAAATTAATTTTTTATAATTTTAAATTATTTTTCCATGTACTAATATATGATTTTTAAAAAAAATATTATTTTAACATATATATATATATATTTTAAATATTTTAAAGAGTAGCAACAGTCTTCAACACTACCCAAGTGGTCACAGTAAATGAGGGCATTTAAGGGTAGCGATTTGGCATGTTGGTGAAAGCCAATCACAACCGCAGGTTGTGTCGTGTGATCAATGGTTAGATCTAACCATGTAATACACCAAAAAATCGTGGCCGTCAACTAGGGCCTGGAGTGAGTTTCTCTGAAAGTGATGAGCATACGAGAACATAAAAGAAAAGAGAGAGAAAGAGTTTTTTTAGAGAGACAGAGAAGGGTGGCTGGGCTAGGAGAGAAGAAGATAAAAGTGGAAAGCTAAGATCTTTCAACACTTAAAATTTTCTATCTTTGATTTTCAAAAGAACAGAAATATTCGTTCTGTAAAACACGTCTCTGTATTTCATAAAAAAAAAATCCAGCGAGCCAGAGTCAATTATGCTTTGGTTTATGGTGATATGAGAGATAAGATAAACTTTGTGATTACAAGTGGTTTGTTGTTAGAAAGGGGGGAAGAAAAGAGATGGATAGAAACAGAGAAGCAAGAAGAGTGAGTTTGGCGGCTAGTAATGGCTTGTCTAGAAGAAGACATAGAAGTAGCAGTCTAAGAGACTCTCCAGGTTTTAATCTCTCGTCAGATCTAACCCTCTTTGGCTCCCACTAAAAGCGGCACAGTTTTTATTAATTCTGATGTGTTTTGGTGTTTGTTATTGCAGAAGATGATGGACCAGTGGAGTTGCAAGAAACAACGAGGCTACGAGATCGGAAAAAAGATCGAGATCGGGACAGAGATAGGGACCGAGACCGTGAAAAAGACCGAGAGAGAGACCGGATTAGCGGCAGGAGTAAAAGGCGGAGAGGGGAGAGATTGATGCACGGGAGTAACAGAGAAGATGGAGAGCGAGACGATAGCTCAGACGAAGAGAGCGTTAACGATGACGAATATGAAGATGACGATGACGCAGTTGGTGTTGCTGGGAGTTCCATGAGGATGCTCCCACCGAATCCTTCTTCTTTATCTTCTTCTTCTATGTCTAATCATCATCATCGGAAGAGCTTTCCTCCGCCGGCCAAAGTTTTTAGAACCGCGCCGACGACGATAAATACCACGGCAGCAGTAACACCGTGGAAGGCTCCTGATGAAATGATTGGCGTGTCGGTGCCTAGAAAAGCTCGGTCAGGTATAGAGGTGGAAGAGATTTAATATTATACAAGGCAAACGGCAAAGTTTCCAGATTTTGATGGATTTTGTTTCAGTGGATTGCTAATGTGTTTTTGTTTGGTCTTCTTTGGCAGCATCCACTAAGAGGTCACATGAATGTTGGGTTTCAAGTGGTGGCGGAGTTGGTAGTGAGCAAACTCACCGGCAAGCTTCGACATCTCCGGTAAGATCGAGTGGACCAGCTATGCTGGCTTCAATTTCAGCTTCTCCGGCTGCTCCCGCATCCCCTCCATCATCTTCTAATGCTTCAGTAAAAAAGAAGATGGTTCGTTGCTTCATTTGTACTAGATTTTGTATTTTCTTTTTATAATCTTTCGTTCAGTAAACTGATGACTTTTTTTTTGATGTTGTAGAAGCCAAATGGACCGAAACAGAAACCACCTAAATCTTCTTCGAAACCCAACTCTTCAGCACAAGATGAGATTGAGTTTGAGATTGCTGAGGTGTTGTATGGATTGTTGAGGCAACCACAAGCACCTTCAAAGCAAGAAATAGTGGGAAATGATTCGACAAAGTTTGATTCCAGAGAAAATCATAATAAGTCTACTAGTGATGCTAAATCCAGAGTTTCCTCGCCGATCTCTAACTCACAGTCAACTGTTCCTCAGTCATCTTCAATTCCTCAATCTAATTCTAGCTCCTCTGCTGCTCCTATGTCTGCAATTGGTGAGTTTGAGCAGCGGTGGTTTCATATACTTCCTTCCCGACCCTTTCCTTTGGTGACTGTAAGGAAAATGGATGGAAAATTGTGATCAATTTGATTTAATTTGTCAATTTGATTTTTTTTTGTTTGGTTTAAATCCGCAGCACCGAAGAGGAAGAGACCGCGACCAGTAAAGTATGAAGATGAGCATCCTGCTAATTTTCCTGCTCGCAATAGTTCCATTTTGTCAACGGCCAAGATTGACATTGATCAGCCTGCAAAAATTGAATCTTCTCCTAATATAGAGAAGAATTTGGGATCTGCAGCTGAAAATGGTGGAGTTTCATGTGATTTACTGGCCAATCAAGCTGCTCCGGCGACAACAGAGGCGCAGCTGCAGGAGGTTGTTAAGCCGGAGAATCATCCGTCATCGGATTCCAAGCCCATGACTGAAGAATCAGAATGTAGAGATTTGGGTGAACCTAAAGAAGAGCCTAGGTCTCCTATGAAGGAATCCACTCCTGGCCTTAGATTTGATGATGGTTCCGAGAGTTTGACAGCAAATAAAGCGTGAGCATCAAATAAATGGACACTTGTTTGATTTTGATCTTCTTCGTTGTTTTGGAGGATGGGGTCTGATTGTGATTATCTTGGAATATTTTTTGGTTATCCAGGAATGTGATGGCCTCTGAGATTGATAGCCAGCGAGAAGAAAAGTTCCAGATCGATCTGATGGTGAAGATTTTTTCATTTTTTCACTATTTTACAAGATCAATATCTTACCTCTTTTAGAAATTCAATTGTGGGACTTTTTTTTTTAAAATTTTGAGTTGCAGGCTCCTCCTCCATCAAGATCATCTCCAGAAAGGGACATTGAGATTGATTTTGTGGCTGTAGATCCTAAATCTATGGTCACAAATGGGGAAACGGTGAGTGGGACCGCTTTTTACTGTCTACTTCATATCACCTATCTGTTTGGTATGATTGGGTGTGAAAAATTAATGATGTTGGTTTTATACTTTCTTGTGTCACATGGTAGGAAAAGAAGCCTATGATGGTCAAAGAAGACGAGAAAGCATTAAAAACTGGGAAGGAAAATATGAATGTGGAACCTGAAGAGAAAAGGACAAAAGTTACAGGAGAAGAAGTTGAATCCCAGAAGCCTATTGTTAATGAAGAGAGGAATATTGATCTCCAGCTGGATTTAGAGAAGGCTGATAGAGATAGTGCTACTGTTACTGCAAGTAGAAACAAGCTACTTCAGCATGTCCAGAAGCAGCAGCAACCCAACATAGAGAAAATTGGTAAAAAAAATAGCGGATTTCTCTTCTTCTTCTTCTTCCCTTTTGAATTGAGAACTTTTGTTCTCTTGAAATTTTGCCAATTCGGTCGCTGATTCATTTTTTTCTCCTTTCCTCTGTGTCTCATCCTCAGCTCCTCAATCTAGTTCTTTGCCTTTGCCAATGTCTATGACTAGCTGGCCTGGTGGGCTTCCTCACATGGGGTATGGTTTGTTGTGTTTGATTCTTTCATTATTTTTCTGTAAATGCTTTAATTTCTCCTCTTTGGGAAAATGACATTTTGGTGATCGGCAGATATATGGCACCTCTACAAGGAGTTGTTTCCATGGATGGAAGTGCCGTGTCTTCTGCAGCCTTACAGGTATGTTATGCTTTTTTCTGTCTTTGATCTCTAAACTCATGTTTGATTACCCGTAAAAGAATGAACCTCCCCCCCCTCTCCCCCAATTCTGCTAAGTTTTCTTTGAACTTGTTGCAGCCTCCACATTTGATTTTTAGCCAACCACGGCCAAAAAGGTGTGCAACACATTGCTACATTGCAAGGAATATTCTTTGTCACCAGCAAATTATTAGGATGAATCCTTTCTGGCCACCAGCAGGGGCTCCTGCTTTACAGTATGGGGCTAAAGCGAGCAATATGAATGTGGTGCCCTCCACCGATTTGCATGCAGTTAGAGGTGGGAATTCTGTAGAGAAGGGGCAGGGTCTTGCCATCTTTCCAGGTCCCGCTGGGAAGGACAAGAATTCTCAAGCTGCTAACAGTGTAGACGCTGCACAGAGAAAGCAGATTTTGCTTCAGCAAGCCTTGCCCCCTGGTGCTCACAGTAATATTTTGGTACGGTCTTTAAGTTTTAATGTTATTTATACTCTGCAATTTGTCCAGGGGTTTTGTTTTTTAAATGTTAGTTTTCCTTTCGTTAAATTTCAGCATGGACCCACTTTTATCTTCCCAATGAATCAACAACAAGCTGCTGCTGCAGCAGCAGCTTCTGTCCGACCAGGCAGTGTGAAGTCTTCTCCTGCTGCTGGCAGTGTAGCTTCCTCAAGTAGCTCAAGTTCTGCTTCAATAAGTGCCACGGCATCAGCAGTAGCTGGTGCTACAGCAATGAGCTTCAACTACCCAAACTTCCCAGGCAATGAAACTCAATACTTGGCAATTTTGCAGAATGGTGCATACCCGATTCCAATCCCTGCACATGTTGGGCCCACAACAGCTTATAGAGGAACCCATCCTCAGGCTATGCCTTTGTTTAATGGATCATTTTATTCTTCTCGAATGGTTCATCCTTCACAGCTTCAGCAACAGCAACAACCATCCACACAGACACAACAAAGCCAACAAGGTCATCAAAATCCAAGTATTTCTAGTGGTTCCTCGTCATCCCAGAAGCATTTGCAGAATCAGCAGCATAAACCACATGGGAGTGCAGGTAGTGGAAATTTGCAAGGTTTTCCTTGCCCTAAAAACCAGCCGCCTCAATCCCTGCCAAACCATCAGCGGCAGCTGATGCAAAATCAAAATGTTACTCACCAAGCCCGTCAACTTGAGAGTGAATTAGGTGGTGAAGACAGTCCATCAACTGCTGACAGTCGAGTTTCCCGTGCAAACATGAGTATTTATGGCCAGAATTTAATGCCAATACATCCCGCAAACTTTGCTTTGATGAATCCCCCACCAATGGGTAGTGCCCATAGTGCAAGTGGGAATACTGGTGAAAAGAAATCGCAGCAGCCACAAACACAGGCTTCAAAGGCTGGGGTTGAGCCTTTGGCATCTCAGACTTTTGCAATGTCATTTGCTCCCATCAACGGAACCACAGCTTCCCCAGGTCTTGATATTTCATCACTTGCACAGAATCATGCTCTTCTCCAAAGCCTCCCAGAGGCAGCAAGGCATGGCTATCATCACTTCATTGCTGCGGCCCAAGCAACACAGCAGAAGAATTACCGTGTTTCTGAAGAAGGGAATAGCGGAGGAAATGACACTTCAAATGTGGAAGAAGAGAGGAAGGCCATGGCAGGAGGAAAGACTCCATTATCTGCTGGGCAGTCAATTGTGTTCTCTCGGCCAGATTTAACAGACTCCCCTGTTTCAACAATGCCTGTCAACAATGTTGTTGATAGCTCAGCCAGAAATCTTAACCTTGGGTCCGCTCCTGCTCGGACCTCTGGCTCTTTTATGTCAGCTACTATTGGCACTGGAAATGCACCAAGTATGCAGCAGCAGATGCAGCGGAATCATCATCAGCAGCAGCAGCAGCAGTGGAATCAGCAAATCTTTCAGTTTCAGAAGCAGCAACAATTTGCAGCTGCAGCTGCAGCTTCCACTCGTAGTAAAACACCAGCAACTAGTAATGGAAGTGTTTATTCAGACCACATTTCATCATCATCATCTGCGGCCACCAAGTTCCCTAATGCACTTTCTGCATTTCCTCAAAATCTTGTTCAAAGCAGCAGTAGTCCAGCTCAATCTCCTCAGTGGAAAAGTTCCGCGAGGACCACAACCTCTCAAGTTCCTTCTTCGTCCCTAACCTCATCTTCATCGACCCTCAAAAACCTTCCTCAACAGCAAGGCCGAACCCAACAAAGTAACTCACACATATCTTTTGCAGCTAACCAAAAATCATCTGCTTCTCCTCAAGGGCAACCGAATCCTAGTAGTAACCAATCATCATCTCCTCCATTGGTGGTTGGTTCCCCAACAACATCAATTTCTAAGAGTGCAGGTGGAAGTCCAAGGACATCCACTTCCACAAGTAACAAAGGTGGCCAATCATCTCAGCAATCCAAGAACTCTGCCTCAGTGCCTGTGCAAAAATCGTCTCCAGTTGGTGGAAGAAATATTCCATCAATCCTTGGTTATCCTCACAACTCTTCTTCATCTAACCCTGGTGCAAAGCCTCAACTGTCACATCAGCAGCAGCAGCAGCAGCACTTAACAAAGCATGCACTGCCGCAGGCTCAGCTAATCTACACTAATGCTTTTATGCAAGTTCAAGCTCAACATGTGGCAAATTCAACAAATGTTGCATCAGCAGCTAGTGGGTTTTATCTGCAAAGACACCGCAGTGAGCAGCAGCCGCAACCACATGGGGCACCAGCAACCTCTTCTACAGGGATGTTGCCTTTATGTCATCCAGTCACGCTTGCCAACACCAGCACAACTGATCCTGCAAAGGCAGTTGCTGCAGCTTCTAACAATATGAAAGGTGGTGGCTTACCTCCACAGGGTCTTATCCATGCTCAATTTGCTGCTGTCCAGCCCTCTGGAAAGCCGCACCAGATCTTACCTGCTGGCTTCCATTATGTCCATCCTGTTCCCACTGCAGTTCAGGTGAAACCAGCAGAGCAGAAACAACCTGCTGGCGAATAGAATCACGTGTCTGCCTGGTGCTTTAAATGGCAAGCCCCGCAGAGGAGATGGAGATGATTTAAAAAACGAGATTGGTTTGACGGGATTTTTAAGAATTTAAGAGCACAGTTAACAAGCCAAGGGAGACATTTTGAATACCTCCTGGCAGAATGAGAAGAAATGAAAGGGTGAAAAATGTTCAAGGAAGCACGCCAGCTGGATCCAACCCCACAATTTTGGCAAGGAAAGTTGGGGGATGCTATATTTCGTGCTGATTGTGCTTGCTCTTTACACTTGTGTTTATAGTCTGACAGAGGGTTGATGGTCAGGTCTTATTAAATTTTGATTGGTTTGATGGCGAGAGGCTGGGAATGAAAAGCATGGGGTAAGTTTGATTCCGAGTGTTTTTTGTAGGGAAAAGGGAGGAAAGATGATGAAGATGAGGGAGGGAGGGAAAGGGGGAGAAAAAGAACTGCCTTTCCTTCTTTTGGGTCAGTTTTTTTCTTTTCACTTTGTTAGATTTTTCTTTCCTTCTTTCGGGGGGTCTGATTTTATTTTCCTGCAAGAGCTGTAGGCAGTATCTTTCGAAACAATCTCTCTCTATATATATAGTGGAGGGTGTATATGTATATGTCTGGCACATATAAAAGTAAACCCTCTCAATTTTTTAATTTAATACGTGTCCCTGTCTTTGTCTCGTTGTGTGATGATGTTGTGTGGTGGTGGTGATGATGGTGGTGGTGTAGGCACATTTTACTTTCCTGAATGTTTTTCTGGTCAATTTAATGGTGTAAGTGAAAGAAAATGCTGCTGATATCTGTTTCGTTGTTTGAGATTGTTTGCGGATGGGTGAGGTGAATGTCCGGACAGTTGGGCACCTTACCTCAGGAAGGGTTCATGGGACTTTGGGAGTAATTGTTTGGTTTGGTCGGCTGGTTCTTAATGCATGTGGTGGTGGTCGTCGTTGTGGACCACAGTTGCTCACATTAGTACAGTGTCAATATTACATAAACCCTTGCTTGCCTTTGCGAGATCGTAAAATACTACTAACAAAGTTGATTGTTGAAAAAAAGGTAGTCATTTTAGGGCCAGCATCTTGCACGTTGCTGTTGTCTATCCTTGTGGGCTGGTGTGATAACTTCCCCTTTAAAAATGTCTTGCTCTGGAATTATCTCTCTCTTGTTTTGTTCTTCCTTATTTTTTTTCAGAGAGAGAGAGAGCACTCATAATTATCGTTGTGGTAAGTTAACAACGGGTGGGTATGTACACCGTTCAGGTAAGGTTTCGATCATGTCTTGCATTAGATAAGATGCATGATCTGCGCGCACCCAAAACCCAAAATTGCTACCAAAGTGGCTCTTATCTTGTGGTCCCGATTAGAAGACAACTTTGGGCCCTTACGTTCTACAAGAGCGACCTTTGTGCCAGAATCCTGCCTTTAAGTGTGACTTTGCAAGCTCTTCTCATCTACACGCGTTGCCCCACCTCTTTTTATCTACTTTTCAGTTTTTTCTTTTGTTTACTCGACACAAGAAAAAGGGCAGGCATTTTACAGGTACTGAAGAGTGAGGTGGGCTGTTCTGCTCAAGAAAAAAAGAAAAGAAGAGGAAAAAAGTGAAGTGAGAGCACTCCAAAAAGGATTTGAAAATTTGGCCCATTGTAAAAATAATAATAAAAAAATATATATCACTGTTGCATTCTATTTACTGGTTAATGAAATGGACTTGGGCAACAGGAAGAAGGGAGGTCCGGTTCCAGAAGACGAAAAATGGCATAGGAATTTAACAAGGTTTTACAGTGACTCAAAGAGGGAAAAACACAGGATCTACCCATGATGAAGAACATTCAAGTGCTTGAAGGTGATGAGAATATTTGGATTTTGGCCATTTCTGAAATCTCAGGTGTTGTTTAATTAACATGACTGCCCCTTGGTTTCTGTCCCTTGCTAATTTGATCCCTTTTGAAGGCGATAAGGTCCCACGAAAGAATCATTTAAATGGAAAGAGCAGCCCACCCATGCCACTAGACGTTATCACATCCAGGATTAGGTCTTTCCAACCCCCTGGCCCCACCTCTCATCCACCCCTCTAAGGAGAGGTTCGCGCTCAATTTTGGATTATTTAACACAAACCCAGTGGTTCCGTACACAACATGATCCAATCAATCTACACGTCTAAACTCTCATTATCACTTGAAAAAAACACTCCCCGTTAATCTTAAAAAAAAAAAACTTTATCACATGCAAGAATTCCAGCCAGCGAGTTGGTATCGATATATATGCTTGCTGTTTTTTCTTTCTTTTTCTCCAGTAAAAGATTTGATGGTTAGTAGTTAGCTGGATAGAAAAAGAGATAAAAAAAAAAGTTATTATGTCACTTCTCACGTAAGTGATTAGCTTGCTATTTTATTTGATTGATTTTTTTGGCTCATTGGAAGGCACAGGGCCCACATTACCTAGCCTTAAAAACGAAGCATTTTTTTGGTCGTTTTTAGCTTCTTGGGATGTCATGTACATCAAAAGATAGGAACAGCTGCTGGGTGAAAGTGAGAAGGGAAGCAATTGCAATGAATAATGACTTTTGAATTTGAAAGAATCAAAACTCACGGCATGATCGTAGGAAGAATTGGAATTGCAAAACTACAACTGTTTTCTTTATTTACCCATAAACAATGTTTTATTATGTTCTTTCCGGTTAGTAGAGTTAGTTAAGTTGTCTTTCCACGTGTTCTTTGAGGCATAAATCATGTAACGTCTGGTATTTTATTGGCTTATATATAAAATAAATAACAAAGGAAAAATATATGGAAAAAAGATGAATTAACCAATTCTATCGTCTTCTCCATTCTCCTTTCTACTTTCTCTCGTTCTATTCTAACCTATACTATTCTATTGTGTTCTTCTTCCCTTCCAATTTTCTTGATTTCTAGCCTAAAAACCGTATTGCATAATCAATTGCAACACTACTATACTGGGTTACTTTTTGGTTGGAGATCATTCCATCAGACTTGTAACAAGTGGTATTAGAATAGTTGATCCACAACCTAATATTATGACTCCTGATACTAGAACACAAGACCTCAAAAAACTAGAAAGCTCATTGGAAGCTGTTAGTAGGGATCAAACATAAAATTATAAACAAATGATGAAGATGTTAGAGACCTACAATCACAAGCTGGAAACTACTAGAACCAACCATGAAACTAAGATCGATGAACTCATAGAACTTATTAGTGGATTGGCTTATCAACAAACAACTCTTCTCCAAAATCTATAAATGCCCGCAATTGAGACTAGTGCAGCCAGAGATAAATAAACGGTTCATAGTGGAACTTCAATGGCAAGACCTTATTTATTTGGTGAAGGGGAGCAATCTCAACTTAAGACACACAAACCTAGACTTGATTTTCCTAATTTTGATGGAGTGAAGGTTCATAAGTGGTTGTATAGGTGCAATCAATATTTTGATATAAAAAAGACTGAAAAATCAAAAAGACTCAAGCTGACCTCATATTACCTAGATGGTATGACCCTATACTGGTACCAAAACTACATGAGAAGTTTAGGTGGTCAAGAAGTAATATGAGAGGAGTATGTAGAGGCATTATGTGCTAGATTTGGTGGCCAAAAGGATCCTCTAAAAGAACTCATGGAGCTGAGACAGGTAGGCAACCTAGAGACTTACATATAAGAATTTAATGTTTTATGGCATAGGGCAGACATCAACGAAAGGCAGACACTAGTTTTTTTTTTTGGATTGGAGATTGAAATATAAAATATAGTAAAAATATTTGAGCCTACATCCTTGAAACAAACATACAATCTGTCTGGACTGCAAGACAACACCTAATCT
>Ga0307517_10010339_pt1 | contig 13073 bp, 8 predicted proteins | sample 23_EM_MG_FD_194515 | JGI IMG/M metagenome (GOLD analysis project Ga0307517, IMG submission 194515) | Populus trichocarpa ectomycorrhiza microbial communities from riparian zone in the Pacific Northwest, United States - 23_EM | ecosystem: Host-associated > Plants > Roots > Unclassified | place...
AAATATAAAGGAAGAGTAAATAAAATAAAGGTTAGGGAGTGTGTATGTGGCCTAGAAGTTGTATGGCTAACCTGGTTTGGCCTGGCTTTAATGGCCTTTCGCTAGCTTTCATGGCATTTGTTTGATTGTAGGTAGGACTTGTCTTGCTAGTAAGTACTGATCTCTAGCTTGTAGGCCTGTTTTAGCTTTGGTTTTCTTATCTGGTTTTTTTTTTTTTTTTGATAGTAAACGACAGAATTATATATTAAACAGCCCCATCAAGAAGGTGGAGCTGAACAAAAGAAAGAATACAATGGGAATATAAAATGTAAAAGAAGACCAAAGCGACGAGGGACCTAATTAATTAGTCTAGTTCATAATACATTCAGGGTTTCTAAAAAGATCTGAGCCTGTGTAGCTGAAATTTCTAACTAAGAACTTCAACCAGAAGGCCAAACGGTGAAAGGTGAGATCAAAAATCATATCCCAATCCGAAGCCTTGGATTTGAAGATTAAGCGGTTGCGCGCTATCCAAATTGACCAGTACAGACCTTTACATAGGAGGGTAATAACACGTTGCTGAAATTTTTCATTAATCGAACCGGACCATTCCTGCAGATTTTGATTTGGGTCTTTGTGCAGACAACCTGAGCACCCGAACCAGTTCAAGAAACGACCCCAAAGAGACCATGTTATAGGACACCAATGGAAAAGATGATTAATTGTCTCAGTTTCCTTGCAGCAGAATGGGCAGTGAGATTCCTCATAATTAATGATTCTCCTCTCTGCTAAAAAACCTCTTGTACTCAAACTGCCATGAAGAAGAAGCCATATGAACACATCCACTTTTGGAGGGGCATAACCATTCCATAATAGAACAGGGGAGTGATTATTTTCAGTGGCCGATAGACTATCAAAGAGGAGGCAACCTGATTGAGCTGAGTACATGCCAGAGCTATGGAATTTCCATAACTTGCGGTCTGCACCATTTGAGAAAATTAGACTACGCTGCACCTCTGCGATCAAGCTCTCCCTCATGCAGTTTTCACGGGGCCGGAGGGGTCTTCTCCAGGATAGGTTGAAAGATTTATCTGTCAAATTATATATATTTGCAAGGCTGGTGTTTTGCTATAGGGAGAGCTTATAAAGTCTGGGGAATAAGAGCCGGAGAGGGGTTGCAGAGCCAAGCCAAGAGTCAGTCCAAAACCGGATGTTCCTCCCGTCACCCACCTTGAACCCGACATTGGCATGTAAAAGATTGGCTATGTTTTGTGATGAGAAGATCGCCGAAACAATGCCATGCCAAGTTGGAGATAAAGAACCTGTAAACTCAGGGATACCATTCATAAAGTGAGGTCGGTATTTTAGAAGAATGTGTTCTTGCCAGCCTCCTGCCACTCCATTATCAAGGTTCCATAGCCATTTAAATAGTAGAGCCAGATTTTTGTTGTGGATGGATCCCAGCCCAAGACCACCAGAAGATTTACTCTTTATTACCTTGTGTCAGGCCACCTTAAAAATGCCATGAGATGTTGAGGTTCCTTTCCAGAGGAAAAACCGGGTTAGAGAATAGATGACTTTAATAATACCCTTTGGCATAGCAAAAACTGACATGTAGAACAAAGAAAGAGAGCTCAAGACTGATTTAATTAGACATAACCTTCCCGCTATGCTCAAAAAATTCCTTTTCCATGTGCTTAGCTTTGCTCTGATAGTGGACAACACTGGTTTCCAAGTAGAGAGTCTGCTGGGATTGGCTCCAAGAGGTAATCCAAGGTACCTGACCGGGAAAGTATCACTACGACAAAAAACTAAGTTCGCCAGGCTAGAGGTGTAGTCGTTGTCCAAGTTGATACCTATTAGTGAGCTTTTATAGAAATTAACTTTCAGTCCGAAAATGATCTCAAACCAACGAAGTATCATCTTGGCATGTAGAAGAGAGGGAAAATCATTTGGCAGGAAAATCAGAGAGTCATCGGCATATTGCAAATGAGTTATGTAATGTCCTGGAGCAGTCTGTAAGCCTTTGAAGTAACCTGAAGTTGATGCTCTATTGACAAAAACTGTTAATCCCTGAACTGCGATGTCAAATAGGAAAGGAGAGAGAGGGTCCCCTTGTCTGAGACCCCTCTCCAGACTTAATTCTCTACTGGGGGAACCGTTTATCAAGATGGCTAATTTAGAAGTGGATAAACATTCAAAGATCAACTTCCTCCAGTGTGAGCCAAAACCCATGTATCCCATGCTTGTGTCAATATGTTCCCACAAAATTGAGTCAAAGGCTTTATGAAAATCTACCTGCAATAAGAGGCCATGCTCCTTCTTGCTGCGCACACCATGGACAACCTCATTTGCTATCATGAACCCGTCTAAAATCTGACGCCCAGCAATGAATGCAGACTGGTTAACACTGATGATGTTTGTCAGGACACATCGAAGCCTAGTGGACAGTAGCTTTGCCACTATTTTATATAACCCGTGAATCAAGCTTATCGGACGAAAATGGAAGAATCTGCTCGGCCCCTTTGATTTTGGAATCAGAGTTACAAAAGAAGAGCTAATACCCTTTGGAAGTTTACCAGTTCTGAAAAAACTTTTAACCAACATAAAAACCTCTGAGTTGATGATATTCCATACCTTTTTATAGAAGGAGAAGGTGAAACCATCGAGGCCAGGGGCTTTGGATCCATCACAGTCCCACACAGCTTGCTTCACTTCTTTCATTGAAAGCGGTCTTTCTAGCCAAATTGACTTGGCTTCTGGAATTTTGGAGAACCCCGAACCTTCCATTTCAATTCTTTTACAAGTTGGTTTGCGGAACAAGGATGAGAAGAAGTTGACAGCGCCTTCTTTTACATTAGTAAGGTTTTCTTATCTGGTGACTGGGAGTTTTATAAACCCAAGCCTTAGGAATTTCTTCATGGATAGGAGATTATATCATTACTGAAAAAATTGGTGTTGGTTTTGGATTGGCTAGCCATGGTGGCTCGTGATTGACGTGCATGTCATGTTTGTTGTGTCATGTATTAGTGATGGTCTTCTATTAGGATAAAAAATGTTACCTGCTCGGCAAAGAAATAGCATAGAAAAAGTTGTGTTTATATAAAAGAAATTGTGTGCATGAGAAGTTTGTCTGAGCGGAAAAACTTCCTTTTCTTTTTTTTTCTTTTTTTTACCATCATTACTCTCCAAATCTTTTAAACAAAGACTTTAACCAACAAAAATGAAGGAAAATACTTATTGCATAAATATTATCTTTTTTTGGTCATGCTTGCATAAAAATGTTATCATAGTTAGGTCTTTTTTGTTAATGTTTCCGTATGAAATTTCTTCATATAAATTTTTATCAATATTTTTTAAAGAGAGAAAAATTTAATTATGTTCTTTGTGAAGTTAAACACTATAGTAACAAGAAATAAGTGTAAAAGTAATATGGTCTATATGTGTGTTTCAAGAACATATTTTAGATGAAAATGTTTCATGAGTAGTTACAAAGATTGAAAAAGTATCCCAATTGCTTTTGGAGAAAAGTGGTTATGAAGACTTGAAAAAGGATCTCTGATTTATTTATTTATTTTTAGAAATAAATGGTCATGGAGCCCTGGAAAAAGGATCTTTGGTTCTTTTGCAAACAAGTAGTCATGGAAACCAATAGAATTTTAATGGATACATATGGAGACATGGAGGCCTCACGGGGACATGGAGATTTTTCATGGAAATATGAAGAAAAATTATTGTTTTTTATTTAAAAAATTCAAAAAGAGTTGAGATATAATTTCTAAAATTTAGCTTATCTCAAACAGCACATCGTAAGGATTTTTTTTCATGTTTGTTCAGCTGCATCTTCTTCTTAAGAAATTATTAAGGTATTCTTTGTAGATTAATCTTTTTTCTTTTTTTTAAGTATATGACACTCTTATATCTCGTGTCCATGATCATGGTAATGGTAAAGAGATAGAACTTATTAGGATTTCTTATGTTTAGTCCACTTTTTATAGGAGGTAGTCCACTTTTTATAGGAGATAGGTATTGCATAAAATATTTCTCCTTTTATAACAACTAACACCTCACACATCATCACGGTAAAAGGTGTGGTCAAGAAATATATATGTATATGTATGTGAAGGGAAAAACATATAGGTTGAGAAAAATAAAGTGAAAGTTAGGGGGTGTGGTTAAGAAATATATATGTATGTGTATGTAAAGGGAAAAACATATAGATTGAGAAAAATAAAGTGAAAGTTAGGGAGAGCATATATTTTTTATTATTATTAATGTGGGTGTCCGGGTCAGCTTGCGCGCACTTCGACTAATCCCATAGGCCCTGAAGTTATTGACCTTGTAAGCTTCCAGTAGTCATTATATTAGCAACCACAAGGCTCGAACTTGAAATCACAAGAGGAGTAAACTCTTTAATTTCAAGCTCTGACCACTAAATCATCTACTAGATGGTTAGAGAGAGCATATTTGATCTAGAAGTTGAATGGTCTCGCCTAGTTTGGTCTGGCTTTCATAGCCTTTAGCTATCTTCTATAACATTTAGCTAGCTTTGGCTAGGACTTGTCTTACTAAAAATTACTCTGTCTTGTAGTGCTCTAACTTTCTTGTTTGGTGACTGAATGTATTTATACACCAAAGCTTTGGAATTTCTTCATAGAGAAAAGATTGTATTATTGGTAGAAAAATTGATGTAGATATTTGTATGGCTAGCCAGGGGTGGCTCTTAGTTGATGTGTTATGCCATTTATTGTACATCAATTTACCGAACAGCTGAATCGTTATCTGAGATTTATGAGGAAGAAGCGGGAGGCCTTAAAATACCTTTCTGAGAAGCAGAAAAGAAAGTCAATCTAGAGCAATCACGATTATTCAGCCATGAGCTTTCTCACACTTACCATCAACTCTTAGCCTCTTTTCTTTTGCCTGCCCTGACCATGAATCAGGAAGTTACCCTAATGACATGCTTGCTATTGGTAAAAAATATTGGTGATGGTCTGTTGTTGGGGGTAAAGAAAAATGCTACCTGCACTGCATAGAAAAATTGTGCATGAAAAGTTTGAGTTGGTGACTCGTAAAAAATCTGAGAAAACGCATAAAAGAATATGCCTATCAGAATTGGACAAACCAGGTTAAGTAACACTAGGTCTGGAATGGGTTTTTGACTGAAAAATCCAGTCTTTTAAGCTTGGTCCAAACAACTAGAAAATTCCAATCGCCAAGCCCATACAACCAGATAAAAAAATCAAGGTAAAACTACCTTAACTTTTTTTTTTTACCATCAATGTTTATTTTCAGTGTTCTTTGAATTAACAGATTGCTTTTAACATTTTTCACAGCGTTTGTTAATGGGAAGTTCCGCAAAGACCCAAAGCTTGCCACGGCAAATGATTTCTTTTCGGGGCTCAACATTGCTAGAAACACTAGGAATCGAGTTGGATCAAATGTAACTCTTTAATGTTGATCAAATACCTGGGGCTTATCTTCGGCTCGCATAGACGACTATGCCACCAAATGGCGGCTTGAACCCACCACACATTCACAGTCGAGCAACAGAGATTCTGCTAGTTTTGGAGGGCACCCTCCATGTTGGTTTTGTCACATCAAATCCAGATAATCATCTTATCACGAAAGTCTTGGGCCCAGGAGATGTTTTCGTGTTTCCAACTGGCCTCAGTTCATTTTCAATTCCATGTTGCAAAGACTAATGCAGTTGCTATTGCTGCTTTGAGTAGCCAAAATCCTGGCGTCTTCACCATTGCAAATGCAGTCTTTGGGTCTAATCCACCTATCAACCCTGATGTTCTCACTGAGGCGTTCCAATTGAGAAAGAATGTAGTTAGTACTCTCCAAAAACAGCTCGGAGGAAACAAGTAGGGACACATGCAGGACTTCCATAAACTGGCAGCTTGATTTGATTATGCTTGGCAATGTTTCCTCATTATGTCATATATACCCCTAATACATAATCTGGTTTCTCATGTGCTTTTCTGTGCTGATTCTCTTTTCCAAATTTTGATTGCACACTGAAGGTTAAGAAGCACATGTAAACACCAGAAATGTTTGTACACAGGCCATACAACATATGTATATACATAGAGTAACGCACACCAAAGTTTCGTATCCAAATGCGATGTGCAAAGGAGATGCTCCAGCTAAAAACCCACATTACGAAACTTTTCTTTCCTTTTTATTCCACTGTCCTGAAGGTAAGCAAGTCATTTACTGCTAGCTTAAAGGAATTATTTGGGGCAATAACCATACAATCAAGGGGATGACAAAGGCACAATACAAGATCACTAACCTTTGTATATGTATTTAATATGTTGCTGTTGCTGTTTTCTATCCTAGTCCTTTCACACAATGATCTAACAAGAATGGGATGCCCGAAGAAATATGAGGAAGAATGCGGTAAATTCTAGTCTTGACCATAAAAATAGTTTCCTGATACGCCTCAGTTTTCCTAGGTGTAGTTTTTCTTATGCGCCTCAGTTTTCCTAGGTATGGTTGGAAGAGCAACATGAAGCCATCTGCTCCTCGTTTCTGCATAGTCCAACAGTTTAAGACTTAAACCACAAAACTAAGACATTTTACATTGGAGCATATACATCACATTTCGAATCAGACATCTAATCAACTCCGCTGATATGCAATGAAGCTACAATTTGAAAATAGATACTTTTGTTATATTCCACCATACATCATTAAAGAAAGGCAGAAAAGTCCAGATACAACTAAAACCTAATGATTTTTACTTCTGTAGTCCAGCTTCAGGTGTGAGACTCGTGGTTATTTGGACAAAAGATATTCATCAAAAAAAGACAGGTTGCAAAAAATATGTAGTGTTCATTAAAATTTTCAGTGCTGGCAACTTGGAAGTGGAAAAGATATGGTGCGATCAATATTTGTTTGGAGTAATATTAAGATATTATTTCAGTTGACCTCAGACTCCAATTATGTTATTTTAAAAACATGATTGGGTACAGATGCCCAAAACTAGGAAATGCATTGGCAATTATAAGCAACTTCTGACAAGTCACTATATTAGTGAGATACAAAAATATGGTAAAGCTTTTAAAACCTAGTCTCTAGGATCACTGCAATAACAGATATTTCCATGGGATTTCTAGGCCTTTTGGTATTGTTGTTGCGACTACATTTCAAAATGTTTTTCGCTTGGAAATGCATCGAAATAATTTTTTTTATATATTTTTTAAAAATTATTTTTAACATCAACACGTCAAAACAATCTGAAAACACCAAAAAAATTAATTTAAAGCAAAGAAATAAAATCAATTTTTTTCAAAAATATTTTTAAACGCAAAAACAAAAACAGACAGGCTCTTTATTTCATTATTTTTACATACAGCTCTAGTTTATTCTTGCTTTGTTTTTTCATCACACAACTAAAGCAAGTCAGTCCAATTAGCAAACCATTAATTAATAGCAAGTTCCAAACAATGACTTTGAAGACTATGAATAAGGCATATAAATTCAAAGATCAAGAACTGTCAATTGGCAAATTACTTGTGTAGACAATAACTTGTTTTAGATTAGATATATCATACTCAATTTTGAAGATTGATGCATCAACCAGTGGCAGGTCTTGAAAGTTGACCGACCCTCTTCCCCTTGCTAGTTCATCTCTCATGAAATTAGTTCTTGACAGAGAACAGAACCTCAATGATGCTTCTATGACATCTACAGTCTGTTCAGAAAAGACAACCAACTGTCAATCCCACATTTGCAAATGGCAATCCATGACACATTTTTTTAACTGACTGGAGACAATTCAACTAAGTGGAAGTATGCAAGCATTCTTAACCTATTAGCATAACTAATGAATTTATCAACTGAAGATGCTGAGAATGACTGGTAATCATCACATCAAACAACAGCCTCTATCAAACAGACACTTGGATAAGGAATTAAGTAGGTGAGGCAGTAAAAAAAAAAACAAAGAAATTCACAAATGCCCACGCATTGTGTTTGCTAGCAAAGAAATAGAGCATTAAAATAAAATGGAATAAAGCTTATGTGATCAGTCTCTAATTATTCTGGAGAAAAACATCTCAATTTCAATGTCTAGGGCCAAAAGGTGCATGTCAGCAGACACAAGCTTGTGAAAATTGAAAATGTTGCCAATACTTGAGAATTCATAATCATAAATACTGAATTAAGAACAGCATGATAGAAATATACCTTTTCGATACTAGCCAGCTTTTTTCATATTTAAGCAGCAATAATATCAGCCTTCAGTTTGATGCTGTTAACCAATACCAATATCCATATTCAATGAAGCAATTGGTAATGTCTTGCAGCTGTCAATTCAAGAACCACGAAGAGAAACTTCCAACTGCTCTATCCTTTTAGCAAGATCATGCTTCCCACAATTCTTCAACCCATCGGTAACCATATCAAAGCACCTAGAAATTGGCACCAAACCTATCTCAGTCATCTCCACCAAATAATTCGCCGCTTCCACATGCTTCCCTCCACGTCCACACATTGTTATCATCATTGTATACACCGGCCTGTTCGGAGGATGTCCCTTGACCTTCATCTCACTAAAGAAACAAAACGCATCATCAAACTGCCCTCTCCTAAACATCCCCTTAATTATTGGCGCATACAAGCTAGGAAATGGTTTGTGCCCATCCTCAATCAAATTATGCAACAACCTGAAAGCCTCATCAATCCTACCCACCTTTGAAACAGCTGGAATCAAAATCTTGTAACTATTTATATCCGGACAAAACCCCAACTTACACACACTATGATACATATCAACACAAAAATCAACTTCCCCCGCATTGCAAATCGCCTCAACCATTGAATTAAATGTATTAACATCCGGCACAAGCCCTTCCTTCATCATCCTCCTCACCATATCCTTCGCCGACTCCAAATAGCCTGCATTCAACAACCCTTCAATCAACAAATCCCTCCCTCTCACCGGTGGATTAAACCCCTTCTTACTCATTTCCTCCAAAAACCCTTTCGCCTCTCGTAACTTCCCACTCGAACACCACCCATTAACAAGAACCCCATAAGTCCTTTTATCCGGCACTATCCCCTTTCTAATCATTCTCCTAACCAAAGCATAAGCACCATGAAACATTTTAACCTCACACAAAGCGAAAAGCAAAGAGTTATAAACACAAACATTGTGTTGACAATTTAAACTACGACTACATTTATTAAAAACCTCAACCGCTTGATCTATCAAACCATGTTTACCATACTCTTCGATGATAGAACAAACAGTGTCAGAAGAAACAGAAAATTTGTCGCCGAGGTTGTCCTTAACTTGGGCTATGAGTTTCCACATTGAGGCGTATTTCTTGTTACGTACAAGGGTTATGATGAGTTCTTCGTATTCAATAGTTGTAGGAGAGTAATAAGAGCGAGCCCAGTTGAAGAAACGGAGGGATTCGGAAGGAGAGTTAGAGCAAGCTCGAAGGACACGAAAAACGAGTTCTGAAGTGATGGGAAGGTTTAGTTTGTTGAGGGTGCGTTCTGGGTAGACTTCTTTGCGGATTATGTTTGTTATGTTGTGGATTAAGGAGAAGTAGGCGTCTCTGTTGTTGGTGGTGGTGGAGGGGAGGGTTTTGAGGTGGCGGAGAAGGAGGAGTTTGGTGGCGGAGAGGTGGTGATGGAGAGGTTTTGTGGAGCGGAGAAGCATTTTTATGTGTTATGTGGTTCAGTTGGTAGAGTAGTGGAAGCCGAGGCTGGGGTTTTGGCGTTATGCAGTCTCGGTGGCTGTTCGGGTTAAAAGCATAGTTAGCAGTCCCGGCTTAATTTAATCTTTGATCTAATTTATTTTTATTTTTATTTTATTTTTATTTTTATAAACACTTCTATAACATGTCAATGAACATTTATATGTCAAAAAATATAAACTCCTGGATAAAATATACATAGATAATAAGAAATCTAACATATTAAATTAATAAAAGAAAATTTATTGTGTATTGAATATAATAGCTTTGAGAATTAATAATAAAATATTTATATGAGAAAAAATACTGATATATATTCAACAAAAATTCATAATAACTTAACCTCAATTTAGAATAAACTAGTGGTGGATTTAGGAAAATTTAACTTTGAAATAAATAATTAAATCCAAAGAAAACTCTAATTAAAAAAAAGAATAAGAAAAAAAGGTGTAGCATTAAATTATTAGAAAGGAAGAGTTTATTGGGCCAATATAAAAATAAAGAAAATAGTGGGGCTAATGTAAGGAAAAAAATATTATAGTTGAGGTCAAAGTGAAAATAAAGGGAAATATGGGGTTAATGTGTAAATAATAAAAAAGATAAAAGATGAATGTGCAACTAAAAAAACTATGAGGGTCCAATATATAAATAAAGAATTTATAAAGTATAAATAGAAGACTTGGCTTCCAAAGAAGGCCAAGTTGTAGCTAGCCTATCATGCTAGGGAAAGAGGAGGAAGGTTAGCAAATTTCTTACATTTTTTTTTTTTTTTGGTAAACACAAAAACATAGATTTAAGGAATTTGAGAGACCAAAACCACCAAAAAAAATTCAAGGGATAAAAGAGAGTATAAGTTGTAAGTGAGAGTTTTAGAGGAAGTGAAAGGAAAAAAGAGAAAATGAAGATAACTTAGTATTTCCTTATATTCATCTCTTAATTCGTCACCCATCAATGGTAAAAACTTCATCCAAGTTAATTAGATTGAATAAATATGTGATATAGATGTGTTAGTGTATGTAAAATTGAGATTATGAACCTTAGTTGTGTGTTTTAATGTTGTTATGGTGGAATTATGTTGTTTACTATGTGTAGTCATTGAATCATGATTTGATTAAGAAAGTTTTTGTCTATGGATGGTAGATTTAATTAGTTTAATTAATGTAAGATTCATGTTTAATGGTATTAAAAAGGATATTAAAATAGAATAAGTGCCTTAAATGATGAAGAGATGCATTAAAACACTTAGTTGCTTTTTAAAGTGAAGCTAAAAATAGGATAAATTTATCACCAAACTTCCAACTATAATTTGAATTTAAAAATGATAAAATTTGAAATACATATCTCATTAAAGTTGTAGGTATAAGTGTTATCTTTCAAATACAACTATTTTTGTGTAATTTGAAGCTATGAAACTCTAGTTATGGGCTAAAAACTAACCGAAGGTTTATCTTATAACCTACTGGACAGTCCCACATGTTACTATCATGAAAAAAAAATTATATATAAATAGAAGATCTGGGTTCATCACCCTTCATAAAAGTTATAACCTTATGTCTTAGCTTTCTAACGAAACAAGCCGCTCTTAAAACCGAGTTCTACATCTTCAGTTATGATTGAAATATGAAACAGTATTTTGAGGGGCTTAAATTGAAGTGACGAAAATAATTAATTGTCAACCTTTGCTTAGAATTCAGCACTATAGAAATTATGATAAATAAAACATTATGTACATGTGTGAAACTTTAAGGATTTTTTCTATTTAGTGAGTTAAAATTTGGATTGGATGAGAATTGAAATGATACTTTTGTTTTTCATAGAACTTGTCAATGATATTTATCTCTATTGGCACAGGAGAGGTTATAGTAATAGGACAACGTTAGGGTATCGCATCTAAAGGTCAAACACCATGTAAGTCTTTTTACACCTTAATCTTTTTAATTTTGTATATTAATCTTACAACTTACACTTAATAAACCTTGGTAAATATGACAAAAGTATATTGAAAAAGGATTAATGAAAAACTAATGATTATGTTGCTTTTATTTTTGAATGGAAGCCAATGTTTGTTGCTTCTATTATCGAAGAGAAGACAATGATTATGTTGCTTTAATATTGAATGAAGCCAGTGTGCGTTGTTTTCTTGGAGAAAAAATAAAGTCATTGTTATGTTAATGAAAGCTAATATTTGTGACTTTTATCATTGAATAGAAACCAATGATATATTATTTACCTTGATTGATGAATGAGAGTCATTTTTATGTTACTTTTATCATTGGATAGAAGCATATGTTTGTAGCTTTCATTATTGAATGGAAACTAATGATATGTTGCTTGCTTCCATTGATGAATGAGAGTTGAAAGTTGTAGTCTTATGTCTTATATTTCTAATGAAATAATTTTACTCAAGAAGATATAGCTAAAGGAGGGTCAAAAACAATTTACAAAAAAAAAAAATGTTTTTAATTAAAGGATGGATAGAAACAAATTATAAATAAGCAAAAGTTAAGGTCGAGAAGGTATAGGCATTGCCTTGCCTCACATATATGGAAGGGCAATAAAATGTTTTTCTCTTATTTAACTCAATTTTAAAAATTTCTTTTTGAGAATTGATTTCAATGTTAGGCTTCAACTTTAATTAGAAATCTTAAATTTGCTTAAAAAAAATTAAAGAATCCTCCCACGATCAAAAATCCAAGAAATTGATTTCCAAATATTATCAACATCCACCTAAAATATTCAAACAATTTGTTTCTCATAAAAACTTCATATACAAGATCTTCCAGCTTTGTCCACAAGAGCATCTACAAATGGCTTTTTTTTAGTCATTTTTCCACGAGATCTTCAACTCTTAACTTCTTTTAATATAACTGTCTAATCATATTTATTGAAGCATGTTGAGGTTTAAGAATATTTAATAGTTTCATCTTATTAAAAACCAACCAACCCTTTCATTAAATAAAGGAAATGCATGCTTTTGATGACTCAAAAATCAATTCAAAGAAAATCAACCCAGTGTCCTGATTGAGAAAAACTCATAATTCATAGATATTTGTCTTTGATTAGGCAAAAAACACATTTTTGTGTTTGATTTTGGTTCAAAAAGAGAGAGAAGATGGTTTCTTAATGAGAGAGAATTGTCACTCAAAAAGAGAAGATTATTATGTCATTTATTGATTTTCTAATTTAATATATATAAGAGTAATTTAATTATTCAAAATAATTATTAGTTTTGGTATTTCACATTATTAATTTTCTAATTTAATATATATATCCATACTAATTTGAATATCCAATATCAACAAAATAATATTTCACTGTGATAAGAAAAAATTTGCAAGGAATTCCGCATCAAGTGCACACTCTCTCATTCCTGAT
>Ga0307517_10010340_pt1 | contig 13072 bp, 4 predicted proteins | sample 23_EM_MG_FD_194515 | JGI IMG/M metagenome (GOLD analysis project Ga0307517, IMG submission 194515) | Populus trichocarpa ectomycorrhiza microbial communities from riparian zone in the Pacific Northwest, United States - 23_EM | ecosystem: Host-associated > Plants > Roots > Unclassified | place...
GAAAAGGAATTAAATAAAAAAAAAGGTTAGACACTGACCTAGTCTTAATTAAAAAAAAAAAAAGCTCAAACTTGCACTTGTTTTCTTTTATTTTTGTCTCAAGAGCAGATAATGCATTGTTCACTCCATTTTTTATTATTATTAAGAGGGAGACATGTCGCATACTAGGTTGCTATCTAGAATCCAGCCACCACTATAATGGCCAAAAAATAGGTTGGGTTTTTTTTTGTCTAAAACTTTATTTTTCAGCCTGTATTCACCTAACAACATAAAAAAAAAAAAAAAACTCTATAAACCATCTATTAACCTCAAAATCGCTATGAAAATCAACTGAATAAAAAAATATAAATGAAACATGATCTACTTTTCAAGCATGTTTATAAAAGGAAAAAAAATTATTATCAAATGGACATCGTTGATACAAAGAACAGTGAGTTTCATCACCGAAAAGTGATCATTTACTAATTTCCTTTCTTCTTCATTTCTCTTCTTTATCAAACTTAGAGATTGAAATGTTAAGAAAATAAACTTTTGGACTAAAATAAAATTGAAAAAACTAAAGGAAATGTAGAGTACTAAAAAAGAAAATAAGTTGATTAAACATAATTTTTTTCAAGCAAATTTAAGATTGGCATGACATTTATCATTGTTATTTACAAAAGAAAAAAAAAACAATTCTACTTAAAAGTTTAAGTTGTTAGGTGAAATCCTAGGATTTCATTTTATATTATTCTCTAACACACACCCTCAACTGAAAACCCTTTGATTTTAAAACTAGCACAAACTCACATTACCTTATATTATTTATTAATTTTAATTATAATAAGATGAAGATGATGAGATTCGAACTCATAATCGTTTAGTCAACAATGCTCTAATATTATGATAAAAAACTGGTTCAACTTAAAAGCTGAAACTATTAAATGAGATCCCAAGATATGGTTTTATATTATTCCTTAATAGTTTTACACTTTGATCCTCTATTGTTGAATTTTTTTTTCTTTTCTTAAACAAATTAAAATAATTGGTCATCAATTTGGGTATAAAAGGCTACATTTAAAAAAAAAACTTTGGCTAATATGGACCACCATACAAGCTATTTGGGACCTTGAAATTGAATTCAATTCACGTGGCTAAATTAATTCGGAAGTTTGAAAAAAGTTTTAGGATATTGATTTGAATTTAAAATGAAATTCAATTTATAAATATTACCAAAAGCAAATCAAAATCAACCTCTGATTTGGTTAATGAAGAATTCAATTATAATTAACATTGAAAATTATTTTTCAAAAATATTCATCTCTTTCTTTTCTTTCGAAAACCAAGATTGGCAGACATGATCATATCTTCTTCCACTCCTTAACTCTTACCAATACCCAACAAAACCACAACACTCCACAAAAACAAAAACAACAATTAAGCAAACCTGGTCATGCCATTTCTCTTCTCCAAAACAACAAAAACCCAAAGAACCAATACAACTACACACCCTTGTCAAAAAAACCTCTTTTATCAAAGAAAAACATGCATCTGGCCACCTTTTATTGTCATTTGCTTCATTTAACAATTTGGGCTCTCTTAATTATGCTGAAAAATTGTTTGATACTGTTGATATCCCAAGAAACTCATTAATTATGTATACTACCATGATAAAAGCCTATGCAAATTTTGGTAATCCAAAGGAGGCGTTTGTTTTTTATTCAAGAATGCTATGTGATCAGAATCATGTGTATCCTAATGATTTTACTTTTACTTATACGTGTTTACTAAAAAAACACTTAAAAATCATAAAACATGAGTTGACTCGCAACCCCAAACAGCCAGTGGTCGTTTAGGTCTCAGCCTCCGAGGTCAAGATTTGTCCTGGTCTTCAGAGAAGTAACGGTGAGCGTTTATCACTGGTAACAGGTTAAGATATTTTGTAATGTCGAAAAGGGGAGGGTGAAAAAGAAGAACACGAGCAATGGAGAGGTTTGGTGAAGGACATCTGATGGTTTGACAAGCGATTCTGATAAATTTTGCATGTTGCAGAAATTCAGTGCACGCACCAAATGATCTGAGTGGGCTGCATAATAATTCTAAACAGTACGTTAGAAAAAAAATAATAGCAGCCAAAAGCCTCTTGCCTCTGACTCGGTGAAGGCCTTCTGAATCACGGAAGTACAGGACTCGACGCATGAAGGAAAAAAAAATTCCAATTTTCTAGATGCCGTGACAAATTGCTTAGTAAACTCCAAGTCTCCAAGTAAACGGTTTAGTGGGTGGTAGAAAAACTTGAGGCTGCTTCAATTTTATAAGAGATAAAATGCAGTCATTGCTTACGTTTGCGTGACCACACCAAGTGTAAACGAGGCCGCAGAGAGGCACGACTTAAATGCAGCTTTATGAAGGGATTTCTGACCTTAAAAATATTTAAAAAACTAGCTACACAAATAACCATTAAGTTGACCGTAATGTTAGGATAATCAAACTTTTTACAATGAATGTTTTTCAAGTTAATGGGTTTTGCATTTATTTATTTATTTTTCTATTAACATACTCAAGATGGATATGCATGAAAAGACAATTAAATATTATTGAAAAATTAATAAATCCATTAGGCATTTAGTGGCCAAGATGGTTGAGAAACAATATAATTATTTTTCAAATTATGAGGGTCCAATATTAACTAATTTTGTTAAACTATATATAGATTAAGTTATAATATAATTCACTCAATTAAGTTTTGGTGAAAATGAAAGAGGATACATGTCAAATTGCCTATAGCGACCGTAGACTTTGAATAATCTCATATATATTTGAAAGCAGTAGTAGGACTTCTTTTCAATATTTGTTAGTGTTTTATAATGTATTATTTTTATATTTATTGGATAATTTTGTTTTATATTTTTCTAATTTATGTTCATTATTTTAATTTTTTAAGATGTTTTTTCGTTGTAGTTGTGAGTAATGGTTGACTTGTAAAGATGCCTTTTGTTATGTTTTTTTAATTATCAATTCTTGGTTTGAGGATTATAACAAGAAAAAACAATAGTGAAAACACTTACGAAATCGTAATTCCATTAGTATTTTTGTTGAAAATTCCACAATCATTTTAGAATTTTTGACAAAACTTGTGGAATGTTTAGGACTTTGGAAACAAAAATTGTCAATGGCATATGTTGTCAAAAAATAAAAAACAAATGGTGGTGTTCGTAATTTTTTAAAAACTTTTATTTCATCAGAAATCTAAGTGCCGATAAAAAATTAGCAATAAAATTTAATTTTTTAGCGTGAAAATTTTGTTGATAATTATGTTGGTATATATTAACGATTGTTGATGGAAATTTTGATGGAACAAAAAAACCTGATTAGATATTTTCCAACGACGGTTTTCTATCGATAATGTTAATACCAATGGAATTTTAACTAAGCTCCGACAAATATTTTTTAATTTTTTGGTAGTGAAAATGGAGTGCAATTCTTGGCATATCTAATTTTTTTTTTTTTTTTGCATAATTCTTCCCATGACTCATTTGCATTTGTATAACCGAGTTTTAAATTTTTAGAATTATACTATAACTTAGTCCTTGTAGTTTAATAAAACTAATTAATTAATTCTTGTAGTTTTAGAAACTACTTAGATTATTTCCCGTGTTAAAAGTCATATTAATTTTTTTAACATAAAAAATGTTTAGATATAACTAATATGTTTTATAGTAGAAATAAATTTAAACTATATAAGACTCGAAGTAATCTTGTTGCTAACATCCAACTTACTTCTTACAGTTATTCATAAGCAATTAAGTACACATGAAAGATGTAAGATTGAAGAAACAAAAGTAACAAGGGGGGACAGAGATTGGCTCTCTTGTCCCATTTTCAAGAAATTACACTCCTTGGGGAAAATGAAGAATGATGGAACTGTACAGTTTTCAACATTAAATTGTACATGAACAGATGTGCTCACATTGTTTTGAGGGTGTGACTATCTCTTACAATTTGAAACAAAACCAAAGTTTATTGTCTTTCGTTCATTTTCTTTCCTCTTGGATTTTCCCGGGGATATGGTTATAAGGAATGTTTAGCTGACTGCTATTTATGAATGAAGATCACAAAAGGAGAGAAACAAAGAATAGACTCTACTGACTAATTCTTGCCATAGAACAGTTTTAAGAAGGGATTCGTAATTATACAGAATAACTGGACAACCATACTCATGTATATACATATGCAAGTGTTGGCTTTCTGTAGTGCTCCAAATCGTTAGCTTTGGTTTGAGTAGTCCTTCAGGCCCTGGCTTTAAAGCGATCGAGGCAATGGAACTCTGGAAGCCAACAAGGTGGCTTTTCTGCACCATCACCCATGTGGTAAGTTTTGATCAGTGGCCTGATGGGCACATGCATGATATTCACAAAATGGCTAATCTCTGGACAGCACTAGACTTGGTTCCTCTGGTACTCCACCTACATGAGAGAATGGCCAAGCTCCAGTAGGAAAATGGAAGACAGCTAGTTTCCCATTCCCACGCCTACTACACCATTGAGGGATGAGATAGGTTCCAAATTCTGTAAATTTAGCAAATTAAGAGTAGGGGACCCCATCCAACCAATCCTGAATCCTCAATGGTTTATTGATAGCCCTCTTCCGAGAATGCCCCTTTCTCGCTGGTTTGTACATCCTTCCTTTTCTCCCACGTTAATATGAGGACGTCTGCATATCTACATGAACAGATGCACTCTATACATTAAAATGTGAAGTATGGATTTGTTGTTTTAGAAGTTCTATCAACCTAGCTAGCTTTTAAATCCATGAATTGTGATCGAGCTAGCCTCAATTTAATGGCGATAATGATCTCAGAGAAAGGGAGTATAGGACTTTTGACATCAAATATGTATCTTCAAGGGAACCCAAAATTAATGTAATCATAATTGAAGGCTAATTAAGTCATTTGAATGCAATTGATCACCAATGGTTCAAGGAATATGGTGTTTTCACTTTTCAGACCACAAATCCACAAAAAGCAAAGATGTGTTTTCAATGCACACATGATGACGACCTAAATACTCCAAATTATGACCCGATTATCAATATTCTATACTGAAGAAGATTCAAACCTGTTTGATTCTAGCTACGCAGTTAATGACATTTATCTACTACGATATTATTGCAACATTTTAGGGAGTCCTGGATACACACACACTATCAAGTTTTTATTGGTATATTTTTATCTAAAAAAAACACCGGATTAAGAAAGATTTACGAGTATATTTTTTCAGGAAAACAAGCACGTTCTAGTGAAGGCACGTTGGGTATGGTGCTAGTCAGATCAAGACATGATTGGGCTTGACAGTGTACCGATCCTCGAGAACACTGGGTCTAGCACTAACCAGACTCAGTCGCGATTGGACTTGACAGTGTACTAAGCCCCGGGCATGTTGGGTCTGACGCTAGTCAAACCCAAACACGATTGTGATAAGCAGTGTACCAAACCCAGGGCACGCTCAAGAGAATGATCATCCTCCCTTGACACATCCAATGGAATGAGGTAATGTGAGTCTGAAGAACATGTTAGACCCAAGGTATTTAGACTTGGCATTTAGCCAAGTCCAAGGTAATATGGGTCAACATGTCAAACTCAAGATATATGGACTTGGCAGTCCGCCAAGTTCAAGATAACATGAATATGGCAAACATGTCAGACCCAAGGTACTTGAACTTGGCAGTCAGTCATGTTTAAGATAACGTGAGTTTGACAAACATGTCAAAATCAAAGTACTTGAACTTGGTCATCCGCTAGGTCCAAGGTAATGTGGGTCTGGCAAACATGTCAAACCCAAGGCCGTGGACTTGGTAGTTAGCCAAGTCCAAGGGAATGTGCATCCTCCCTTGGGGAAGTCTAAGGGAATGACCATCCTCCCTTGACATACCAAAGGGAATGACTATCCTCTCTTGGGTCTAACTTAGAAGAAGAACTCAGTCTCCATGAATTTAGTTACATTTGACTTCTTGGACCCTAATTTTCTTATATTTTTTAGGTGTATAAAAGTCCTCTAAGGACACATCATATTCCCATCAAACATTAATATAGATATAAGAAATATTTATCTCTCATTAAATGTTATTAGGGTAAAATTACACTTCATACCCTCCTCTTCACAAAAAGACAAAACATATTAGCTATAAATACACCATAAGACTTTTAGAATAAAGGTTCACAATTTTCATTATCTATTGCATATATATTTTCAGGTTATCTCTCTCTAGAATATTATTGTATTTTCTCTCTTAAAAAATACTTATTTAAGTATCGGAGAGTCCCACCTCCACTAAAAAAGATCTTTTGCAGGTACCGGCTACAAGCCACATTGGCTTACAAAGCGCCAAATACAAGTTATCAAACATCTTAGCTAGAGAGAATGAATGAGATTGTTAAAATCAATTGATTAATTGATTATCCAATCTGGAAACCTTATTCCTAAACTATTTAGATTTTTGGGACTTCATCATATAAAAATTGTATGGCTTTAAGTTTTTTTACAAGAATTCCATATAATTTTCAATCATGTGCTACTATATGTTTTCTGCATCTTTCATCATAATGATGCAAACCTCTTGAACACGCGGTCAAACAACCCACACGCAAAGACACCAATTCCTGGAAAGCCAAGTAAATTAGGTTTAATAAGAGTGTGACACAAAGATAACTCGTACCTAGACACCAGCACTATTGGAAACGGAAATCCCCACCCAACGAATATTAATTCGCGAACAAGAAGTATAAAGATGACGCCACGAAGTCAGTTGTTCTTCAATAAGTCATTTTTTAGTTCTTTAGAGAACCAAGAAAATGAGATTATCCTACCAGCACACAACAAGTGTGGTAAATAAGAAGTTTTATTAATCTGAATTGTCTAACCTTACATGCTTGGTTATGCCTTTATTTATACTAACTCTAGACTGAAACAAACCCTAATGGACCTCTTATGTGGACTTATATGATGCCCATTTACAATTAAACCCAAATAATATAAATAAACCCTAAACTAATAAGAAAATAATAATAATGATAATAAATCCAAATTTAATATCCTAAATATGATAGGATCAGATTTGTTGCCCTTTAGAAGTCCTATATAAGTTAGGAGAATCAAATTTGAAGTTGCCTCCTCTTTAGTTTTCTTGTTTGCAAAATATTCTTAGCTAACTTGAAAATTTATTTAATGATATATTTCTACTATAATAATGATAGAATAATTGTTTTCATACACCATAAGGATTCCACATTAATATGGTCCATACCACACATGAAAACTATATTGTTACCCATTAAATATCCTTGCAAGACTAGAAAATTTTCAAAATCAGTTGTCGCATCCTTCTAGGAAAAGAATCCTAGCCAAATAGGAAGTTCATAAGTCAAAAGAAAGTAAATAACAAAATTCATACAGCCTTTGTGGACCAGTATTGTGATGTCTTCCTGAACTCTAATTGACCTGAAATTTTAACTCAAGATAGAAAAACATGTCAGGATACTCCACATAAAATTTTAATCCGATTCAACTATTGAATTGGAAATTATGATTGTTGCCGTGAAACTAAACAATTACGCATTTTACGTCAAAATTCAAATCTAACTATTTTTTTGTTGGGCGGATCGTTTCAGTATGGCATTAAGTTTTTTACAAGAATTCCATGTAATTTTCAATCCTGTGTTACTGTATGTTTTCTGCATCTTTCATCATGCATGATATCTCATTCCTTTTGCTTTGCTAATTTTATAACTAAAATTTGTGATATCCAGCCTCAAAGCTCGATCATAATGGATATCTGTGGAGACCACGCGCAAAAGGGATAATGTTGTAAATACAGTGCTGGACAATGTCGATTTCAAACCCTCTCCTCATTGGCATTTTATATTCCCATACCATGGCAAGACATCATGCAGTGCTGCGAGCAATCTTATGGCGTCAAAATCCCATTTTTATCTAAATACTTTCTTCTTTCTTTTATTATCTATCTTTTGTTTAAAGTCATCTTCGTGGAGTTTATTAGACACAGAAAGAGACTACAGCAGGTGGGTGTCATGGAATGGTAATAATCACCAAAAGAGGGCCATGTTGATGGCAAAATCTACCGTTCAGACCCCAGGCGCTGATGGAAAATTAGTTCTCGACGGCAAGCTAAGGCAAGCTGAGATGAACAGTGTCAGGGTGACTGTAAGCCAAGATGGGAATGGAGAATTTAAGACCATAAAAGAAGCTATCAATAGCATTCCACCATACAACACCAGAAGGGTTATAATTGCAATCAAACCTGGTGTGTATAGGTACGTTTTCAATCCACTAAATGTCAAAGCTGTACATCACATTAATACAGGATTAATTGTCTCTACTCATGAAGATACTAACTTGATGTGAGGATTATTCCAGGGAAAAGATTTTTATCCCTAGAACGTTTCCCTTTGTTACATTTCTAGGCGACTCGAGTGAGCCACCAACTATTACTGGCAATGACACTGCCTCGGTTTCAGGAAAAGATGGGAAGCCATTGAGAACATATCAAAGTGCAACTGTTGCCGTAGATGCAAATTATTTTGTTGCCATCAGCATGAAATTTGAGGTAAGAGCTAAAAGTCATGATCAAAACAGGCTTGATTAAAGACCAGGTTTTAAGCGCCTTTTTTGGCAAGTTTCCTATAATTGTGTGGATAGTGACTTTGTTTCTTAATATTCTCTCTCATTTTTTCCCTCGACATTTGGATGAAATATTAAGAATATAAAGTAGAAGTATAGGTTTTTTTTTTTTTTTTTTGTTAAGGCAACTCATGCCTTCTATAAAACTGGATCTGCTCGGCAATTCAGCAGCCTAGCTAACGCTTCACACGTATGAAATGACAATGTTGGTCGTCACAAAGATTCCAATATTGTTGCTCGAAAACTCCAAAATTCCCGACAAAAACTAGTGTCTATTCACGGGACTGCAAAACTGGGCTCGAATAAAACCAGGAGCAATTATAAATTAAATTGCAAATCCTTTGATGATGATAATGTCCATTGTCCTTGATAAATTCGCTGTTTTACATCTTGATGAGCTCACACTCAGAGGAGTATATAAACGTCCAGGTTTCATAGGAAGACGAACAAGAAGCAACAGGGTTAAATTATGGAACTGAATTGCAATTAATTAATACAAAAGAAATCTCTGTGAATTGATGCAGAACACAGCTCCACATGTGATTGGAACCAAACAAGAGCAAGCCGTAGCACTTCGTATATCAGGGACCAAGGCGGCATTTTATAACTGTAGCTTTTTTGGAGATCAAGACACTCTATATGACCACAAGGGTCTTCACTATTTCAATAATTGCTTCATTCAAGGCTCGGTTGATTTTATTTTCGGCTCTGGCAGGTCCTTTTACGAGGTTAGTCTACGTCCCTATTGTTAGTTCTTATTACGGTCCGGCTCGCGAGTGTCAAGAATATTTGTTGAAGGGTATATAATTGCCTGCTTATGACTAATAAACTTATTATTAAGGGTCCATTGGAGGCCCATGGAATCTGAAGATGTACAGTGGGGATTGTTATAGGACTGTCTTCCCTTGATTCTTTCCATTTCTTTGATTTTTATCTGCTAAGCTAGTAGTTCTGATTTGTGCCCTCCTAACAGCTAATTAGGCACGTAAAATATTATGTGCAGAATTGCCATTTGAATTCCGTTGCCAAGAAAGTGGCATCCCTGACTGCTCAAAAGCGTAGCAATTCGTCATTGGCAAGTGGGTTTTCCTTCAAGGATTCTACAATAACTGGGAGTGGTTTGATTTACCTCGGCAGAGCTTGGGGTGATTATTCCAGAGTTATTTTCTCTTACACTTTCATGGACAAAATAATTCTTCCTCAAGGCTGGAACGACTGGGGAGACCAGAGACGCGATTCGTAAGTTAATATAATCAATCATCTGTACACATTTATTAGTTTTATAATTATCTACTTTTTGGTATTAAAAAAAAAAGAAATATTAAATTATTAGATGCTATTCCGGTATATTCTCCTATTATATTCACTTGCATGTAAGTGTACCGATAATGTTTGGCAGGAGAGTGTATTATGGAGAATACAAGTGTACTGGACCCGGAGCCAACCTGACCGGACGCGTGGCATGGGCTCGTGTTTTGACAGATGAAGAGGCCCGGCCTTTTATCGGAACTTACTATGTCGAAGGGGATACCTGGCTCATTAGCCCTTAAAATTTGAGTTCTCCTGCCTTTAAGTCACTCATGCATCCAAATCCTCTTCGCGAGTAATGTTCGATGGTGCTGCTCTTCGCGAAGGCCAATCAAGATGAAAAATTAAATCTCTCTGCCTTTCCTTTTCTCAAAATAAATTCAAGTGGATAGTTAAGATCTTGATTGAACTGGTGTGTGTTTTAAGCACTTTCATTCATGTATGTTAATGAAAGTTACCTTGTATTGTTGTTACGAGGAGCAGCGAGGGGAAATTAGAAAATAATATGATTTATTCTTAATTAAAAAGATTTAACAAATACGTCCTTGCATATAATCTTGAATCTAAAGTGCTGCAAATCGAGAAGGAATCTTGATCACCATGCACTGCTCCTTTATTTGAAAACTTGCAACCAGCTAGTTCTATAAAGAAATTTGATGTTACTAATTAGGACTCATAAAACTAGTGTTTGTGATTCTTCAATCTATAAGATTATGAAGATTGCGGTGCTAACGATAGAGTTCTTTGAAGGGGAGTTAGGATCCCATTAAGAAATTCCAAACACAAATATAATTGCATCAGATAAAAGAAATACTAAATAATAGTATTATTTTGATAAGTAATATAATTCAGGAGGTGCCGCAAACGTGGGGTTCTCTCACCTACTAGTGCCAACCACTTTTTCTTTTTTATTTATAAAAAAACTATAATATCCTTGATCCCTCACAATAATTACAAAAAAAATGATAAAAAAATACAGAAAATACCCTTTTATTTTAGGGGAAAAAAAAAGTTGACCCCAAGAGTTATGGGATAATTAAACTATAAAAAAGTGAAATTTTAAAAAAACCTCTCAAACATTTTATTTTTTTCAAGTACATAGAAGCAATTACACTATACAATAAAGATATAAAATTACCCTTGAATGTTTTTTCAACTATTTGATTTTTGAAGGGAGTGACCAGTACATTTTACTATAGATTATACTATGTACAATCCACAGTGCTAATTCCTTTTAATTTTATTTGTAATTGTAATATAGATGTATAGTAAAATGTAAGCATGTATTGATGGTATGTATTTAATTATTTCACTTGTATAACCCAAAGAAAAAAAAACTATTTGATGTGCGATTGCATATCTATACATTTGAAATATTGGAATCTAGGGAAAGACAACTTATCAATGCTCCAAATCAAGTCCAAATGCAAGATTCAGAGATCTTCCAGCTGTGGACGCTCTTATCGTCTTCACTCTCACAGTTATGCTGACCAGTGGCAAACCTGGTTTCAGTCCCATGTTCTCTCCTGCTGTGGCCGGTCTTGCCGTTTGATTCTTTCATTTCCTCTGGAAAAAGATCATCCTGGTACTGGCATCTCACTAGAGCTTTCAGCAACAACGCTAATGAAGCCATGTTTGCCCTAACAAGCCTAGGACAGAAGCAGAAACACGGCACGAAGCAGCTCTCTAGCTAGATTATCACCACTATATATCCTCTCTTTATAACTTGTTATAAACATCAGTTCAACTACCCTTTTGAACTATGATTAACTTCACAACAAGAATGCTGTACGTGTCTTTACGTGCTCACATGTACATGTGAGAAATTATAAAATGAGAGTTATTCCACTCTTGTATTTCATTACTGATGAATGATATTTTTATATACAAGAAGAAGCTTCAATTAGCTCTTAAATCAAGGAAACTATCTTAAATCAAGGAAACTAAAATAGGATATAAATCAATACAAATCAAGCAGTAAACCAAGGATGCTAAATATGGAAAATAAATATTGACAGTTGACTTGCTAATATGCCCCCTCAAGTTGGAGCATGGAGGTTACGAATGCCCAACTTGCCAACAAGAAACGAGAATTGATGGGAACCAAGAGCTTTGGTGAAGAGGTCAGCAAGCTGTAGTTTAGAAGAAATGTGTGCTGTAGCAATGGACCCTGATTTGATACAGTCCCGAATAAAGTGACAGTCGATCTCGATATGCTTTGTGCGTTCATGATGCACTGGATTAGCAGCAATATGAATGGCAGCACGATTGTCACAGTATAACTGAGCAGATGAAGAAATAGGAACCATCAAATCATGTAGTAAAGTGCGAAGCCAAATAATTTCACAAGCTGTAGTAGCCATAGAGCGATATTCAGCTTCAGCTGAGGAGCGGGAAACAGTAGTTTGTTTCTTGGTTTTCCAAGAAATAGGAGAGCAACCCAAAGTAATAAAGTAACCAGTAAGTGAGCGCCGAGTCACCGGACATCCAGCCCAATCGGAATCACAGTAAGCATGAAGTTGAAGATCGGATTTTGATGGTAGAAAAATCCCTTGTCCAGGGGCAGATTTAAGGTATCGAAGGACACGAATAGCTGCTGCCCAATGGCCATGACGGGGTTGATGCATGAATTGAGAGAGAATATGAACTGAGTAACAAATATCTGGTAGAGTGATGGTCAAATAGATGAGTCGTCCAACAAGTCGACGATATGCACCAGGATTATCAAGAATAGCACTATCATCCAAAGCCAATTTGTGATTCTGTTCCATAGGAAAAGTGAAAGGTTTGCTGCCAAGGAGACCTGCCTCGTGCAAAATATCCAAGGCATATTTGCGTTGGGATAGGACTATGCCATCAGGAGATCGAGCCACCTCTAGCCCAAGGAAATATTTTAGAGGGCCAAGATCTTTAATGTGAAACCAAGCATCCAGGTAATCCTTAAGTGCTTTAGTATGTGCACTATTATTGCTAGCAATAATAACATCATCCACATATACAAGCAATGCAGTAAAGGAAGTACCTTGACTATGCGTAAAAAGAGAAGTATCTGCTTTTGATTGAGTAAACCCAAACTGAAGGATAGCATT
>Ga0307517_10010341_pt1 | contig 13071 bp, 14 predicted proteins | sample 23_EM_MG_FD_194515 | JGI IMG/M metagenome (GOLD analysis project Ga0307517, IMG submission 194515) | Populus trichocarpa ectomycorrhiza microbial communities from riparian zone in the Pacific Northwest, United States - 23_EM | ecosystem: Host-associated > Plants > Roots > Unclassified | place...
AGCAGAGATGACAAATGCCACCCGAAATGCTTCACCAAGCTCCTCTATTGCAGATCAGAGGCACGCCAACAGATCACCCTGCATGAGGATTGGCAGCCACTGGTACATTCCCATAGACATAGGCATAAGCTAGCAGGAGTATCCAAGGATGACAAACAGCATTGTAAGCATCCAGCCATCTTCAAGAAGGAGAACATATTGCAACCAAGCTACAAATAGCAGTTACACCCAACACTGAAATGGAGCAGTCAGGGATAACAGCGGCCATAGCAACACAAACAGAGCAGAAGCAAACAAGACTGCATGAAGCAGGAACAAAGGAGGACAACATCCACCATGCAGTCTGCCCCAGAAGCTTGACCTGAGGGAACAAGATCAAAACCAAACCAACAACAAATGGCAGGCAAGACAAGCATACTGCAACAGCAAACCAACTAGTAAGGTGAACTTGCAGAAACAACAGGGACAAAAGAGCTTGTATCTGGGATACAAACCAAGGCCGAAAGCTAGATAATGAATCCCAACTCTAGCAGACCAACACTACAAGGAGTAGCAGAAACCAGAAGAGCAATCCAGAGAACAAAGCCTCCAAGAAGAACTGAACTCGGGAACCAACATACCAAAATCATGAGGTAGACTACCTCATGTATATGCAGAGGGCATAAGCCCTCTAGCAAAACAGAGAAAGTTTTAACAGAGGAGAAGCAGTAGGGGATTCCCTACCACTTGCAGATTCATGGGTTCAGATTTACCTGAGCAAGGAAGACGCCTAGTGACACCAGCAGCTGAAGCAACCAAAAAGACCCCAACGGTGGTGACCAAGAGAATCTGCCCGCAAGCATCAAAATTTGCATCGTTGATGCAAGAAGAGTTCAGACCCATGAAATGGAACAAAGCTTCCTCCAGATCCCTCGCCAAGGAGAGAGTCAAGCTCACAACACCAAGACCCATAATCGCATCCCTAGAACATGGTCCACCGGCTAGGGATTCAGGAGATGGAGGTGTCGTAAGATTTGGGGAAACATACTCAGCCCTAGATCCAGCACATGCATCCACTGCAGAAGACCCATCAGCAAAGGCTGTGAGAGCTGGGTATTTGTAATCTAGGGGAGACAGAACAAAATGAGCTTGATGTGCAGTAGGCACACCAAAGACCAAAACCGGGTCTCGGGAGACAATAATCCAAAACTTCTCTTGGAAGTTAAACCGAGAGAAGAGAGACAAAAGATTTGAATTCACGATGGCCTTAGGAAGGCCAACGGAGAAAGAGACCCATGAAGACAGAGGCTTCAATCGGGTTCTCAGGAGCTGCAGATCACCATCGGGAGGAGAAAACTTCAAAAAGAAGGAGAGCATCTCTCTCTAGCTTCTCTCTCTAGCTGCAACTAACTGAGAGCTCTTTCTTGCTGGTCTGCTCTCTTTTTTTTTTTATCAAATGTAAGAATATATTAAGATCAAAAAGAGCAAGACTAGCTTGCGATACAAGCTGGAAACCAGCAGAACTGTACATACACCGGCAAAGGGAACAGACTCCCTTGACCATAGCAAAACACAAGAGGCGAGTGCTGGGAAACATGCTCCCCAGCACAAGCAAGCCACAAAGATAGGATCCCCTATACACTGATCCAGAATCAACCTACCATCCAAAGACAGGCAGGACAACAAGCAAGAGGAACCAATCCATCACACCAACCGAACAGTCCAAAACAGGCCGCATCTGGAAGGCCTCTCCCAGGAGAACAGCCGGCAGCAAAAGCACCAGGGACTTCATCCCGCAAGGAACCACTCTTAATAGCAGCCCATAAACAAAGCATGAACAGCCCTCATGCAGAGCAAAATAGAGAAACAGAAAGCTTAGGGGAACATGCTCCCACTAAGCCGAACAAAAAGAATCCAACAGTGGGCCAGCATCAAGCCTGAACCACTGACATCAAACCAAAAATATGCAACCATAAACATGCAGCCTAGACCCCACAGTAGGGCACACCAGGAATACTGTCTCCCCCTCTGGAAAGGCTGGAAACAGCCCCCACCAGCAGGACCACAAGCACCTCAGCACAATAACCTGCCAAGAAATAGCAGCAAGCAGAAGGACCCCACAACAGGGCTTAAACACAACATAAACATCCAACAGAAAATCTGGCCAGAATAAAGCACCAGCATGAGACCCCACAACAGGGCTCAAACATAACAGGAATCTAAACCAGCCCGACCAGCAAGGCCACAAGCACATCAAGCATCCAAAAATCCAACCAGCAGGCCAAGATCCTGCAACCAGCTGACAGAGGAATAAACCCCTGCAAATTAAAAACACAGAATGAGCAGCTATAAAGGAGTGCCAGAGCTACTCATGGACATGAGGACTATGGCTGGGCCTTTGAGTTTGCGTTTCTCAATAGGAGTGCCATCAGAGGTGACAGCAACTCGGCTTCTTGTAAGATATTGCCTCCTTGTAGTCACTATAGTAGGAGTTGTTTCTTCTGCATCAGTGCACTTAGTAGCCAGGCTAGAAGATTGTTTGGTACCAGAGGCAGCAAGCTTTGATCTAGCAGCATCAGTTGCCTTCGGTGCAGGAGGAGACACTACAGCAGGAGTGGCTTCTGCCTCAGTAGTGCACCTGGGATCCAGATTCTGCTTGGGACCAGACACAACAATCTTTGATCTTTTATGTTCAGAGTGGCCTTTATGAGGATCATCAACATCAGCAGCAGTGGGCGGTGCAGGAGGGTCTGCACTATCAGACTGTTGTTTCCCAACAACATCAGCATCCTCAGAAACATGAGGACGTTTCTTCTGCTTGGGGCCTCTGTTGCATGAATTGGCAGAATGGCCTATAACCCGACATCTAGTGCAAAACCTGGGAAGGGATTCATAAGTGACATGTTGGGAGAGAGGTGTTCCATTGGGCAACACAACCTGGACAGCATGTGGGAGTTCCTGTAACAGATCCACTTCAACCAGTATCCTAGCATAGGAGAGCCTGGACATTGTTGCTGTAGGGATGTCACAGTGGATTGGCTTCCCAATCATGTTGCCAATTTTCGAAAGACACAAAGGAGTCCAGCATCTTAAAGGCAAGTTGGGAAGTTTCACCCAAGTTGGCAGCTTTGTCATGTCATTGGCTTGAAAATCAAAGAACTCAGGCATGATTTTCAAAATCAGTGGCCGGCCAAAAACAAAGTAGAGGCCAGCACTCAGGGTTTCAAGCATTTCTAATTCTGAATTGAAAGCAAATATTAACCATCCTGAATCGTGCATTGTGAAACGGGCTTTATGTTGCCAGTGCTTACTAATGAAGTGCAAAAGAGACACATAACCAGGGAATTTCCCTGCTACATACCCAATTAAACAAAACCGCAGCATGGACATGGCTGCTCCTAGGTCAGCCTCATTTAGATGACAGGATTCCAAATGTGCAAAGTCAGGGAAATGGACAAGCGGGGGAGGAGATGGGATTGGGTTACCTGGTGGAATAACTGATGCAGGGCCACTATGAGCTGCCGATGATGGCGTGGCCGGAGCCCTAGAACGATCATTAGTTGAGGGGCCACCACTAGGAGGTGTAGAAGAGGAGCAATCTTTACCCGAAGATTGTTGAGAAGAGAGAACAGGAGAGGAACCTCGGGTCGGGTTGCCTAGACCCAAATGAGGAGAGCCCTGATGAGACCCAACTAAACACTTCTTTGGATCAAGATGAGTTCGAGGATTCTTAGAAGAACCTTCAGTGCAAGCGCTAGGAGAGACGGAGGAGGTGGAGTTCCTCTGCGTGGGTTTGGTCTTGCGCTGTGCTGAAACCCTAGCAGCACCGGAGGGTGAAACAAAATCGGCCAGAACCGCCTTCCTTCTAGGCGTAGAAGAGGGCGAGGTGACACCGTGGTGAATCGGTGAGCGACTACGAGACAAAGCCCTAGTCAGTCGAGGAGCTGACCCATGGCAAGGGACCTGGAGGCTGAAATCACCTTGGGTAGTCTTAAAAGACGATGTTTTAGCCTTTGATTTAGTCATTAGTGACAGAAGAGAGGCTTCGTGGTAAGACGAGAACTAGAGAAGAAGCACTGTACAGTGAGATGAGAAAACGCTCAGCCGGGCACAACAGTATCTCTTACTTACAGTCGGGAGCTTCTCTCTCTAGAAAACTCTTACTGAGAGCTCTTTCTTTTTTTTGATCAAATGTAAGAATATATTAAGATCAAAAGTAACATGCTACAAACTGAGAGCTCTTTCTTCTTTTTTTTGATCAAATGTAAGTATTGTATAGATCAAAAAGAAGCTGGAGACCAGCAATACAAGGAAAAGGGAACAAAGTCCCTTGACCAAAGCAAAAGCAAGACAAGCTTGCTGAACAAAAGACAAAGGGAACAAACTCCCTTGCTAAATAGAAAAACTAAGGGAACAGACTCCCTCGATCAACCTAGAATCAAAGGGAACAAGCTCCCTTGAATAAACATCAAAGCCATAAGGCAAAACAAACTAGTATACAATGAAAACATCGGCTAGGAGACCTAAAAACAAGCAGTGAAACTCCTTCCAACCCAGCAAACAGCACGCTACAGCAGCAGCTGAGACGAGGAGAGCATCAACAACAGACCCCAGCAGCAGCCTGTTCTAGCACAACAGCAAAAGCCAGCCCTAAGCTATCAAGCGGCAGTATGCCAACAACGATGCCCTATAGAGGCATGGCTTCCAGCACTCCAATGCCGCAAGGACTGTGCATCCGGGAACGAGGAGATCAAAGCATTGGGGAGAGAGCCTCACCCGAATTGATCCCTAGTACAGTCAGACAGTAGCAGGGCCTACACATCTGCTCCAGCTTCCAGCAACTAGACGAGATCAAGCAATTGGGGAGAGAGCCTCACCCTGACTGATCCCCACTGGCAGATAAAGAAGCTTCAACCTCGCCACGGAGGCAGCAAAACAAAATATATACAGAGAAGAGGGTAACAGATACCCAAAACCAAAATAAAACCGGGAACAAGCTCCCAGGCAAATATAATAAGGAAACAAGCCATAAGGCTAACAAAAGCCAGACTGAGCTAGCAAGAAAATCTAGAGAGCACAAATCCAGCTAGGAAGATTGCAACACGACAGGAGAGACTAAGAGCCCATCATTGCCATGAAAAAACCAAGACATATAGTCAGAAACAAAGCCGAGCCTATACAAGGCACAACCGCTCTCCCAGCCAAGCAGGGCAAAGGAACAGAGGAACAAGCCATGCATGCACAGCTCAGCCATGCAGAGAAAACTCCAGCCAATCATGCAGAGACACAACACCATCCCAGTGACAGCCGAGAAGCTAAAACCATTAGGCGTACAGCTGCTCACCCTCACAGGACCATGCACGACCCGCCCACCTTTCAGCCAGGAAGACATCAACCATACAGAGAAGACCACGTGCATGCATGAAAGCACCAAAGCATGAAACCAGAAGCCAAGCTGAGCCGTGTAGATCCACAAGCCGGCATCCCCTCATTTTATAGCAGCTTCAGCCTATCATTGCCAAAAACAGCCGCACCTGCACACAGGGACAGGGGGACCACACATCCTCCACACAACCATGCACAAACAAAGCACCATAACAGCCAGATAACTGCCTGCACTATCAGCCAAGACCAGAGGCTAGCAAAGAATCCATGCAGAAACAAGAGACCCCATGCATGCCCAAAACACAATTACAGCATAAGAGCCAAAACATCGAATCATCTCCCCATGTGTCCTCTAATCATAGCGACACCTACACCGACAACATCCCAGGAGCCTGTCCATGCAGGGGCGAGGATGACATTGGCCAATAGCACATGCCCAGGTAGGCCAAATGAATCCCTTTACCAAGCAATCAGACAGCAAGCCCCAATCCTGCAAAAATTATGCATCCAGGAATTGGGGGAGATCAAATCTTTGGGGAGAGAGCCTCACCCTCATTGATCCCCTTAACAGGCAGACAGCAGCAGGCCACCTGGAGTCCCAAAAACCAGCAACAGTCCCAGGCATCAACGGCTGGGGTAGGGTGGCAACACTTGAACAGCTGGCCAGCAAAACACTGCTTCAAACCAACAACGCACACACTGTCCAGCTTAGAGGCCAGTATTAGTGGAACATGACCAGTCTAGCAAACCATATTCACTCAGCAGAGATGACAAATGCCACCCGAGATGCTACATCAAGCTCCTCTATTGTAGATATAGCAACACAGCAGAAGCACACCAACAGACCACCCTGCATGAGAATTGGCTGCCACTGGTACACTCCAATAGACACATGCATAAGCTAGCAAGAGTAGCCAAGGATGAAAACAACATTGGAAGCAACACCCAAGAGGGCCTATAGCAGCAGACCACAGCTACACCCAACACTGCAGGAAGCAGCAGCATAACAAGCGGTTCCAGGACATACAGCCTAGAATCCAATACTAGCCCCAAGAGGGCAACATCACAATCAATCTGCAGAGAACCTGCAGGTCTGGACAAAACAAAATAGCAAGCCAGGCTAGAAGTCACGCATGTCCAGCATCAAGCCGCAAGCCACGCAACTCCAACAATCAAACCACAGCCCAAGCAATAGCAGGGTATCCTCACTGATAACAGCCGAAGGACAGAAATCCAACCAGCTTCAGGAAGGTTAACAAACTGCAAACCAAGCTGTTTATGGCAGCAACACATGGTGCTATATCGTAGCGGAAAATTCCCATACAAACTGAAGCAAGCAGATTGAGCTCCAGCATACAGATAACTCAAACAACAAACACTAACTGTGCAAGACAGAGAAACCGACTCCATAGAAGCAGCAACAAAAACCAAACACCATGAGGTTGGAAGCCTCATGTGGATGCAGAGGGAACAAAGCCCTCTGAAAACCTAGCAGTTAGAGACATCAAGAAGGAGGGAGAGGATACATCCTACAACCTCCACAAGCACGAAAAGAAGAATTCACAAGCTCATGCCAAAAAACAGAACACCAACAGCTTCTCCAAGACCAGAAGACAAAGAGAGTACCTGAGGAAGGGCCTGTTGTAGCTCTAGCAGTGGCATGCCGAACATTAGAACAAAAAATTCTACAAACCCCATCAGAGAGAAACCAGAGCAGTTCCATGCCTGAGCAGGGTGTAGGTACCCTGTCAATAAGAAGCCAAAGGACCGCGACTCTGGGAGAAGTGGATTCCAGATCGTCTACTAGGACACCCATAGAGAGGGTGAGTGGACGAACAAAAGAGATAACCCTAATCAGGGAAAGCTGAAATCGCACACTAGATGGGGAAGCAACCCAATTGATGGAAGCAGAAATCAATTCCATGCCAGAGAGGGATAAGCCGCTGGCTGGATCATCCAGAAAGAAAGAAAGATCAACAAAATCGCCCTGAACATCCTCTGCTAGAAAAGAATCCAGAGAGGGGTTGACACGCTCAACCCTATATCCAACGGAGGCATCCTCAGCAAAAGACCCATCAGCTTTATGGGTTTTGGGGGTTGGATACTGGGGATCTGAGGCAGAGAGGGCAAAGGAGGCTTGATGCGAAGAGAGCGCATCGCAGTCCAAAACCGAGAGCTGATAGATAATAATCCGAAACTTCTCTTGGATTATGAACCGAGAGAAGAGATACCAAAAGAGGGGATTCTCAATGGCCATACAGAAGGCCAAAGGAGAAAGAGACCAAAATTCAGGAGCTGCAGAACGCCATTCCCATTGAGAGCTCTTTCTTTTTTTTTTGATCAAATATAAGAATATTATAGATCAAAAAGGCGCTGGAGACCAGCAATACAGGGAAAAGGGAACAAAGGCCCTTGACCAAATCAAAGCAAGACAAGCTTACTGAACAAAAAGAAAAGGGAACAAACTCCCTTGTACAAATGATCAGAGGGAACAGGCTCCCTTGAACAAGCATCAACGCCATAAGGCAAAACAAACTAGCATACAATGAAAACAGCTGCTAGGAGACCCAAACCAGCAGTGAAACTCCTTCAAACCCAGCTGGCAGCACGCTACAGCAGTAGCCTGGCGGATCCCCACTGGAAGATGAAGAAGCTTCAACCGATGCAAGAAACCAAAGCCCCTTTGGGCACCATAGAAACCAGGGGGCTGTAGTTGAAGGTAGAAGTTCCAACTAGCATGCAAAGACACCAGTGAAGGCAACCAACAACCACAGCCTTGAATGAACCAGCACCAAACATCCTAGAAAGAGAAGGACAGCAGCTGCTGTGACAAGGAGCAAACCAGGCACCAGCAAAACCAACCGGCAGTCCTCAGGCAGAACAGCTCAGTTGCCCAATCAGCAGACCAGTAGACACTAGCATAGGCAGTAACAACAATCCGGCAGCAACATAGGTGCATCAACGACAGCATAGATATGCCATCAGCAAGGGGTCAGAACATGACCCAACCGCAGACCCAAAAAGAGCCCTAACCAAGCACATTCACATAGCGGTTGAAGCAACCTGACTAAAGCTAACCAAAGCAAGCCTATCTTGCAGATCATAATTACAACACAAAGGCGGGTGCAGGGGACAGCCTCCCCAGGACAAGCACACCGAAAGCATCCCAAGGGAACATGCTCCCTTATACAGACAGAGTGATCTGAACCAGCAGACCAGCCAAACATCCCAAAAAGCTAGGGGAACAGGCTCTTACAGCAAAAGCGGCAGAGCAAACAACAAGCCTTGACAGAAGAGGCGACAGGCAGTACCAGATGCACCTGCAACCCAAGCCAGCAAAACAGGCAAGAACAAAACATCACAGCAACAGGCAGAAATGTATGACTGCACCAAGAAGACAGGCCTCACTGCACTGGAGACCAATCCGACAAGTAGAAGCAAAGTAAACAGGGGAATCAACTCCCAAAAACAAACTCCCAAGCTTGACAAGCAGGCAGGGAACAACAAAGCAAAACACAACCTGCAACAGAAAAGAATAGCAAACTGCAAACTCCCTAAAGACAGAATCACAACATAAACAACCAAGACCATATCAGATCTCGTCACGAGACTCCAAATATCCAGCACTGCCAAAAGCAGCAACAAGCAAGGTGAAAAACCATCAAACCAACAAAACCAAAATAAAACCTGCCAAAAGCCAAGCATATCTATGCATGGCATAACACAGAATCAGAGCTTCAAGTTAATCACAGGCACCATCAGCTACAACTGCCTTCATGCGAGATTTCTTGCGACTCTTACCCGTTGGGATACCTTGACCAAGAACAGAAGGCAAGTCTTTACTTCGCATCTTATAAGTAAACTTAGCAAACGGAGGATCAGAATTGCCCTTTGCAGTTGAGTCAGGCCCGGAAGAATCATCAGAGAGAGTGATAGCATCGGGCGGTGCAAGCTGATGAGGGTGCTCTCTTGAAGAGGTGCCACCTTTCTTAGAAATCTCCCTATTGGAAACCATAGGCTCTGCAGCGTCTGAGGCACCCCGACAGGGGTCAACAGCAGAGTAGGCATGCTGAGTGGAGACATCAGGCGGAGGAGCTAGCTTAAACTTTTTCCCCCCCTGAATAGCATCGCGACTCCCAGATGCCACCCCTACAGGATGGAGATAAGAGTCCCCAGTGTCCTGAACAATATCATCAGCAGGAGAAGGAAGGCCAGAGGCTCGCTTTAGCTTCCCGGAGGTAGAAGTACCCTCAGCACAAGAATTAAGCTTCTGACAGACATTACTGGTATGACCAGTAATACAACAAAAGGAGCAGAACCGAGGTTTGTATTCATAGATGACCTTTTGATTAATAATGGTGCCATCAGGCATGGAGAGGCTGATTGAATGAGGCAAGTCATCAGTCAGAGTTACTTCAACCATAACCCGAGCAAAAGACACCCTAGACATGGAGAGAGTAAGATCATCACATCTAATGTGTTTGCCAATAACACTGCTGATTTTGGAAAGGCAAGCTGGTGACCAGCATTCCAGAGGGAGGTTTGGAAGACGAACCCATACCGGTACAGATGACATGTCTGGCTTGCCATAATCAAAATAAGGAGGCATCGGCTTAAGCACCAGCGGTTTGCCCTGGACAGAGTAAGGCCCTCGACGAAGCACTCTGCCCATATCAGAGGCAGAAGAGAACCGAAATATCAGTCAGCCTGAATCATGTATGTGTAGAGTGGCATTGCAGTTCCTTGCATTGGCCATGTATTTCCCAAGGATAGTGTAACCAGGAGTTCGACCAATGGTATAACCAATTAAACACAATTTCCAAATGTCTCTAAGTTCACCGAAATCTTCAGGTGACAGAGGACATATATCCGAATGGTGAAATGAGCAAGTAGGAGGCAGATCATGGCTAGGGACAGTGGGAATCAAAGAATTGACCCTAGTGCAATCAGAATCAAGGGACAGAGGAATACCTGGTGCGGGGGAGACGGAGGAGGGGACACCCTGGCCAAGACCACCAGGAAGAGCAACGCCAGGGGCAAACCCATATACGTGTTGGGTACTCCCGACCATGGAGTCAGGACACCCATCCCAATTTTGTCTTGGAACCCCGATTACTCCAAGGGCCACACTGTTCATAACCTCTAGGGTTTGCTCATTGGAGACCGGAACTAGAGAAGTAGACAACCGTGAAGCTGAACGGGGTTGAGCAGCACGGGGTAGCACCGATTTCTTCTTTGATTTTCCCATGAAAAGACCCAAATTGTCGAGTGAATTCCAAAACATCGTACCACGTCGGTTCCACGGACAAACAGTGCAGAAACGGAGTCCAGAGGTGTGAACCAAAAAGAGCCGTGAGGAGAACTAAGATTAGGAGTAGAAATTGTTGTACAGTGGAGAGAAACGAAGCCTCACTACAGATTGCAAGACCTTTCTCTCACTACAAACCAGAGCTTCTCACTCCTCACCTTTCTCCTACTGCTTTTTTTTTTCTTTTTTTTTTTGATCAAATGTAAGTAATGTATAGATCAAAAAAAGAGCAAGACAAGCTTGCAATACAAGCTGGAAACCAGCATAACAGTACATGCACCATCACAGGGAACAGACTCCCTTGAATGGAGCAAAGAAAACATAAAAGGCAAGGGTAGGGGAACAGACTCCCCATAACAAGCCAGGCCTAGAAAGGAAAGGAAACCCAAAACAATAGCATGAACAACCCTCATGCAGGGTAGAAAAGCACAACCTACGGCCAGCCATTATAACCGAAGGGAACAAAAGAGATTACAATACAATTACATAAGCAAGCAGCACAGAAGGGCAGCCAGAATTCAGCAGCTTAACCAGCTAAGCCAAGACAAGGAGAACAGCCGAAGAAGAGCAGCTCTTCCAGCCAAGAGGAAATCAGCTAGAATTCAGCAGCTTGACCTTGCAGAACGAAGGAGCCATGCAGACACAGCGCAGCCATGAAGGGGTAACGCCAGCCAATCATGCAAAGACACACAGCGATCTACCATGCATAGAGAAGGACGACCTCCCCTGCAGCCAAGACGAAAAAAAAAAAGAACATAGACAGCCAAGAAACAGAGGACAGCTGCTCTCCCCTGCAGAATTAGATAACCATGCACGTCCAGCCCCCAATAAAGAGAGACAGCACATGCCAAAACGTGTCATCAGCTCATTCAACCGACACCCACTAATCCAATCAGCCTCGACAGCACATGTCAAAACGTGCCATCTGCTCAAACAACCGACATCCTCTATTCCAGTCTGCCTCAAGCAACCTCTGAGCGCCATGCAAACTAACGCCAGACCATGTAGAGGAGAAAGGAACCACGTAGAGTCAACACAGCCAAAACAGCTCAAAAGCAGCAACCAACATTTCATGCAAACAGGAACAAAGGAACCACGTAGAGTCAACACAACCAATCAGCGACAGACACCCACCATAATAACAACCACAACAAAGCCATCAACCATCTCAGCCTTGAACAGAGGCCAGCAGAGACAAGGAGACCCATGCATGCCCAGTCTACGTGCTATAGCACAAGAGACAGAGACATCCTATTAGTTCAGTAAAACGACATCGTAAAATCCATGCAGGGACGTGGAACGTGGGTATCATCAGCTAACCATGCAGAGGTGATAAAGGCTCAGCAGAAAACAGCCAAGGCAAAAACAAATAAATAAGTACACGTGGCCCGCCAAGAGCACAAGCTTCCAAGAGAAGAACCAGCCAATCAGAGTTGTTTATCCCCCGCCAGGATAAATACAACAGAGAATGCCATGCAAACACCATGCAGGATTTTAAGAACCAAAGAGAGCAAGAAAATGAAGAAGGTTTGCCAAACAAACTGCAATCCACCCCACATTTCCCCCTATTTGAAAGAGCCACGACGACCCATGCTCAACAAACAGCAGGCTGAAACAGAGCAACCAAAGCAGCAGGACCACGACTACTATCTTTTTAGCCACAACGCTGTTAGCACATCCAAAAGGGAGATCACCAGGCAACATTGATGTGTGTGTGATTTTTCTCGTGAAAATGCAGGATCATGAACAAAAGAATTTGAAATTTCCGAAAGACAAGGTCAGGTAAGGTACTCTTGCCCTCAAATATTCTTTTGTTCCTCTCCTCCCATATCAAGTATACTATCAAGCTGAGAGAGGCTCTGCACATTCTTGCCTCTAAATTCTTCTTTCTTGAGGTCAGACCACGCACTGCACTCTTGAGAGTTGCCATACATCTGTTTAGTTTCAGCCAGGCTTTAATCTTGTTCCAAAGAGAAGATGTCCAAGTGCAACCGAAAAACAAATGTCCATGGCTCTCCTCTTCCTATGAACAAAAGGTGCAGAATGTGTCAGTGGGGATGAACCTCAGTCGATCTCTAGTTCTGAGCTTCCCAAGCATAGCTAGCCATAGGATGGAGTTGTATCTGGGCAGAGACCATGGCTCCCAAACTATCTTCTCCCAGGGAACAGCTGGACTTTGGGGCCTAAGGGAAGCATAGGCATTAGAAATGAATCCACCTTCTCTCCGCTCCCAACCAGCCATTAGATCAATAACTGCTAGATGATTCCCATAGTTCTGGACAAGCTGGTTCTTTAGAAGAACGATAGACTTCCACAGTGGTGATGAAGTTTTATGAATCTGGACATTCCAAATGGAGTTGGCCTGTAAGTAGTAATGGTGTATCCATCGTATCCAGATG
>Ga0307517_10010342_pt1 | contig 13071 bp, 5 predicted proteins | sample 23_EM_MG_FD_194515 | JGI IMG/M metagenome (GOLD analysis project Ga0307517, IMG submission 194515) | Populus trichocarpa ectomycorrhiza microbial communities from riparian zone in the Pacific Northwest, United States - 23_EM | ecosystem: Host-associated > Plants > Roots > Unclassified | place...
AAAGGAAATGAGCATTGTTTCACAGGTCAATCACAAGAATGTGGTAAAGCTCTTGGGCCTGTGTTTAGAGACCAAAGTTCCATTACTGGTCTATGAGTTCATCTCAAATGGAACTCTTTCCAAGCACATCCACGACAAAGGTTCCCGGATATTGGCTTCCTGGACCAATCGTTTGAGGGCAGCATCGGAGGCTGCGCTTGCGCTTGATTATTTGCACTCTCTGGCAGACCCTCCGGTTATTCATGGAGATGTCAAGTCAGTAAACATACTTCTAGACAATAATTACACAGCAAAAGTAGCAGATTTTGGAGCTTCGGTGCTGATGTCTCCTGGCCAAACCAATATCTTAGCTACAAAAATACAAGGGACTCTAGGGTACCTGGATCCTGAGTATCTTATGACGGGTATTTTAACCGTTCAAAGTGATGTCTATAGCTTTGGGGTAGTTCTTGTGGAGCTTCTCACTGGAGAGATGCCAAACTCCATTTCCAAGTCTGGAGAGAAACGGAATGTTATTCAACACTTCATCTCAGCACTGGAAAATAATCATCTCTTCAAAATTTTGGATTTCCAGACAGCTGATGAAGGTGAAATGGATGAGATAGAAGCTGTAGCTGAGCTTGCAAAAGGATGTCTAAATAGCATGGGAGTAAACCGGCCAGCCATGAAGGAAGTGTCCGATGAGCTTGCTAAGCTGAAAGCTCTTCATCAGAAATCATTGGCTCAGAAAAATAGCTTGGAAACAGACTACTTGTTAGGCGAATCATCACACTCTTTCTGCAAGAATGCTAGTCCTCCCATGAACCAATCCCAGACTGTGATGTCATTGCAGATCGAGAACTACACTAACAGCAATTAAAGTCAGACCACAATCAGTTTCCAACATTCAATTAAGTCAGATAGCTCCATTAATATATTGTAGATTATGGCTATTGATGTTCTTGAGTTATTGTCTCTAGTAATTCTAGTGGAACTTGGAAGCTTGACATATTTCAAGAATCCAGATTTTCCATTTCTTGTCACCTGTGTTCAAATAAAAATTGTGTGTTTACAGGGCGTACTACTCTCTCAAAAAGAAATTGATAAGCACCTTCAATTTCCTAATCAAACCAGATTCAATGATGTTTACCTACATATTTCACAGATAGAGGAAGCTCCACAGCTAGCTCAAATTTCCATAGCATACGAATTCTTACCAAAACAAGATTCCCATCATTTTCTAGCCATTGCATGAGCAGCTATATCCATAGTTTTTAAAATCAACCCGTTGATCTGGGACAGGTCTCAGGTCAATTTAGATTTTTAATTCGATCAATTATCTCTCTATTCTTATCAAAACCCTTCTTGGTCTAAGCTTTGAGTCACCAGAATCATAGGTTAACCATCAAACCGGTTAGAGTTTTAAAACAGTTACTTCATCATGTAGAAATAAGCATTTCTTTTCTATTTTTGTATCTTCCGTACTTGCACACTTATAACTTTCCTTGAGAAAAAGAAACTATACTGAAAACTTGGGATTCTGTAATGACATCAATTGACCATTTTTCTTCTTTTCTTGTTTTGTTTTGGCAATAAAAAAATACATGCATAGAGCTTTTTATTTATAATTAAAATATTTTTTTAAAAAAAATATACTTAAAAAACTTTCATGTCTATTTTTTTACTAACAAAAATTATGTAACCCATGACTATGCCCGGTCAAATAACCAGAGATGTATTAACTAATACTTTAAAACCCGTGGGGAAAGTACTGTAGCTTTCCACACATGTTTTTTTTGTTTTTTTGTTTTTTTTCCAAAATTATCTTCTTTTTTTCATTTTTTTAGTTTTTTTTTTCAAAATTATTTTTGTCGATTTTATTTTTTACTATTGAACTGGTTGAGAATTTAGCTTTATAGTTTTTTTCTTTGAAACATTATCGATTGCTACAGTGTTTCCTCACATAATTTTTGTTTTGCTACAGTGTTTTTCCACATGTTTTTTTTCTAAAATTATCTTTGTTGAATTTATTTTTTTAATATTGAGATGATTAATAATTTAGCTTTGTAGTTTTTTTTCTTTAAAACATTGTGGATTGCTACAGTGTTTTTCCATATTTAACTAATACTCTAAAACATGTGGGGAAAGTACTGTAGCTTTGCCCACATGTTTTTTTTTTTTCATTTTTTTGTTTTTCTTTTCATTCCCCGTGTCATAACCCAATTCTGGGTTATTCCCCCAAAAAAATCATATTTTTTTTCAAAATAAAAATTAAAAAATAAAATAAAAGCTGGCAACGTGGAGAAAGCAGGCTAGGGAATCAAGTTGTAAGTTTTGGAGGAAATTCAAGGCCTAATTGTACCCCACTATGCCCAAAAATAGAGAAACAAATGCAAATTCAAGGTCAAATTAAATGATTATTGGACGAATTTGCATAAAAATTAAGTCCAAGGACATAATTAAATTTTTAATAAGTCAATTTGATTTAATCATGGGCCAAATTAAATTTTAATTATGTTTAAGAATTAATTTGGGTCCAATTGAATGATTTAATTAAGTGCAAGGACTTAATTATACTTTAAATGGGTCAAATTAATTTTATTTAGGGCTTAATTGGTAAAAACACTTAAGTTTGGGAGCCTAATTTGGGCTTAATTGAGAAGATTGGAATTTTAAGAGATCAAATTTAATTTTTACCAAGTTAATTGATTGAAATTAGGGGCCAAATTGCAAGAAAATTGAAGTTTTGGGGTCAATTAGGGGTTAAATTGAAGAAATTGACAGCCAAGGACCAATCTGCAAAAGGCGCCAGACTTAGGAGCTTAATTGACAAAAATCGGGGGTGAAATTGAAGAAATTGAAAGTTTAATGGTCAATTAGGGGTTAAATTGCATAAATCTGAGACCAAGGACCATATTGCAAAAGACGTGTAAATATGGGGCTTAAGTTGAAGTTTTGCAGGGGCCTAATTGCATTAAATCAAAAGTTTAGGGTCAATTAGGGGTTCAAGTGAAAGCAATTGAAAGAGGAAGGACTAAATTGAAAATCACTAAAAATCCCTAATTCAACCTAAAACGACGCCGTTTTGAGTGTTAAAAAAAGAGAGAAGAGGACCAGACGACGCGTCTGGTCACTATTCATTATTTTTTTTTTTAACAAACTGGTCTAGTTACCTACTTTGCAGCCGCATTTAATGTACCTAACGTCACCAAATTTGTCATACCTTACACAAAACTAATCACCAGGTATCCCTCTACGTCTGGGTATGGTCATCACCGGCTCACTGGCAAATAAACGGACGTGGCACCACCCCAAAGAGGCCACCTCAGGCAGCCTGCAGCTGCAGATTTGAAAGTGAACTATGCCTTCTTTGAGCCAACGGTTGGGATCTTTTCCAACCGAATTAAGGGCTGATAATTTTTCCCAGTGTAGAAAAGATTTCTCTCTTGCACTGCCTATAAATAGAGGCGGATTTGATGACCTGAAGGAGGAGAAAATCGGGTTCAAAGTAAGCCAAAAAACCAGCCTTCCTTCCTTCCTCTCCCTGCTGCAGATTTTCTTCTTCTGCTTCTTCTTCTTTCTTCCTCCGCTACAGGAAACCAACGCCACCATCATTTCTTCCTCCAGCTCCGCCTTGAGCAACCAGCACCGCCAAGCGGCCACCAAACAGCCACCGTGACTCTCTCCCTCTTCTCCTTCCAGCCTTTCTCTCTCCTTTACAAATTTTTCTTCTTCCTCCCATAGCCGACTCCGGCCACCATCACCTCGGTCGATGCCTCCTGAGCTACCAGCCAAACATCCTTAGCACGTCCACAACCCCCACGCCAGACAACATTCTCCTCCCCGTTTCGCCTCCTTCTTCGTCGAGGTCGCTGCATGCAGAATTCATTTCTGCATGCAACGACTAATTAATTAACTTCGGCCTCGGGCCGGGCCAGTTTTGGCCTAACCCAAATGGCTGGGCTGGGCTGGATCGGGCCCGGCCCCTATTTTTTTAAAATAAAAAAAATCCAAAAAATTTCAAAAAATCATTTAAAAAAGAATTTGTGATTTTTCTCGCATATTTTTCTACCAATTTTGTATAATATCGGGATGTATATTTACACTATAAAAAACAAATCTGGTATTAAAATACCTGGTTTTCTTCGAAATATCTCAAAAAAATAAATAAATAAATTTCAAAACATTTTCAAAAAAAAAAAATTGTTGCATACGGCCAAATTCTAAAATTTTTCCAAGCATATTTTTCATAAAAAAATAAAAATTGCATCTTTTTCATGATAAAAAATCCAAAAATGGATATCGTAACTAGTTTATGATTATCCATTAGGATTTGGCCAACATATCAAAAATCTTTACACCCTTCACAATTATTTGTTTTGCTATAGTGTTTTTTCACATGTTTTTTTTTTCTAAAATTATCTTTGTCGAATTTATTTTTTTAATATTGAGATGGTTAAGAATTTAACTTTGTAGTTTTTTTTCTTTAAAACATTGTGGATTGCTACAGTGTTTTCCCACATCGTTTTTATGTTTTTTTTTTGTTTTTCCAAAATTATCTTTGTCGATTTTTTTTTAAAATATTGAGCTGGTTGAGAATTACAACTGTAACTTTCCTCACAAAACATTATGGAATGCTATAGTGTATCCGTGCATGGGTCTTTTTTCTTTTTTTATGATTTTTTTTTATATGATTTTTTTTTAAATTGTCTTTGTTGCTTTTATTTTTTTATTCTTTAAAACACTGTGAATTGCCACAGTCATTCACCACATGGTTTTTTTTGTTATGATTTTTTTTTAAATTGTCTTTATCAATTTTATTGTTTTAATATTGAGCTGGTTGAGAATTACAACTGTATATTTTCTCATAAAACACTATAGATCGCTACAGTGTTATCCTAAATAGTTTTTTTTTCCTTTCATTTTTTTATGTTTTTTTCTAAAATTATCTTTGTAGTTTGTGTTTTTTAAAATATTATAAATTACAACAGTCTTTTTTCATGTAATTTTTTTTTATTTTTTTTATAAATCCACGATAATATAGAGACATGTCACGAGCCTGCAGCATCGCGCAGACATGGCATTTAATACACAACGAAGGCGGGTAAACTTGCCATCAAATGAAACGAACTCTTTTTACACCGTTTTTTATTAGGAGCCGAGGGAGCCTTGCTTCCAGTTGTTCTGCCATCAATTTAAAAGACCTATGGACCTAAAGGCCTTCTTTGAGTCCATAGGTCTACTATCAAATTGAGCCCATTATTGGTGATGGGCTTGTAAGTAACGGCTATCACTACTTTGTAAACTCCTAACTGTAAAACAATATAATAGAAAATAATTGGATTTGAATCTTCTCAGGTTCCTGAGGAGATCTAAATGCTCATCACTTTCGAAAAGGTTAGTAAATGTATCCTTTCCATTGGTTCGTTTTGTAAGTTACACACATCTTTCGTTGACATTTTTTCAGCTATTGGAGCAACAGTTTTCCTTGTAATCATTTGTCTACAATTCTACATGATGTGCAGGAAAAGAAAAAAAGTAAGGAGAAACACTTCAGAGAGAACGAGGGAATTGCTTAAAACATCATCGAGCAAGGATTTTCGGTGAGGCAAAATTAAAAACCAACAATTATGTTGATGATCAGAAACTTGGGAAGGTGGTTTTGGTTCTGTTTTCAAGGGAGTTTTAGCTGATAAGAGCTTGGTTGCAGTCAATAAGTTTAAAGAGGCAAACAAAGCTTAGATGAGCGAGGAATTTCAAAAGGAAATTAGCCTTGTTTTGCTGGTCAATCACAAGAATGTGGTCAAGCTCTATGGCCTGTGTTCGGAGACTAAAATGCCATTACTAGTTTATGAGTTCATTTCAAATGGAAATCTTTTCAAGAACATCCATGACAAAAAGTTGCATTTCCTAGCTTCCTGGGGCAATCGTCTAAGGATAGCATCGGAGATTACCCTTGCGCTTGATTATCTGCTTTCTCTAGCAAACCCTCCAATTGTTCATCGAGATGTCAAGTCGGTGAGCATGCTTTCAGACAACAATTATACGGCAAAGATTGCAGATTTTGGAGCTTCACCACTGATTTCTTCAGGCCAAACCATCATAGTCAAAGAAATATAAGCCACTTTTAGCTAGCTGGATCCTTAGTATCTTATGACAAAGTGATGTCTATAGCTTTGGAGGTGTCCTTGTAGAGCTTCTTACAGGTGAGCTGCCAAACTGAAATGTCAAGTCAGGAGGGAAACTGAACATTACTCGGTACTTTATCTCTATACTGGAAAATAATCATCTTTCCAGAATTTTGGATTTTCAGGAAGCTGATGAACGTGAAATGGATGGGATAGAAGCTGTAGCTGAGCTTGCAAATTATCATAAAAAAACACTAAAGCTACTGGTGATATGATTGTCCATCTACTATTCATTGTAATAATATAATTATGAATTTACCCTACCAAAAAATAATGACACTAGAGCTCCTAGCGAGGCCACCCGACTCTGCCTCGGTGTCGGGCAAGGTGACCAATGGTGAGCCGCTTGTAGGGCACGACTCTCTGGTTTTTCATTATTTCTTGGTTTTTTTATAACGAGGGGACGTGGGTTGCGTTAGGTTTTGAGTTTTGACAATGTTTGGGCAAGTGGGGGGAGAGAGGCGGGAAGAAACAAAAGAAAAAAACTAAAAGCTTCTCTTCCCCTATTGCACTTCCAGGGGAAGAAGAAGAAGAAAAACAGTGCTGCTTAAAACGACACTGTTTTTTTTTTAAAAAAAAAAACATGAAACAATGTCGTTTTGACTTAAATGCGTCGTCTCATTTAAAAGAAAATGGTGCCAAACTGCGTTAATTTTCAAAACAATCCTCAATGTTTGATTTGTTCAATCAAGTCCTCAATTGCAATTTTGATTTTAAGAATTCATTCAATTGCATTCCTGCCAAATTCAATATTCAGCCTTGAAGTTGGCTGCCTTGTTTATTTCGGTAATTGGTCTTCGAATTATACAATTTTATCCTCATTTGAGCAATAAACTTTTAATTTTTTCAATTTGGCCTCTAATTTAGTCAATTGCAGGCCCTCTGTTTACACGCATTTTTCATTTTGATCCTTGGTTTTGGATTTCTTCAATCAAGTCCCTAATTGGCCATCAAACTTTAATATTTATGCAGTTAAGCCCATGATTTGACTAAATCAACTCTCAAAAAATATAATTTGACCCCTGAACCTTAATTTCTTTTAATTAAAGCCCAAATTGACTTAAAAATCAATTTCTCTTGCAATCAAACCCTCCGTAAATTCAATTAAATCTTCAATAAAATTTAATTGTGTTCATAAATATCTGATTTTGAACTTTTGTTTCTCAAATTAAATTCTCTTTGTCAATAAGGCTCTCATAAGTTAAAAAAAATACTGTCAGATTTCAATATTTGTATTTTTGAACCTCCTCAACCAATTTCTAGCTATTTTTCGGGCGCTCCAGCATCCTTTTCTCACTGTTATTATTTTTTTGATTTTTTTGTTTTTATTCCAAATATATTTTTTAAGTTTTGGAAGAGAAAAAATGAATTTGGGGAATAACCCAAAATGGGTTATGACAAAGATGATGTTTTATTATTTTTTATCCTCTTTTTTGTTTTGTTTTTTTTTTAGTTTGATTCTATTGGGTTAACCCTCTATAGTTTTTTTTTTTTAATATAACCCATCCCATTTTTCAATTTATAAATAATCTATCAAATTACAAGTATTTTTTTAATTTCACCCGCTATGATTTTTTAATCTTTCAAATTTGGTCCTTATTATTTTAATTGCTATTTATTTTGTATGCAATCATTTTTTTTTTTTCAAATTTTATCCTCCTTGGGTTTTGTTCTCTCAAATCTTATCCTCATTGTTATATTGTTATTTTTTTTTTGTTTTAAGAAGTTTTTTTATTAATATTTTTCAACGATTCATATAAAATTAAATTGATTGAGAGTTAAGGTTCTTTATTGAATTTGAGCCTAGAATTTAGTGAGTTATGGGTTTTAGAAATTAGATTAGATTTAAAAAGTTCAACTGAGTTTGCTTGGTATTTTTTTAAAGCATATGTTTTTTCTTTGAGTTTTGCTTTGTTAATTTTTTTATAATATTTTTTATTAGATTGTTTGATAATCTGAACAAACTTAGATTCATTCTATTTATCTTTTTATAATTAGGTTTTTTAACCCTAATATTTTTTTTACATTGAAAATTTCTTTTCTTGTGGATGTCTAAATAGCATGCATGGTAGTAAACCTACCAACCACGAAGGAAGTATGTGATAAGATTTCTAAGCTGAAAGCCCTTCATCAGAAATCACTTATTAGGCGAATCATCAGAATCTTTCGGCAACAACGCAAGCCTTTCCCATGAGTACTCAATCCCAATAATTAATGTAATTAATGAAAAAAATATGAAGTGAAAGTTTTAATTGATTATGGAATTAACATGGATAGCTTAAACATCTCTCTTCACTTTCCACTTGAGAAATTACTTAGGAAAATTATATATTTGTAAGGAAAATACGAGCCTATTTGACTACGTGGTTGAGTTATGTTTTTGCTAAAATTTAATTTTTTTTAAATTAATAATTTATATTTTTAGATCATTTTAATGTGCATCGAAAATAATATTTGTTTTAAAATATTTTTAAATAAAAAACACTTTTAAATTATAAAAAATAACACCCATAGACTTTACATAAATAGCTTTCACCTTCATGATTAACCCACCTTGCAATTATAATGAAAGACATGGGTGGAGAGCTCAAATCCAACCACTTGACATTAAGATATTGGATTGTTTTAGTACTATGAATTTTCTATAAATATTTTGTTGGCCTTCCCAAAATAATAAAATAAAAACTAAAAAGAAAGATGCAAGGAAGGACTCTTAAGGTTTCATTGACCTGATCGTATTATTGCAACTAGTCATAAATTAAATTAAGATAGGCGAAATGAAAAAAAAATGATGGGCCTTAGAATTAAGGTCATGGTGCCATCCCCTTGTTGTGCTTTTAGTATGCGTATAGTGGGCCTAAAAAACCTCCAAATAATTCCCATCTCTACGTCATGGTCATGTTATAATATTTTTAATTAATTACATTTCGGGGATGCATTTATTGGCTTTGGAATGAGTATTTATTTTGGTGTTTGTGTTTATTTTTCCCATAACAATCATTAATTACTCTGCGTATCCCCAACGTCAAGGTCAGTGGCTGTGATTTGGCTTCATTGGGGTTTCTATAGTTTGTCTACACACATGTATTAGTAATTTTAGACTTTGATTTGGTCAATGTTATGTGAATTCTTCCTAGCTAGGTACCCCTATTTTGTAATAATGATTTCTTGATTTATTAATTTTTAACTCTATCATCATATCTACGATCAGAAGTTAAATAATTTCTTGAAATTAAAAAAGCTCCAATACGAAGAGCGTGAAAACATTAAAAGATTTAGATATAATTGATCATCAAATCAATGGACAAGTTGCAGAAGCTAGTGGTTTGGAGCTTCTTCATACAAATCTTCTAGGGGTCAATTGCTACTTATTAAGTTGGGAGGTGCATAGTCATGTGGGTGTTTTTGCTGATGATGTCGCTATTATTATGTCCAGTTGCAGCATCAACAGCAAGGCCAGATGTAAAACCAGCTAGCTGCCAAGATAAGTGTGGGCAAGTTAGTGTTCCTTACCCCTTCGGGATTTTGGAACGAAACTGTGCCATGAATAAGCACTTCTTTCTAAACTGCACTTCAGGCGCTGATGGGCAACCTCAACTGTTGATTGGAAACAATATTCGTGTTCGCAAAATATCAGTGCTAGCTGGAGGGCACGGTCACTGTGGGCATTGAGGCAGCATTAGACTGCTATAACAAAACAGGGAACATAACAGATGAATTCTCTCGGCATATCAGACTTGGATCAGGCCCCTTCATGTTCTCAGACACCCGAAATGTATTCATAGCTATTGGTTGTGATACCTTTGCTCAGGTGACCAACGAAGATCTTACATACGGAGCTGCATGTCTCTCCATATGCACAGAATATGTGAACATGTCAGATGCAAATCCTTGCTCAGGTTCTGGATGCTGCCAAACCTCAATCCCCAAGGGCCTCAAGTCACTAAACATTTCAACTTCCAGTTATAACAACCACACGAATGTTTCGGACTTCAATCCTTGTGGAATTGCCTTTTTAGTGGACAGAAGCTCCTTGAAGCTTTCAGATGGGCCGCTCTCTCGCAAGCCAATTTATTAAGATGGTGCAGATACAAGGATATCGTTGCTTATGCAAAGAAGGGTTCGAAGGAAACCCTTATCTCCAAGATGGCTGCCAAGGTAAACTGGCTATTTCTTTTCTTAATTAAGGCTTTAATCACTACAAATTATGCTTATCTTGTTCCATGTGGTCTCTTGTCAGTGCAGTGTTCATCAAGTACGATGAGATTTTTTATTTCCACTAATATTTTTAACATTTACAACAGATATGGATCCAGGAAAAAACCCTTGTGAAGAAGGTACTTGCGAGTTGCGAGAATGTGATTGGAGATTACAAGTGTCGATGTCCACTTGGCAAGTACGGTGATGGTAAAACAGGTTGTAAAGGACCTGGCATCATCACAATTATTGCAGGTAATTAGCTTTCTTTGCATTTTCCACTAATATTTCTTTGCATTACTTGATATGTATGTTTCCCAACCTTCAGTTTTTTACACACACGCACCTGAAGCATTTAATAAGAATATATACTAGTTATTTGATCTGTGACTTGCCGCAGGTCAAGTATTTTTTTTTTAATAAAACAATAATTTTTATTTTTTTAATATAAAAAGATTTCAATCACAAATAAAAAATTTCACATATTTATTTAATTAAATAAATTAAGAATTATCTATGCAAAAAAAAAAACAATTATAAAGCATAATTCCTATCCAACTGAAGTTAACTAGTTATACTTGTGACTTGGATCATGAATTTCATTGAGCTAATAAATAACTTTTTTCAATAATTTTTTTATTTAAGATGGACACCTATAAAATTAAGAGCCAACAAAAAATTAGGGCAATTGAAAAAATATATCAAATTGAAACAAATTATGTTGCCTAATTAATAATCAACAAAATATTAAATGATAAAATTAGAAAAAAAAAATTAAGCAAGAAAGATCAATAAATATCAACTGTGATAGATAAAATTTAAGAAAAAAAATAAAAAAAAGGAAAAAGACCCAGTCACTCGAGCCTGGTTGGCCTAGAGCGAAGTGCCTTAAGAAAAAGGCTCAAGCGCATTGCCTGGAGTAGCCTATGTGCTTGGGCCTTATTATTATTTTTTTAATTTTTTATTGTTGTTTGCCTTTAAGTTTTTAAAGAAAAAAAAAGTAGGTGACTTGTTATCTACCCTGCCAAGATTTTAGCGATCAAATTCAAGCTGTGATATGTTTCAGACAAAAAAAAAACATTTTCAACCATGTTTCTATAAAAAAAAATACACCCTAAATACCTTTTAAAACATATTTATGACCTTAAACAACTCAAAAATTATACCGAAAACCCACAATCAACTCCAAGCCAAAACTGTTTTCATGCTCAAATCTATCATAAAAGTAAGTTAAGGGAAAAAAAAACATAGTATAAACTCTCCTTATTAAAAGAAACTCATTAATACTAAAATCACTATTTTTTCATAGCTTGAATTGATATAAATGATCACTTTCTCTCTCTACTACTAGAATTTAATATTTTTCTCTCTCCTTTCTCAAACCGAGGATCAAAAGATAATGAAAATAAAATTTGAGACAAAAATTGACTTTGTTCTTATATTTTAAAAATTGAAGGGACCAATTATTTATAATTAGGAAAGTTAGGGGACTCTACAATGAAACATTTCACCTAAATTTTTTTAAAGCCATCAATTCCCTATATTTTTTTCACTTTGATCTCCGGTTTTTTAATCTCACCCCTTTCCTGTCAAATTAATCTAAATTAGCTTTCAATTCAGCAATTTAAGGATGAATTTTAAAAAAAAATGAAATGAACATTTATTTTTTACCATAGAAGTCCACATGAATTGTAAAAGGATCTACAGTGTAAGACAAAACAATATGTTCTCTTGCCTATTTTTTAATGGTCGCTATACATGTATCCCATGGTTTTAATATGCCTCAGCCAAGTGATATTTTCAACTCAAACCATATGCCTGAGATAAGTGATATTTTTTTCCTCTGAATACAGTTATCGGTCTGGCCCTTAGAGTGTTGTTGTTGCTCATTGGTGCTTGGTGGATGTCCAAACATATCAAAAGAAGGAAGTGCATTCAGTTGAAGAAGTTGTTTTTCAAACGGAATGGTGGTCTCTTGTTGCAGCAACAATTATCCTCGAGTGATGGTAGTGTTCAAAAGACAAAAATATTCAGTTCAAATGAGTTGGAAAAGGCGACCGATTATTTTAATGAGAACAGAATACTTGGTCATGGCGGCCAAGGCACCGTTTACAAGGGAATGTTAGCTGATGGGAATGTGGATTAGCTGTGAGCAAAGGGTGGCTGGAAAAGTTACAAGTAGCTAGCTCGGCAGTTAGTGAAATCTGTACTAATAAATTAATACCGCAGTACTAGTAAGAAGTAAGAACGGAATCAGAAGAATAAGGATATAAGAAAGAGATACCTAGCTCCTCCCTCCCCAGACCTCCACCACCAAATCCACCTCCACCACCAAGCCCGCCACCTCTTCATCCTCAAAAGAACCCTTTATAGAACCGGATTCTGTAACGCATTGTCTTGGATATCAGTCACAATTTGGAAATCTAATAGTTTGAAGGTTTCTGAAAACCTTCCTCAGACTTGTCAGCGTCGCTGGCCGATTTCTCCTTCTTCCACCGTTGGATTAACACGAAATTTGGGTAAGTTGTGTGTCACTATAGTTCCCACATCCTGACCAGAGCGATCGTGTATATTTGAATTCACTAGAGAAATCTTACCGTTTGAAGATTTCTGGGCAAATCACTCTCGGAACAGTCAGAATCGCCGGCTTATTTCTTCTCTTTCTACCGTTGGATCCATCCGAATTTTGGATATGTGATGCGTATGG
>Ga0307517_10010345_pt1 | contig 13070 bp, 8 predicted proteins | sample 23_EM_MG_FD_194515 | JGI IMG/M metagenome (GOLD analysis project Ga0307517, IMG submission 194515) | Populus trichocarpa ectomycorrhiza microbial communities from riparian zone in the Pacific Northwest, United States - 23_EM | ecosystem: Host-associated > Plants > Roots > Unclassified | place...
CCCTTATATAAGTGATTACACAAAGTATGTAGACTTTAAATTATGTCTTTGATAGTGAATTGAAGGCGGATTCCCCCCCGGATTCCCCCGGAATCCACTGGAATTCCGGAATTCCGGCTCATTCCTGCGGATTCCCCCCGGAATACCTGGATTCCCTGGATTCCCCCCGGATTCCGGGGGGAATCAGTGGGGGAATGAAAAGTATTGATAACGTGTAAGAATCACAAGTGCGAGCACTTTGATTATGAAACAAACAATGAGTACGAGTGCACGCGTGAACGATCGAAGACTACACCTATGTCTAGTGAGTCTGTATGTGATGTGAGGCTGGCACCTGTGTCTAGTGCGCCTATGAGAATGAAAGACTAGCCTATTAAGCTAAAGTCTTGAAATGTAACAAGATGGATGAAACACGAGTGTTCGGGACTTTAATCACAATTCGCGACTACAACTCTAACTGTTTTCTGATCACACAAAAAGCTTGTGCTTTTATAGTATCAACACTACACTTCAACAGCTAGAGTTTATTAACACTGTGCACTAGGATTTGCAGGGCAATTCACTACTGTACCACCTAGTTTACGAGCATATTTATACTGTTTACGAGCCAAGACTTTTACAAATGAACATGAAATAAAAATGGTAAATGTGAAATAAGACAGAACGGAAATGGAGAAACAGGAACCATACAAAACGGTTATTGCGAGCATAGTTTACCGATTCAACAGAACAGTTATTGGTATAGGCACGCAGCTGTTGAACCCGCGCGGGTATCTTTTTGATCGGTTGCAATCATTATTTGTCTGATGTGATCTGTCTTCAACTTTCAGATCAATCATTGATTCTTGCGAGGTGCGCAACCTCTATTAGTGTAAAGGTGCGCTCATTCTCTCCTTTACTTGATAACACATGCTATTGCTTGCATAGAGCCAGTTCCTTAGTTTTAATCAAGGATCCATTTATCGGTCATCTCCTATTCGAACAGCCCCTAGGTTTGTCAGGGTCTGACACTAATCTTGCTTGCAGTTCTAGTTTTGCCCCCATTCCCTTTTGTTACGTGCTTGCATATATAGTAACACCCATTGGTATGTTTTGTGGTTACTTGTCGACACGGCCACACTTCATTATTGATAGCGGGACTTAAGGTTTTATGACATATTGTGAATGCACGCATATTAAGTACACTTGTCCAGACTTAGTAATAAGCCACGAATAAGTCTCTTTAGTGCTCACAGTTCGTCATTATTGATATACACGTGCGTTCACTTGATCAACTAGTCTGGGTCTCACTAATAATCCTTATTAAGTCTTAGTTCTACTTGTAAGATCATAAATAATAAGGTAAAATCGCAAAGTTTCGTGTATAAACCAATATGACCCTTATCAGCGCAGTGGCAAAACCCTTGGAAATAGCAACGTCATGGTGCTGAAAACTATGCTGCATGGAAAATGGAGGGGGTACTGTGCATGATAAGCATGCCACGCACCTGGAACCGTTTTCTCATTGTGTTACTCTACTACAACATGATGTGCAGTTTTACTAATGCTCGCAGTTTTGGGGTTGTTGTCATCAATGGGCTGGGTTTGAGGGCATGGATGGGCCACTGGAAGGTGGTGGGAAGAAGGAATTTCGGATCAAAGTCATTTTACCTGCAGTGTTCCAGACTAATGTAAGTTTCAAACTCCGATGCTGCAACGCTGCCAGTATCCGCATACCCACCTCATGGGTACGGGTTTGGCTGGGGTACAGATTTTCGTACCTGTACCTGTACCCCCACTTACCCATTGCTTGTACCCACACGGGTTTCCATACCTGTGTCGATCACTACTTGCTTCTACATTGTCTATCCAATTTGACCAAAAAGGGCAATGAGATGATCTTGATGAGGCAATTTCATTGTACAGACAGGCTATTGAGCACCAAGCACTATTTCATCCCAATAGATACAGTGGCTTACATAAGTAATGCACTGCCACAATCTCGTTTGATTATCAGTGCGCCATGATCGCAGAAATGAACATATCAACACAAATCCAATTGGAATAGAGGCACTAAGGTCCTATGTACGAGTACCCCATGCTGTAGGAAGTGTAATAAAGCTACATGAAGATAATGAACAATCTCAGTCAAAAACCATGTGCATTTTTTTTGACTGTCCAATCTCCCTCAGAAAGATCTGCGATGCTTGGAACCACATCGCCAATCCACACCTTCGCACATCTAGTACTTGGTATGTCCACCCCAAGCCTCCACTAGAGCAGCAACGTGACACAGCATGCTCTCATAAAGCTTATCCAGTGCTTCCTGAGAGAAGTTTTCCCATTCCTCCTGAAGAGCATCCCACATCTCATCCTTGTTGCATGGCAGTGGGTTGCGAGCATGAATAAGGGCATCCATTTGGTCCTACACATGCTCGATGATACTCATATCAGGGCTAGAAGGGGCCCAGGGAAGAAGACGGATACACTTGGTCTTGAACCAGTATGTGGCGAGCTTCGAGGTGTGCTTCAGATTGTTATCCTGCTGAAAAATGGGGGTTGAGTTGCCTGTTCTGCAAAGTCTGAGAGCCTTTAGACTTCTGAGAAGCTATTGATCGAGGATTTTAACATAATCCGGTGCACACATGATCCTGTCAATCTGGTGAAGCTGCCCCATGCCCTTGCTGGAAATACACCCCCAGACCATGACCGATCCACCACCATGCTTGATGGTTTTCTTGACGTTGTCAGGCTTGAATTATGTTTTGAGTAAAGTTCCCATAAATCCTCCACAATAACTCAACACAAAATAAGGGTAATTCAAGAACTGTACAATTGGCGCTACCCCAATAGACAATAGCAAAGGCTAGACCACACCCATAAGGCCTGCACCACTCATGCACAGCCATGCATAGCCTTGCACAGCCTTACACAGTCTTGCATAGCCTCACACAGCCTCACACAGCCATGCACAGCCATGCATAGCCTTGAACCCTTGTTTCATACTTTGGCATGTGATTCTCTACTTTGGCATGTGAAATCCAGCCTTAGTAATACTTTACTCGGCACTTACTAATCCAGCTCTAGTTTGGTAATTTGAATGACTAAAAGCTCATAATTTGGTCCCAAAGTCATTACCAATCACCCCAAAAGTATTACCAATCACCCCAAAAGTATTACCAATCACCCCAAAAGTATTACCAATCACCCCAACAGTATTACCAATCACCCCACTTTCATTACCAATCACCCCATTGTTATTACCAATCACCCCACTTTTATTACCAATCACTCCATTTCTATTACCAACAAGCTTTGCTTGCCCATGGCGAAGCCACAGGAGGGGGTATTCACCTTTATCAAAATGACATGATAGCCAAATGACAGAGATATTAGAATTAGTACTTTGAAGCAGTCAGATTCACTTTGCGAATCTTCCTGCATCAAAGTGCTGCATCCTATTTTTGATATTTGGAACTTTGAAGCAGTCAGATTTGCTTCACAAATCTTCCTGCATCAAAGTACTTCATCCTATTTTTTTGAATTTTGGTACTTTGAAGCAGTCAGATTTGCTTTGCAAATCTTCCTGCATCAAAGTACTTCATTCTATTTTTTTATTTTTGGTACTTTGAAGCAGTCAGATTTGCTATGCAAATCTTCCTGCATCAAAGTACTACATTTTATTCCATATTTTTGAGTCAAGTGTATTTATTTATGATATACAACATAATGAAACAGAATATATATAATATGTATGTAATAATTCAATCATATGTAAAAAAAAAATAATTAGTCAATAATTACTTCTGGATAAACTATGTTTTTAGTTACAGAATCAGGTTTGTTTTCCTCCCAGATGGCTTTGATATTCTGTGAAGCAGTCACTCTTGAAATCGCTACATAAAGCTGTCCATGTGTAAATACTGAATGTTGAAGATTGAGCCCTACATTAGCCACTGATTGACCTTGTGACTTGTTGATTGTCATTGTAAAGCATAGATTAACTGGAAATTGTCGACGGCAGAACTCAAATGGAATTTGAGTGTCCTGAGGATTCAAACTCAACCGTGGAACAAATGCTTTTTTCCCCATGAATTCTCCTGTTAAAAGTCTGATTTCAATCACACGACTTTGCATTCTTGTCACCACTCCTCTTGTGCCATTGCAGATGCCATGAGAGGGATCAATGTTGCGCAACACCATTACAGGACAGCCAATTTTCAGAGTCAACTTGGCCAAAGGAAGTCCAGAGCACTGGATAGTGTTGAGGTATTCAACAGGATACATCAGATCCCCCTGATCTCCATTTCCTTCACCGGTAGGAATTGAGTCAGCACTATAGTAGATTTTTTCCTCTCCAGGAAAAGAGTCCAGAATTTTCTTGTTTAGTTCATGGACATCATTATTCCGGCTGCAAAGAATAGTGTGATCTGCATAATACTGATCAGGCTATTGAGTTGCACTGACTCCAGGATAAATTGTGTCAATCAGAGACTCGACTGTGTTTTCTGGGCAGTGAAAGTGATCTGGCAAAGTGATGTTATCTGATGCATCAGTGAAGTTTCCATGTCCAACTCCAAGTTGCCACTCTGCAAATTGGCGCTCAACATCATTGCCAGTGTTGAGACGCATATTTTGAGTGAGATATAAAACTGTAATAGAATGCCACAAATGAGAATGCTGAAGATTGGCACCAACAACCTGAGCATGTGATCCCTTGACAATAACAGGGAGAATTTGTTTAAAATCACCACCAAAGACCACCACAATTCCTCCAAAGAGTTTGTCATTGCCCCGAACATCCTGAAAAGTGCAATTAACACATTCATGAATATGGCGATGCTGCATAGGGGCTTCATCCCAAATGATGAGATCAGTGATGCAGAGGAGATCTGCAATTTCACCATTTTTTGGAAATGAACACACAGACTCCTCATGAATTTTGAGAGGAATTTTGAAGCAGGAATGAGCTGTTCTTCCTCCAATGAGTAAAAGAGCAGCAATTCCTGATGATGCCACACAAAGAACAATTTTTCCCTGGCTGCAGAAGTGGTAACTGAGAATTTTATAGAGAAAGGTTTTTCCTGTTCCTCCAGGACCATGAAGAAAGAAGGTTTGCCCTGATTGTTCATCTACTGCTTTAACAATTTCATCAAATGCAGCACGTTGACCTTGATTGAGGCGGGGAATGTTTTCAGCAGCTAATGCAGCCTGCTCATCCACATTGTAGCGCTGATCTCTGATAAGTGGATTTCCAATGAGTTCTGCCCAGTTTCCAACTGGGAATGGTAACATAGGCCATTCATGCAAAGACTGATTGGAGGATTGAAGTATGCGATCAATGAGATAGAGGCCATAGTCAAACACATCCTCCTGAGTTGGATCCACTCAGAGGTTGTGATGCTCTAATGCATATCTGAGATCATCACAGATCTTATCACGGAACTGCATCCATAATGCCAATGGATCTGATGGAGAACAGTCACGTAAAATAATAACAAAGAGATTGCGCAGCTGGTGACCACTGGCCATCTCTCCAGCCTCCTGAAGGCACATCCTCCACTCATTATCATCCTCAAGAAGACCATGCATAAAGCATGCTTCTCTGTATGTGGCACAGACATGATCACCAAATGTGTGAAGACTTTTGAAAGAGGTAGCACCTTTGATAGCAGTGAGAAGAGTTCTGAGAAAAAAGCGTTCTCCAGCACGTGGGCTTGTATAGTACATCCGCCCTATAGAAAATTCCTGTTGGCGTATTTTCCATTCACGTTTATTTGTCTTTTAGACAAACTTTGAGGGAAAATCCTGATAAAGTAGATTTCTGGCCTCAGGATATTTCTCATTTTCCTTGAAGTAAGCAGTCAGTTTTGTGTTGCGAGAGACAGCCCTTTTTATCACATCCCCTGCATCTGGAGCCTCATATTCATCCCAGGATATGAGATCCTCTCCTTCTAAATGAACTTGAAGGTGTGTGACTGAAGGTGACTCTTCATGCATATGAAATTCATATATATGCCAGCCACTTTCACAGCCAGAAAGATATCGTGCATCCAGATAGAGCTGTGCTTCATCCTGGCAAGTGCCAAACTGCATAGTGGTGCGATCATGGCCTTTATAGACATATTTGTAGATATACTTGATAGCTTTGATGGAAGCAATAGACTCCACATTAATATGGCAGCGACATTTCCACAACAACCATGGACAGTATGGAACTACCCATCTGTTGTCCACTTCTCGTTCAGAATCTCCTTGGCCAATCTTGAATTTCTTTCCAGTGTCTCGCCTGCAAAGCTTGGCATAAGAATCTGTAGTCACTACTGTCTGATCTTGGAACAGCTTTGGAAAGTTTTTGGTGCACTTTTCCTTTTCAATGCAAGGGGCATTGGGGTTATTGTGCTCACTTCCACATGGAGTATGAACCATGACAGACTTGACCAACTCAAAGAGCTCAGGGTGTTTCTCTTCATCAGGGAATTCAGCAGACAGAAGGCTATCAATCTCTTCTGGAGTGCGCAGTTTGGCATCTGGATGAAAAAAAATAATCATATGCATGTGTGGAAGTCCACGTTTTTGAAATTCAATAGTCCAAACTCGGGCAACAGTACGTCCCATAATGCCATCTTTGTGGATATCATTCAGCATCTCTTTCATTTTGGCATGGAAAACACGGACAATCAGATCAGGTCGGTCTGAGGGTTTCTGGCCAGGAAGTAGCTCAGCTTTGATCTCTGGCCAATTAGGATTAGCAGTGGCAGTGAGAAAAAGATCTGCTCCATGGTAGTAACGGTTGATAGCAAGTGTGTCCTGACAGTGTTGAATCATATTATGTGTACTGCCTGAAAAGGATGATGGCAGTATAATGGGCTGGCCAAGGTTTGCAGTGTCAACAGTAGGATCTGCAGCAATAGCATCTGCAATTCCCTGACAGTGATAAACACGAAGCTTAGCCTGGTTAAGTTTGACCCATGTAAGACGACTCTGTTCTGTGATTGCCCATGCATCTACTATAAACTCCTGAAGCAGCTTTCCAGCCATAAAGAGATGAAGAGATTCATCTACACGTGGAAAAAGGCGATAGCGAAACCACTCTGCCTGGGTCACATATCTCCACTTCCGTGATACCTGATTATTGTTTTCTACAGCATCTTCATCATCAGCAGCTGCAGGAGCAGGAGCATCATCTGCATCTGCACAAAGCATTCTCTTGTGCCAACCCAGTTGACCTGTTGGAAAAAGAAGAACATAGTGGAGAGAAGGATACAATGGATGCATCTCACTAATGCGCTGAAGAGGCTCGCCATGGCAATGGTAAAGAATGATATCGTGAGCATCTTGTGGTTGGTCACCATCTCCAGAAAGGATAACTGCAATTTCATTTGCTGCAGCTGCAGTAGGAAGATTGTATTGTCTGCGGTCAGTGCTTTCATCAAAGCGAAGAGCAATCTTGCACTGCTGGTCAGGAGGCATATTGGATGTGAGCTCCAAAGCCTGCTTGTATAACTGGACACCTAGATGATGATTGAATAAGGTATCCTGAAGGGTTTGCATCGTGCCCCTGTGTAAGTTGTGATTTGCAGTATGACCCATACGATAATCAAGTGCCTCAGCTCCATCATAGATGTAAAGCTGTGAATATAATGGGGTTTGACCCTCAGGTGGAAGCAGAGATCCTGCTTTATGGCTAAGCTTTCCATGGACCTTGAATACATAAGGTCCTGCACCATTGCGGTTGACACTGTCATCTACCTTACAGCCCAGTGAAGTCATTGCAAGTGCATTATTGTACTGCCAGATATGCTCACGAAACTGTTTTGCAATATGGTCTTGACCTTGTAGCAAGTTTAGAATTTCCACAGGTGGATCTTCCAGCTTTGGTAGCTTAATTTTACCACTTGTACAGCACATTCCAAAAAGTGGATTTCGCTTGGATGACTTGACCAATCATTCATCCATCCAATGAAGGGCCTTGTAGCTGCTGCATTCAACATCCATTTTTCCTAAAGAATGAACTGGCCAATTTCGATTAAATGGTTGGTGTGCATCAGGAAGTGCATTTGTGTTATTTGGCAAAGGTGGAGGTTCATTTGGCAATGGCAATCCATCAGGCTGGACAGGTAGTGGGGGTGGCATAGGAAATGGTGCAGGGGCTTGACGATATTGGTATGCACGCAAACCTGGCATTGCTGGCAAGGCAGCCACTTGTGCAGCTAATCTACCTGGAAGATGGGGATACATCTGAACTGCTGCTTCTTGTGGTGGTGGTGGTGGTGGTGCAGGATTAGGTGGAGCTTGATGGTTTCTAAATAGCTGTGGAATAGGCATTGCACCCACTGTAGCCACTTGTGCTGCTAATTCATTTGGAAGATGATGATATAAAGGCACAGGTGGTGCAGGTGCAGGTAACTGAACAGGTGGTGGTGGTGCAGAGTTTTCTGGGGCTCGGCGGCCTCGACGCTGGCATAGAGCAGGCATTGGAGCCATTGCACCAAGTGCAGCCACCTGTGCAGCTAATCCTGCTGGAAGATTATTATATGCCTGACCATTATAAACAGTAGGTTGCCCAGGGGCAGCAAAAGGATCTACACTACTATTAGGAACTGCAGGCAATGGTGCAGAAATATCTGGCAAATTAAATCTGGGAGGGGGTATGCAACTACTATGAGGTTCTGATAAACGTCGATGCTCTGGACTTTCCAGAACACGACTATCACGCTCAGCCTGTTGGGCAGCAATCCGGACTCTCTGAGGGGTGTTTGGAGGAGTTTCAGGCCTAATATTTAAAGAAAAATGAGTTTGATAGAAAGAAAGAAAGAAAAACTTACATATTATGCAGAAAAAAGTGAATACAGGATAGTGCAGGGAGAAATATTGCAGTCTAAAGTGAAATCTATGCAAATTACAGCCTAATTCAGGCCAAATAATGACTTAAAGGCTCACCACAGCTGTAAATTGGGGTTATATGGTGGGGGAAAGCAAAGGAGTGACAGGCAGAACATGCAGAGGCCATGCTGCATACATGCTGTACGTTGTGCTGGCATTGAGCGCCCAAGCTCACACTGTGTGCTCAGATTTGAACTCCGCCTATTTGTCATCTATTTGTAAGCCATTTTGCATAAGCTTCCCACGACCCTTCTCTTAATATATAGGATCCTTATTACCAATCACCCCCAATGCTTACCAATCTCCATTTTTACTTAGTAATCACTGAGCCTCTGTAGAGTATAAAAGGGGTCTGATTTTCTGACTGCCAAAACATACAATCCCAGTTATTTAGACATTGAGCACAAGTTTCACTAAGTACCTGTGTACATCCAGATTAGAATCAGTAGGCTTGCCACTATCTCTAAAGGAGATCAGATAGGAAGCACTGTATTCTAATTGTACTAGATTGAACATACAATCCCAGTTATTTAGATGTTGAGCACAAGTCTCACTAAATACCTGTGTACACAAGTGTTTCTAGTTATCCAGATCAATTGGCAGTTTGAGCTCAGCCTCACCAATTTCTGGGTAGTTACATATTAGATACTGACTAGCCCTTGGCTACTATATTCTATTGTGTACTTGATTGAACCCACAGTCTTAGACAATTGTTGTCAGTCCCACTTATTAGCAGTTTGAGCCTTGCCTCACTAATATTTGTGCATTCAATTGTACTAGATTGTACCCTGGTTATTCCAGTCAGTGAAGAAGATCCTTGTCCCTTGCTGTAACAGTTACTAGCAATACAAGTAATTTGCACTGTACTTCAGTTTTCAAGTCATCACATCATCATTTATTATTTGTCAAGTATTCAGTTACTTTGTACATCTTTTTACAGTTACTTGGTTTGAAGGCCACTGCGCAGCATGGCATACGAGTCTTTCTCTTTAAATTTTCTTGTAGATCTGGTAAAGTATTGTTCTGCTTCCATTCTTTTCAAATTGTTTCATATCAGTCAGCAAATTAATTAATTTTTCATAATGAAACTCCCTCCCATCATTCATTCCATCATGCTTCCATACAGAACCACTTTCATCAAACACACGGCTAGTAAAATGATTTTGCCCAGTATATATTATTCCACATAATCTCATACGCACAGACACAGAGTCTGTAGTAATTGATATTTCCAGTTCTGGTGTTGGATGTACTGTTAGACACTCAAACATCATTAGTTCTGGGACATGATCTATTCTCACTACTAGTTTTTTCCTGACTCTCACTCCATTGGCATTACATGAACTACAAATTTCTCTTAATGTATGATCAAGTGCGATATGTAATGCATCTGAAAGTTTGATACCATATCTAAGATCGTGAGCTGAAGTGCGTGCCAAAGGTGTTACTCGATCAAAATACACATTAATGCCATCATCCTCTTTTCCACAGTTAGGACATATTTTATGCGATCCACCACAATTTCCATATCCCATAATATATGCAGAAAGCTCTGTAATATCTGAATAATTATGACCCAAAGGAAATGTATTTGAGTCAATTCTATTTAGCTTCATACGAACTTTGTTTCTAGTTTGTTCCAAAGTAGTATTTCCTAAATCTGCTTCTTCAAAGCCATCTATCAATGTTTGCATATACTCACTATAGCTCCCAACTGTGTTCCTCCATACTTCATCTGACTGTTTCCACACATGGTAGAGTATTGTTATTATAGAATCAAATGCACAGCTATAATTTCTGGAATCCCATGTCAAGCCTGTTGGCCTGGTATTGTTGTCAGTAATTGCACATAATCTAGATCTTTTGGAACTGCCTGATGTGACTGAATCATCTTTCACCTCTTGCAAATTAGAAGATATATCAATATGATGTTTAGCAGCTGTATTTTTGGACTTTACTATAGGGCTTTTTTTCACTACACCTATTGACACTATTTCTTGACTGACTTTTGAATCCCATGTTCCATCATTCTCTACTTCAGGTATTTTATCTTCTCCATTCCTCCATTTAATATGAGGATGCCATTCAGTAGTATCTAAATGTTCACCTTTATAAATACGATATGATCTAATTAGTGAATTTCTTAAGTTTCCAGATACAGATTTTGACAGATGACCAAGAAATCGCTCTTCTGTAATTTTATTGAGAATTTCTAAATCTCTGAATTCCTGTCTCATGAATCCTGATAAACCACCAGTGATTTTTTTAGAATCAAAACCTTGGACAATGATTGTTCCATCTGCACTTGCACTCCGTGACAGACAGGTATAATAAGACTGGTGGGTGTAGCAAAGCCCCAAGTCTACAACATTATGTATTCTTGTTTTGCCTTGTGCTGCATAATCAGTCATTGCAAAATTAGGCAAAATCACGACTTGCTGTCTTTTTATACTAATTATACTGTCATCAGGCAATCGGCAAGTAACTGGAGTAGTAGACTTTGATATAGGAACAACATTTTCAGGTAAACCATCCAGATTTATATTTTTAGGTGGATTGATAAGCTCTACAAATAAAGTTTCAAGAGTCAAACGACCATGTTTGCCAATACTGGATTCCCAACCAACAACAATGCCTTCTTGTCCTTTTGTGATGCATAGCTCTGTAGCATCATTATGTCTCAGCATAACAGGTAGACCTATACACAAGGACAATTTGCCAGCTATATGATCACTTGTGCTTGGTGGGGCATTCCATAAAGCTATTTGTTTTTTCTTTCGGATATCATCTCTTATTTTTTTCTTCTTTCCCATAGCCTTTGTTTTTTTAGACTGATTTGAAGTACCCACACTATTAAGCTGATCAACTGAGTAGAAATGTGTCAATTCCTGACCAGAGTCTGCTGCAAAATGCTGGGATCCTAACATATTCAATTTATCTTTGTGTATATTTCTGGCTGTAATTATTGAAACATTTCTAAACTTGGGATCATTTAGTTGAGGTGCTGGTTCTTTTGTACCTGCTATACGTGTTCTGAGAAATTCAATATCATTTTTAGTACAATCTCTATAGCGCATGTTTTCTAAAGCTACTCTAAGTTTTCCATCTGCTTTTGTTTGACTTTTTTGCCTCATATTTTCCTTTAATATCACAACTGTGGTAATTTGGTTCCATAGGATTTTTCCTATTGTGTTTTCTTGTTCTCGAGGAGACATGCTCGTGTTTCTAACTTTAGAAACATTATTACTATACAAAGCTGCACCACTTGTTGGAGGAAGCTGAGCAAAGTCTCCAGCCAATATAATATTAAATCCACCATATGGTTTGTCATGAACATTTGAGATTGCTGCAAGCCGGGAACTTATAGCATATAATTCATGACATGCTATCATTGAAATTTCATCAATGAATATATAATCAACTCCAGCCAATCTGGATCGTGCATCATTAACAAGAGTGGTCATTGATTTCTCAAAGTTATCTTCATCTCTTTTCCCTCTGCTTCTAACCCCTAACATTGAGTGATAGGTTGATCCATTTAATAAAGCTGCAGCTGTACCAGTGGGAGCAAGAACTACAAAACGATGAGACTCTTGTTTTTTGTCAAACATAGATATCAATGCTTTTATCACTTGTGACTTTCCAGTACCTCCCATACCACCCAAGTGCATTTTCAGCTGCTCAGGAGCAACACAACTCGAGTGATTTGCAATAAGCCTAAATGCCCGCAACTGCTCCTTATTTAATTTGAATTCTATAGCAACTTCTTGCATAATTTTATTATCTAATTCCTTCTTAGCTTTAAAATTATACTTGAAGTAATCTGCATCAACTACTTCAACAATTTCTCCTCCACTTTTTGTATTTGATTGTTGACAAATATTAGGAAGATTAGCTTGTTTTTTTTTCAAAGCCAATGCGCGAGCTTCCTTGACACAGCTTATCCAATCTGCTGAAGACATATCTTCAACTTCAATTGGCTCTCTATTGATTTTAGACATTTCACTATTGCATTTTTTCAACCAACCTGCTCTACGAACTATATTTTCAGCCTCTTGCATATCACACAATGTTTTTAAATGTACTGGGCCAGCCTCTTCATAAGTATCATCCTCTAATGTATTATATTCACCACCATCAGAATCCCCAGAATCTGAATCTGAATAAGTGTTTTCAATATCATTATCAGTATGTAGTCCAAACTT
>Ga0307517_10010346_pt1 | contig 13069 bp, 11 predicted proteins | sample 23_EM_MG_FD_194515 | JGI IMG/M metagenome (GOLD analysis project Ga0307517, IMG submission 194515) | Populus trichocarpa ectomycorrhiza microbial communities from riparian zone in the Pacific Northwest, United States - 23_EM | ecosystem: Host-associated > Plants > Roots > Unclassified | place...
TAACGTGTGCAGTTTCTATTAGCATTACAGTTGCTAACAAAACAGTTTCATAACAGAATCAGTTATTTAACAGTTATTGATTCTGTTATTTATCTCCTACAGTTGTGCACGTATTCCACCTGTCAATACTTACCTAATTAATTTTTTTTAGGAAATAAAGAATCCTTATAAAATAAAACATATAATTAAATCAAGAATCTATAAATCACTTGAAAAACGATAATTTTATGATTCTTCTTGTTTGCTGATATGTTTTAAGCTCGATTTAAAATATATCATTTTGAATTAGTTATTGAACATATTTTGTATTAATGAAAAACTTAAAATGTCTAGTTTTCAGTCTAACTAGAATTATTTAAATATGATCTAAAAATTATAAAAAAAGTCCAGTCCAGTCTAGTAAATTTGTAATTTTTTAATCCAATCATCTTGACTTAATCTATTAAATTTTTTTTTTATCTTTTTAATGCTAGACTTTGTAATAAATTTAATTGGTATCTTTAATGGATTTTTTTAGTGGTGATAGCTGATTCTTATTGTTATGATATTTATGTTTGTGCTTTATTTAGCAGCTGATTATGGGTGTTTCATGTTACCATGCGTATGAACTCTCTAGAAAAAATTATGTTGGAGTTGATTTTTTATGGGCTTGTATTTTGGATTTTAGACAACAGCCTATGTACCCGAGTTGCACAAGCTAGCTTAATGGAAACCAAGCTGGGAAAGCAAGGGGTAAACCAACAGCTAGAACTTCAAAGAGAAAAAGAGATGCAGATGACGAAAATGACGATGAAGGTGGTGGCAATGAACCAGCCAGCGAGGAAGAGGTAATTTCCCAAAAAAAAAAGGCCAAATCAAAGAGAGAGTCGAAGCCAAAAGGTCCTGGAAAAAATCCTCAAGCAAAATAAAAAATAAAATACAAAGCAAGTGATAATAACAGAAAAGATGATGATGAAGAAGGTGATGGCAGTGGTGATAGTGATGAGATGAAAAACCTGGAAGAGGGACCGATAAGAAACAAGCCGCGGTAGGTAAAGCATCCAGGAAATTGGTACTCAACAATCAAAATACTAAGAAACCAAATAAGAATGGATATCCGGGTCAGCTTATACGTATATCGACTAATCCTCCAAGACACTGAAGTTAACGATCATATAAGGTAAGCTTCCAGTGACACTAAGATTTGTGACACTTGAACTGGTGATTTCTGAAAAGCAAATCTAGAATCTGACCAGTTGAATTATATCCCAGAGTTGCATGACCCTTAAATTGAAAGTATGGAAAGGAGGTGGTGCATCTAGTTCTTACAAGTATTGGCAGTGAAATGAATTTTGTCATGACTGTTGGTATATCTTGTTTAAGGTACTGCATTTCTGTGCATGCCGACGGCTTCTATTAATTGTATGACCAGGAGGACTCTCTCTTTCAGGTGGTGTAAATTTTTTCCGAATGGATAATGTTAATAAAATATTCTTAAATTAGCATGACGGCTGTTTGAAATAAACACGTTTGTGATTAATTTCTCAAATCCCATGAATTAAGAAATGCTCTCCGTTGCTACAATGAATGCCCATAAAAATTGTGGTGGCCAACCCATGGAAATTCCGTAGTTAATGTAAGCTTCTTTTTTTTTTTTTTTAACCCGGAGTGTCCGGCCAGCTTACGTGCACCACAACTAATCCCCGGATCCACTGAACACCCTGCAAGCCCAGTAGGCAGGTAAGACACTACGGGAGTGACAGGCATGCACGCTGAGGCTCGAACCCAGGTGACAGAGGCAAGGAACCTTGCCTCTGTCGCTGGGCGACAAGCCTCGGTGCGTTAATGTAAGCTTCTTTTACAGTAACTAACTAGTTTTGTTGCCTATATTTCACTGTGGATATAGATTTGAGATGCGAGTAATGTTTTTGTAAGTTTTTCTAGTAAAAGAGTAGGTAGTGGTGAATTTCTTTGAAGTGTCTTTAATTTTGGTTTAGCGGGTTAATTTTAAAATTTTTTGACCTAATTATTTATATAGGCTAATCTTTAAATTAATTATGTGAAAGTTAAACTGATATGACCATGTTGATTTGACAAAGCAAAATATAACCCAAATAACCAAAAAAATCATGGGTTAGATTAAAAAAAAATTAGTATGACATATTACTTTTGTTTTACTTTTGAGGCGGTGACCCACCAAATCACCCACGGTTAACTCAGATTAAAAGAAAAAATCACAACCCAAGTAATGGGCATGATTAATATATATTAACCCGGGTGGTTAACTATTGTTTTTCTTTCCTATATCCTTATTCTCTTATTGGTTGGCCCTGGATTGGGCTTGGGTTGTAATTCAAGTTTAAATTGAAGAGTTATTAAATAATTAGTAATTAAATTGAAAATCAAGGGCTTAAACTAAGGTGAGATGAAATTTTGGACTTAATTGAAAGGTTCTTATGTAATTAGAGACCAAACTAACCAAAGAGGGAAAAAATAGCTTATGTGTCGAACACGATCTAGCGTGTGGGAGGACCCATCGTGCTCTAGCAGCACATGCAATGTCCTACGTCTTCCAAACTCAATCGTCCATGATGTTCCCAAATACATCCAGACATTCTCTTCCATTACAGTTAGAGCGTGTCGCATTGTTCTTCCCATGGAGGTGCCTACGACCCTATTATCTTTTCTTCTTTTTCTCTATTCTCTCATTGAAATCCACAATTTTTTATTGTTTTTTTTCCTTTGAGGGATTGATTGTTTCCTAATGATCAATTACAGTCCCTCAAATTTTTATCTCTTGTAAAACACTAAAATCCGATCAATCTTTCACAAAATCAATCTTGAGAAAAATGGCGGAATGCTTTTTTTTTCATGAAACCAACTTTGATTTCTTAGAAACAAACCATAATATACATATAATTGTTAACAATTGCCAAAGTTAATTGTGCCCACAAGCAAGATTTGCTTACTTGGCTTCATTCTGCCATTGGAGCAGCTTTTCTGGTTACTGATTGGTTTTCATCTTACCTCTCCTGTTAACCAAACAACTAGATGTATGAGTTAACATCCATCCTCCCACTCTATCATATTCGTCATTTTCCCATTCCATCTTTCCTGAAAAACAGACGTTCAGCACATGAAGAACAGTAAGGTTTTTTATTATTATTATTATTATGCTAAATGCTTGCTGCATGAATATTCTGATACACACAGAGAGATGAATAAAAAACTTTTGCAGTGTTATCTCATAAGATGTTAGAAGGAAATAAATCTATAACGTCTGATTTTCCTCTTTCTTTCCTTTTTTTGTGTTCATTTTCTCCTTTACCCGCTCATCTATGCTCCTGAAAATATCCGTAGTCAAAGGCCTGCAGCAGATTTTGGGGAAAACGGTAAGAAGAAGAGAAGGTCAGATACAAATTTGGCTACTCTTTTCAGAAAAAAATCGAACTGCTTACCTTCGGTCAGACAGAAGCGCATCTCCGTCCAAATGTTAATTCATGCATTGAGCTCAAAAGAATACTCTCAGAGCATAAACAACTTTCTCGGGCCTGTTAGTACCAGGACAAAGATTTTACATGAGAAAGACGGAGGGAAAGTGGTTGTGCACAAAAATGAGGTGATATGATTAAATTACCAGTCCTCTTGTGGCATATGGCCAGCGCCTTCTATTAACTTAAGTTTCACAGCATTAGGGTTTCCTTTCTGAAACTCTTCTGCCACAGCCTGAGGCAGATACTTGTCTGCTATTCCCCAGGCAAGAAGTATTGGTTTATCCCATCTAAAGTCCAGAGAGGCCATCAATACACGAAGTCCCATTTGAATAAAACTAATTCACGTGCTGCACTACAATCTAAACAAAGCTCTACCTACCCTTCAGATGCAAAGCCATCAGCGATTTGGCTTGCAATATCTCTGAAGTTGATCTTCCTCGCGGCCTCGAGCAAAGCTGAAACAACAAAAGTAAAAGCATGAAACCATTAATAGTCAAGACATTCATGTATGCTTACATCCATCACCAACTATTTGTTAACTGCTGGTTCTGTTGAAGAGTGAAGTCATTGAAATTAAAGGACAAAAAGAAAAGCAGAAGAAAGAAGTACTTCTGATATTTTAGCTTACACAAATCTTTAAAACAGTAGTTTAAATTGTATTATTGCACCATGTCTGTTTTATGCTGCTAATGATGTTTTTAGGACAGTTTCTACAAGATTAGAGCATGATTTCTTCTACCAATTGTCTGTTAAATTCGCATCTATGCATAAAAAATTGGAGATATATCAGACTGTCTTGAAGTGAATAAATATTAGACAAATCAAGGGCTGGAAATAGCTAATCCGGACAATACTTGCTTAGTTCCTTTCGAAATATATCATTTACCATTTATCGCAAATTTACTAGCAAATGTCAAAGAAGAAATGAAATACAAACCAAACCCTGGTCCACTGCTTGCCAAATATGGTAACCGATAAACGTCGGCCTTTTCCAGCTTCAGGACATAGCTGCAAAACAAGCGCATTCAGAGAAAGTAAAGCACGTACGTATAAAAGTAATTGCTTCTGCAACATAAAGCAGCTCAAGCTCCTCAGGTACTGAGGAAAATGGCTATCTTTACAAATCTTTAGCTGTCCCTCCATTGGCATGCTTAAATTTTAAGAACAGGATAGTGTCTGTGTCTTCACATCTGTGCTATCGTCTCTGCAAGCGTTAGCGCTCAGAACAGACTCTGAATTGCAGACTTGCATGTATTTATTGATTTTGTTTGAAGGTAATTTGATTACTTCCAGATGGTTATAAGGAAATAGCAGCAGCAACAAAGGAAGAAATGCAAGCATGATTTGGATCATCGATCTAGGCAAGAAATATAGACATTAACATGCAATTGACATTAGCTACTTGAGGGTAACGTAGAAGCAGTAACAAACTAAGGTGCAAGTTACATAGAGATCTGAATATAATATTGATAACTGTTGGTGAATAATATAAAACTATTTCTAGGAACTCACCTAACAGTTTAAATTTCACCTAACAGTTTAAATTTTTAAATTGAGATGGTTATTTGACATGAAATTACAACATGGTTATTTGACATGAAATTACAACTTGCTTGATCAAGCGGTCACGAGTTCGAATCTCATCACCACCATTCTATTTGATAAAAATTAAGCACAAGGTAGTGTAAGCCTGTGCAAGTTTCAAACCCAAATGGCTTTCATTTGAAGATGTACATTAAAAAATAATATAAATCATATCTTGATGATTATTTGACATGAAATTACAACATGGTTATTTGACATGAAATTACAACTTGCTTGACTAAGCGGTCACGAGTTTGAATCTCACCACCGCCATTCTATTTGATAAAAATTAAGCACAAGGTAGTGTAAGCCTGTGCAAGTTTCAAACCCAAATGACTTTCACTTGAAGGTGTGCATTGAAAAATAATATAAATCATATCTCGAAGCGTTTCAAGCCCAAATAGCTTTCACTTGAAGGTTCGAAGCCCCATCTAATAGTTTAAACTATTAGATTGAGATGATTATTTGAAAAAGTACTAGAGTCTTGCTGACCAAGTGGTTACGAGTTCACCTGTATTATAATTAATAAAACATTTAAATACAAGATAGCAGTGTGGACCTAATGCAAGTCTAATTAACAATATAGGGATGGATGGGGCACTTGAATAGCGATTATGACCTCCAACAGACACGAATCAGAAATCTCAATCTTGAACTGAGGTATGATCATAGGCTGCAGAATAGGTGTATTTAGAGATTCAGGTAAAACAACACGTTTGGAAACTTCATGTAAGACTCTTGCCATTTGCTTTCTTATTGGTTTAAGCTAAAAATACTAATGCATAGTGGAACAGATTGGTCTCGGTACTGACAATTAAAGGTTCAGTTGGAAATTATAAAAACTGAAAGCATATATTTAGGATACCTACGGGCTGCCTGCTTCAATAAAGCGCTCAGCCATGACAGCATTTTGGCAGGTAAATTCTCCATACAGAGGAATCCTGGATGAACAAATTAAAGAAGTGCAGGTGAAAAAAGCAGTGGGTTAGCGGGGCAGAGTCGGTACATTTAAGAGAAACTACGAATCATATATATGGATAGCTTAAGAACTGGTATCGAAAGTAGCACTTTCATTAAAAGGCTAAGCACTGAACCTTAGCTGTTGAAATAGTCCAGGAACGGGAGATGAAACTGTCACCGGACTATTCAAAATTGCTAGTTTTGATATCTTGCTCTTGTTTTTCAGGGCCCAGGTCAATCCATATGAACCTACAAGAAATCCCTTTGGGAATATGAGAAGCATGTTAGGTATTGTTTACATGAATGGACTTGCAGCATTGATAGATTATCAAGCTTGAAAACCGAACCGAGACCAAAATGCAGACCTGGGAAGTTTTGTAAACCGAATAGGTAAATATTATATGAAGTTTTATCACAATTATGCTAGCTTGTGTTCAGCTAATTTATTCAAACCTGAACAACAAGGAAGAAGGGAGATTTGACCCCCAGCACATCAAGTAATTTATCAAGTGCTTCATGGAACTCCTTTTCTGCCACAGTTGAAAATTCTCGAAATGAGAGAATTGACGAGAATTAAAATGTTTGAAGTGCTTAATATCAGAAAACAAAACCTGTGTAGTCAAAGCCATATCCAGGTTGTGGCTTGTCACTGAAACCAAACCCTATCCAATCAGGTGCAAAGCAGTGGAACCCAGCATCTGACATCTATATAGGAAAAGGATAATTAACTTTACTATCGAAGAAATGTGTAATCTAGCTGTAGAAAACAGCTCAAGCAGGTAAGTTAATTTTCTGTGTGAGTTGATGAAAAGGGCTTTCCATCTTTGATTCTACTCGTTTTCTCGAGGGAACTTGTTTTGTCTTTATTTGGCACCTTTCTTCTGAAGGAAAAGAAAATCCTAACACCACAGAGCACTGGTCACCTATTATTCAGGTACCTACACTCCTCAAGTTGTTGATGACAGCTAAATAAAGAAACTTAACACACAATTAGATCTTGTTTAAGCAGATTTTGTTTGAAACAGAGGAAAATTTTGCCAAATTCCAGGCATTAAAAGGGTAGGTATTTCCATGCAATAAGCTGTGGTTATAGCTCAAGAACATGTGAATCCAGCAGAGTGGTAACCTGCATAAAATCCTGAAGCACAATCTCAGAACAATGTCATCAAGCCATGAAGACAAAAACCTCATCTCTTAATTTCTTCTGCAGAAATTGACCTTTCAAGTTAAACGTTCAGCTCCGCAGGTGAGGATGCAGTTAGAGATTCGATAGCCTTCACTAGTGGCCATTAATTTCTCATCATATACATGTAAATAAATTTGAAGAACTTTGCCGTAGAGAAATTTATATGAAAAAGTCTAGGCAGTTTAGACATTGAAAACAAAAGGAAAGTATGAAGATGAATTAGAAACCAGGTAAGCAACCTGAGACATGACAACTCGATAACTGTAAGATTGTGCTGGCGCCCCATGTAAGAAGATAATTGTTCCACGGCGGCTGTCAGGAGATCCTGTCATCCAAACATATATTTGTCAAACAAGTAGTTAGAAACAAAAAGGAAGTACTGTTGGACGCCATAGATAAAAGTTTTACCAGTTTCTCTCACAAACCATATTAGCTCCCCAGATTTTACGTAGGAGCCATTTTCCTTTCCCTTGTCTTCTATCCTCTGCATCAGAAAAGAAATGAATGAATGCTAGGATAAAGAATATATTTCTTTTTTTGACATAATGACAAGCACTACTGTTTTAACGAATTTTATTCAACTAAAAAGACTACATGAACAACACTGAAATGATATGGCTTCTTGAGCTCCTTGATTCAAAAAACAAAGGATAGATATGCCTTCGCTAAAAATGGCACTGAACAGTTTAATCGATTGCCACACAGACTCATGTTTCAAATTCAAACATTTGATATCACCTCAAATAACAATTCGACCCAGAATCTTATATTAAAAACTCTTAACAATTTCAAAAAGTAAGAAAATGATGGTTATGTGTAACCCAAAAACTTGAAATATTTATTTCACTAAAACTAACAGACTGGACAAAATTATTGAATGTTCAAGATTAAAGGGGGCTTGAGAAACATCACTCTACATTGAAAACAGTGAAGTGAAATCTTAAAAAAAATCATGCAAGTTAAGTTGTATATATGCTTGATTGAGACAATTTAATTTAGTACTGCTAGCTAGCATAAGCTAAATAAGTATATAAAAGAATGCTTACATAGAGCATTTGGCCAACATTGCCATCCTCAGCAGGAGACTCAGGGAGCTGAATGGAAGAGCGGCTGGAAGGATTATCAGTGACAAAACCAAAGGGGTTGAAAGCTGGTGCATCTTTGTCTTTTTCATTGTCTTGGCTACTGTTTGTGGCATTTGCTATTATTAATGTCCCTCTTCTTCTTCTTCTACTTGAGATCATACTTGTTTTTGTGCCTGTATTAATGTTGCTGGTGGGCATAGAAGCAGGAGGAGGAGGAGGAGGAGGAGAGAGCAGAGACCATGTAGCCATTTTTGGTTTTGCTTTGGGAACGTGTGTGAAGTGAGAGACATACAGTCTTTTCTTTCTTTTGTTTTTAATTTGAAGAAGTAATTAAACGGAGGCCACATTATTGTCATTCATTTATTTTGTGGATATAATTTGACAAAGGGCAGTCGTGTTCGTGGCCTCACGCGCTTTTCCAGTGGCTATTGATGATTCTGCCTGGATTCTATTAACGGGTTGAGTCATATAAGATAATGCAAAGATAATACAAATATTACAGAAAAACAACAAAATTAAATGATAGCCATTTACAACAAAACTGCGAAGGACTTGGCTGTTTGTTGCTTGCTTGTGCTAACATTGGTTATTCATTCAACTTTTGCAGATAGAAGAAGGTTCCCAGAACAGTGAGCAGCTACGGGAGGAAGATGACCTTGAAACTGGGATTGAGGGCGATGACCTTGGGATAGAGGATATCGACCTGCCTGAAGGCAATGATCTTGAGGACAACTGCGAACAACTGTTTGATATTGAACACCATGTCCTTGAAAACAACAGAGCTGATGCTACAGTAGAAGGTGTTTCAGAATGGTGACTCCCAAAGGAAGGATTATCCACCACCTGTTGTGGGGATAGAGTTTGAATCGTATGATGACGCCTATAGTTATTATAATTGCTATGCTAAGGATTTGGGATTTGCTGTAACTGTGAGGGTTTTAAGACAAGCAAGGAAGCGCACAGCCATAGAAAGGGAACAAGAACTGGTTGTCTTGCCATGTTAAGGTTGAGGTGGAGGGTGGATGAAGTCAAGCCTGAGCACAATCACTTGTTTGATCCTGAGAGAGCACAAAATTCAAAGTCCCACAAGAAGCTGGATGCAGATGTGGAAGTACGGATATTAAATTGTATCGAACAGCTGCTGGAGACCCACTGGGCTATGGAAGCACACAGCACGCCTCAAGTTTTATTTTGTTTTTGTTTTTCATCGTATTTTATTACAACAGATCAAACATTATTCTCCATCAAACATCAACCAACAAACTCAAAATCCATCTTAGACATGTGTTGCACAACCAACGTCAAGCGGTATTGCAGTTCAACGTATTTTTGAATTTTATTTAATTTTTTTTAATTTAAAATTAATTTTTATGTATTTATTTATTGTTTTACCTGTTTATGTAAAAAATAAATTTTAAAAAATTAAAAAATATATTATTTTAATATATTTTAAATACAAACTACTTTTAAAAAAGAAAGCTTAATTAGAAAAAACGCAGTGGTATTTTTATAAATATGATCGGACAGGGCATCGATTGGAAATTAACCGAAGTTGCGAGGATTCGGTATAAATACACTAAAAAGAACGGCACCCATAAAGCAAAATGGAAGAAATTTCTTCAACTAAATCTTTTTCTCCCACTGAAGTCCCTCAGCTCCATTCTGAAACAAAAATCACTCACATAAATTTTCCTTAATCCTTGTTGGGTTTTGAAGCTGAGTTGGTGGTTTGGTGCTTGGTTTCTTTACAGGTAGAAAGAGGGGTCTCTCTTGATTTTCAGGTGAGTACTCATTTTGGTCGGAGATGGTTACTCTCTTTTTGTGTGTTTTAGGGACTTCAAGTTTTGATGTGTCACTGAAACATTAACTTTTCTTGCTAGTAAGATTATTGCTTGTTAGCACCAAAAGAAAAGAAAGGAAAGGAAAAGATTGTTGCTTGTTTATGTCAGATCCTGATTAATTCTCTTTTGGAGGTAGATAACTGAATGATTGTGCATTTCTTGAGATGTTGAAGAAGAATCTATGTTTTCGTGGTCATGGGCTTTCTCTGTAAGGATTCTTAATGCCATGGAAGAGAAGTGGGTTGCTAGCAACTAATCTCTTTGTTAACAAACCTGATAAATTAATTTCCAGTGATTGTTACTTTAATTTAAAAATTATTTATTTATTGCCATTTGGTTTTGAGTATTTTGTAGATGGAAGAAGAGTGTCTTAACACAGAATCGGTGGGAAATGATGATGCTGCTGATGAATGTGGGATTGAAGGAGATTGTGCGATGACGGAATATGTCAATCAGACTGGTGTGATTGAGAACCCCCTGCCTCCTTCCGTTGGCATGGAGTTTGAGTCCTATGAGGACGTGTATTACTTTTACAATTGCTATGCCAAGCAACAGGGATATGGGATTCGAGTAAGTAATACATGGTATAGGAAGAGTAAAGAAAGATACAGAGGAAAACTTAGCTGCAGTAGTGCAGGCTTCAAGAAGAAAAGTGAAGCAAACCGACCAAGACCTGAAACAAGAACAGGCTGTCCAGCGATGGTGAAGTTCAGGTTGATGGAAAACAAGAGGTGGAAAATTATTGAAGTCGAACTTGAGCACAATCACTTAATTACCCCAGGAAGCGGTAAATTCTATAAATCTCATAAAATTATTGGTCCTGGGACCAAAAGGACATTGCAGTTGGATGGTCCTGAAGAAGTACAGAAAATTAAGCTGTTTCGCACTGTGATTGTTGATGCTGAGGGCAATGGAGGTGTGGATACTGATGGAGGACAGTTTGGGAATGATGTTCTCCTGCCCAGTCAATTGAAGCTCAAAGAAGGAGATGCCCAAGCTGTTCAAAGTTTTTTTTTCCGCTTGCAATTGATGGATCCCAACTTCTTTTACGTGGTAGAACTTAATGAGAAAGGATACATGAGGAATTTGTTTTGGACTGATGCAAGGTCTAGGGCTGCGTATGGTTATTTTTGTGATGTAATTGCAATTGACACTATGTGCTTGACATACAAATTTGAAGTACCACTGGTTGCATTTATTGGAGTAAACCATCATGGACAACCTATCCTATTGGGATGTGGTATGCTTGCCGATGAAACAACCGAATCATACACGTGGCTGTTGAGGGCATGGCTTACATGTATGTTAGGACGTCCTCCACAAGCTATCATCACTGATCACCATAAGACCTTGCAAACTGCTGTCGCTGATGTTTTCCCGAGAGCTTCTCATTGTTTTTATTTGTCACGTATCGTGCAAAGAATTCCAGAGACTCTGGGAGAATTGTTTGATTTTGAAGCAATTAAAGTATCATTGAGTAAAGTAGTTTACTGCTTTCTCAGGCCTGAGGAATTTGAAGCAGCTTGGGAAGAGATGACACAGCATCATGGAATCAGGGATCATAAATGGATCCAAACATTATATGAGGATAGGAAAAGGTGGGTTCCAGCCTATTTGAAAGAGACATTTCTGGCAGGAATGTTACCGCTCCAGCAAAATGAAACTGCAGCATCATTTTTTGAAGGGTATCTGGATAGACATACATCTCTCAAAGAATTTATGGACAACTATGATCAAGCTTTACAGGCGAATCGTCAGCTTGAATCCTTGGCCGATATGGATTCGAGGAATTCAAGTTTTATGCTAAAATCAAGGTGTTTCTTTGAGCTGCAACTCTCAAAGTTGTACACAAATGAAATCCAGAGGAGATTTGAAAGGGAGGTGGAGGGTATGTACTCCTGTTTTAGCACAAGACAAGCTTATGTTGATGGACAGGTGATGACATATTTAGTAAAAGAAGAAGTTGAAGTTGAAGGAAGTAAGCGGGAAACTAGAGATTTTGAGGTCATGTACAATGCATCCGAAATGGATGTTCTTTGTGTTTGTGGATTGTTCAATTTTAGTGGGTTCTTGTGTAGGCATGCATTGAGTGTCCTTAACCAAAATGGCTTGGAGGAGATCCCGCCTCAATACATCCTCACACGGTGGAGAAAAGATATGAAGCGGTCTTATGTTCTTGATCACAGCTGCCGCGGTATTGACATCAATAACCCAATTCACAGGTATGATCATTTGTACAAATGCATTGTTCGGGTTGTAGAGGAAGGGAGGAAATCACAAGACTGTTCCAAGGCTACGCAGCAAGCTTTGGCCGACATGTTGAGCAAGCTTCATCTTGTAGAGGACCGGCCACCGGCCATGTAATACGCAAGAGTAGTGAAAAGTAGAAGATAAGTGTGTGTGATTGTATTGCTTCTCTGTCAAGAAAGGCTGTAAGCTCAGGGAAACCATGCAGCTGACATATTCGAAAAATGTGTCGGAATAATCTGAAGAAATTGTCTTGTTGCTGGAAAAAAAAAAAATGATTTCCTGGAAAAAATCATTAATTAGAAGTCGCAAGTTGTTCCTCGAGGACTTCCCAGTAGGGGTGATCATTTTCGGTTCGGTTCGGTTTTTTCCTATAAAAACCAACCAAACCGAAATTTTTTTTTTTTTAAAAAGCAACCGAAACCGAACCGAAACCGAGTCAAACCGACCGGTTTCGGTTCGGTTTGGTTCGGTTTTTAATGTAAAAAAACCGAGAAAACCTATAATATATTTTGGGTTGTTTTTAATGGGCTTTTTGATGGGTTTTTAATTAAATTTCTGATGGGCTTGTAATTAATGATAATATTGTCTACTTTTCTTATAAGATTCTTAACCAAATCAATTTTTTTTTGGGTTGTTTTTTGCAACTGAATATTCATTTCTTGCCTTCCTAATAATTTTTCATTTGTTTTG
>Ga0307517_10010347_pt1 | contig 13069 bp, 7 predicted proteins | sample 23_EM_MG_FD_194515 | JGI IMG/M metagenome (GOLD analysis project Ga0307517, IMG submission 194515) | Populus trichocarpa ectomycorrhiza microbial communities from riparian zone in the Pacific Northwest, United States - 23_EM | ecosystem: Host-associated > Plants > Roots > Unclassified | place...
TATTTAATTTTTTAGTTGCATTAGTCTTTATTTTTTAAGCCAATACTACTTCTAGTTTTTCTTTTTCTTTTTTCAAATGTCATATAAGTTTAATGACCTTAAGTAGTGATACTTCTAAAAAAAAAAAGAGTTAAAAGACCTATCTCTAAAATTTTGACACTAAAAAGGGGGTTGGCAAAAATATTATTTTCATTTTCATGTGTTTGTTTTACATAAAATATTTTAAAAAAAAACTAATAAATGTAAAATATTTTACAATCAACCTATAAACTCATTTCATATAAAAAAAATATTTTTAATCCATGAAATTCTAGACAATAATTAACCCATTATATCACACAATTATTTTGACAATCAATACTATCATTACTACCATCGCTACAACCTACTACCAACCACCCAATATGTTTCCATCACTACCACTATCATTTTGCTATAACCACTACCCTGCCACCACCTTCTCAATTCACCACCACCTCGAACATCACAATTACAATAACCACTATCACCACTTCATCACCCTAACACATTATCATTATTTTACTACTATCATAATTTCATATCATTATTTATAAAATATCATAAAATTTATTTTCATTTGAAATGGTTTGCAAAAAACATTATTTGTAAATTAATTTGCATTCATAAAATATCTCACAAAACATAAACACTCTTAAATTAAAAATCTCATACTCATAAAGTAAATGTAACAAAAAAAGAGCTAAAATTATCGTAATAACCTTAAGCTTGAGTATTAGCTATGTGTGTAATCTTGCCAATCACATATGAATTGTAACTCTGTATTATTTAAAAAATAAATAATTTCACCAAGGTAATCACAAAGCAATTTTTTCTTTGGCATCAAATATATTTTGCTTGGTGTAGCCAATGAAGTTTATGTTAATCTCAAATACCCCGGAGTATAATCTCAATGTTTAAACCCCAATTATAATTCAATCCAACTATATTATTTTTCATAAGTAAAAGTTCATATTTAGATGAGTAAAACTAAGTAGTCATTGATTTATATTAAAAAGAAGTACAAAACTCTTTTTTCTTTTTATTTGTTTACTTTTAAATCTTAAATCTAATAAATTTGTTTGTGATCACTTGACAAATTGCACCATGTGTTAAACCTATGCATTCAAAATCTAAGTTACAATGAATAAAACTTGCAAAAAATCAAACATATTAAAATGGAAGGAAATAAAGATTAAGTGCAAAACAAATGACATTTTCTTTTCTATATTGATTATCAATTATTATAATAATTATTTCTTTTATTAAGGCATTTAATTCCTCTCATATTGTTTTATTTGCACCTCTTTTTCTCTAAACATGCCTTTTCTTTTTCTTTTTATTATTAAAAAAAGCTCGTATACATATCTAAAATTATTTCTACATGATTACCTCTTTAACCATAGATAAAACGAAGGGACATCACTTAACCTAAAAGCATGATTACCTCTTGTTCTATAATAGAGAGTTTTTTGGTTGCTTGGTGTTAATCCACCACTATAAAAGTTATACAAGGATGCCATGACACTCTTTGGATCTGCTTTAATACTCAGGTTCTAGAAACTCATCTTGTTTATATTTTAGTATAGAGAAGAAATGTCATTGACACTTAACAAGATACCAAAAAGAGGTGAACTTGACTCCTTATAAACAGATCGAATTTATGAAATACTAGAAATGGTGCACGTGGGAGAAAATGTTAGGCAGCTTTTTTGCATTTTCATCCTTCTTGTTTACTTTGTGTGGTCCCCAACCAACTTTGTTTTGGTGTTCTACGACGTTTTATACTTGCCAATTTGTTAGAAAAATTAAAGGTGTTAAAAAAACTTGTAAAACCCCGGGTAATATTATTGATATTAATAAAAGTCAAGATTACAAAAAATGAGGGAAAGCGACAAATTAAATTATAAGAATGATGATATATTCGAGAATCTGAATTGAAATGTTTTGTTCAGGTGTTAAAATATATAAATATAAATATAAATAAATAAATAAACATGGAAATGTGAATAAAATTTTTATAAAACCGAATATCATGAAACTGAAAGTACCAACGAGTAACTTAGTGAAATTCGAAATAACCCGGGTAAGATTTGGTATAAACAGGTGTAAGGATTTAAGAAATTTTACCCAAAAATCATAAAATTTACTATTGAGGGATATAGAAAAATTGTGTAAGTGTGTGTGTGCGGGAAGAAAAATTAAGGGACATGGAAGGTATTTTTTAAAAAGTATATATATATATATGAGTGCAAGTGAGTGTGTGCTGTAAGGAAACAAAAAAAAAAGAACAAACTTGGTTTTTCAAAGAGAAGGAAGCATTCGGCCAGGAGAGGAAAAACAAATTCAAGCTAGGAAAATTTCTCAATTTAAAAGTGTTAAAGCTTTGGCTATTGCTTGGTAAGGTGCCCTCACACTTTTAAATAAGATTCTTGAAGAATGCTTTTAATTGATTGAACTTTGTGAAATGAGAAATTAGGGTTCATGATAAATTTTAGAGAAAATTACAATTGATTGTGAAATTGTGTTAAGATTATTGAAATGAATAGAGGAAGTAAAAAATTATGGTAATTGAAGCAAAATTTTAGATGTTCTTGAAGAAAAGATTTTTGGAAAAATAATAATAAGAAAAATAAAAATTTAAGAATTTTGATAAGATGATGAGATTGTCTAGGAAAGAGATGATATTAATGTTAAAGAGTGAATAGATCATGGAATTGTTTTATGTTTTTCTTTGATTTAAATTATGGTAAAATAAATAAATAAATAAATTTATATATATATATATATATATATTGATTTGAATGATGAAATGAATTGTGTTACAATGTGAAAATTGGAAGAATAGGAAGGAAATTTACAAAAGAAAAAAGGAAATTTTCATGCTCCTCTCTAAATTTTATTTTGGCAAATTAAAGGATAATTGGATGGATTTTATTTATTGAGTGTGTCAATATGAAAAGTAGAATAATGATGTGATATACTTGTCAATTCAGGAGAGGCTGTCAGGCCGACATCACACCAGAGAATTTCAGCTCGAGCTTAGTCGTCAGGTAATTACACGGTGCCCGAATTTATTATTGGTCAATATGTATTTTTATCTTATTAATTATGGTTGATAAATTAATAATTATTATATTGTTTACTTGAGAAAATAAGATATGCGATGTGATGAATTAATTCTTGAATTAATGGGATTAATGTCCTAGTGAATGGGTGTGATAAAGAATCAATTCCCTGGTTAATGAGATTAGAACCCTGGTGAATGGGCAAATCGTTGAACTAATTCCTGAATTAATAAGATTAATGTCCTGGTGAATGGATGTGATGAGGAATTAAGTCCCTGGTTAATGAGATTAGTACCCTGGTGAATGGGTATCGTTGAACTAATTCATGATTTAATGGAATTAGTGCCCTGACAAATGGGCGAGATGAAGAATTAATTTCCCTGGTTAATGAGATTTGTACCCTGATGAATGGGTGAAACGTTAAACTAATTTTTGAATTGATGACAATAGTGCTTGTTGAATGGACTGGTGGAAAATTAATAATCTATTAGTGAAAGTAATGCCGGGTTAATTGAGCGATATAAATAATTATATTTTTGGTTGATGTTAAAAAAAGAAAAAAAGAAGAAAACTCATAGAGTATTCTGAAATTTAATTAATATATATAATACTAGATGAGCAAGTTAATTTAATGATCTTTTGACTAAATTTTCAAAAAAAAAAAGGAAGAAAAAAAGAAAGTAGAAAGAATTTTATGGATATCTTTTTTTTCATCCATCTAATCGAATCATTGTATTAAATCAATTTTCAGGTACATCCCCCTATCGGACTGAACAGTAGATTAGTTTCCTTATATTTTGTTGGGTATCTTTTTGTAATGAATTAATTTATCATTTTGTTATGTAATATAATGCGTCAACAGTTTATCGAAAGCTCTTTTGTGTAGTATAATCTTAATTATGAATTTTTTCTTTAATTATGTACTTATTTCGATTATATTTTTGTTAATGGTCCTTATTTGTAAATCTTTGAATTGTGTAATGTACTTCAGTTATAATTTGTAGAATAATTCTTTGAATTGCATTCATGTAAATGGGGGATATTGAATTGTTTAGACATGTGTAAATTTGATTATTGAGAAGTTGTGATGTAATGAGAGGAGGAAGTCCTAGATGATAGGATGAGTAAGAAATTTGATAATTGGGGATTGTGGATGAAGAGTCGATAACTTGGTACTTAAAAATATAGAGGAAACTTTGCCGATTTTTTTATTGATTTTTAAAAAAAATTCCCTGATCTTATTTGAATTATCATGTCCTTGCTCTTTGTTTTGAATACAAATGTTGTGGTTGTTACAAAACTAGTTCGTTTCTAATATTTGCATTATCTAACTTGATCTAACCCTTCAAAGTTAGATAATATGAATATTACAAATGATAGTGGGTCAAAAACCCTAAGAAATAGATATTACTGGTCGAGATTTTTAAAACTTGATCAACTCGACTCAACCTGTATACCCTATAATAACAAACTTAATTTATTGTTATATGTTTTTTTTTCAATTAATTCTTCCATTTTAGTCAATTGATTTAGTTTATGTATTAAGCCTTAATTATTTGTTATACCTTATAACATGTTTTAGACTAATTTATTGATCCCAAATCTTAGTTCTAGTTCAACTTAACCCATGAGAACTAACAATATAAGCCTAACCCATAGATATCTTTAAAATCCATAAAAACTTAGCTCAACTTGATATGTCCAACCTCAATAGAGTTTACAATTTGTAAAATATCAAAAGTTGGGATGGATACAATTATTGATCCAAACTCGATCCAACTATATCCATAAACACCCCTAAAAATACCATCATATACATTAAATGCATGATCAACTAGCAGGGTTATTTTTTTTTATCTCCTATTTATTGGGGGGATTGTAATTAATGGACATGATATCTTTTTGGTTTTTTGGATAGGTTTGCATGGCTTATGGTTTCTCTTTTTTTATGGCTATTACTTGGAAAGAGTCTTCATACAACCACCTGATTGATGGAATTCTGTATGGCTTAGTTTAGTTTCTTTTGGTTAATTTTTTTTTGTTACTTTTGTTTAATTCCTATGATTTCATTTTGTTTTCATTTGCCACATCTTGTTTTTAACTTAGTGGGTTTTGTCCTCTTTTGTTTATATTTTTCTTTGGTTTTATTAGGATTTGTTGGTGTTGTGTTTCTCATTGTTTTATGATACTTTTTTTTTGCGTTGAGCCTTCCTTACTTTTTTCATTGACATATTCTTTCACATCATTTCTTTTTTCCTGTTGTTTTTGCTTTAATGATGTTTATTAGTTATGTTTGATTGTTTATTGGTGTTATTGCATTTGTTGGTTGCTTCTTTTTCCCTGCAAGTGCTTTTCTTGATTCTCTTTTACTCTATTTATTTTTGTGATTCTTTAATTTATGACTTTCCTATTCTTCTTTGCTTTTATCTTATTGTATTATTATTTTATCTTTTTTCCAAGTTGGTTTATTTCGGCATTTACATTGGATTGGTTAGTCTTAAGTAAGCCATGCCTTTATTTATATGTTGTTTGCTTCACATTAAATCTTAGATGGTGTGTGTTATTTGTTTCCATTGGTTTTGTTTCTATTTAAGTTAATCATTGTTCGCCATCCATTGTTCATATTTTTGGTGTTATTGTGGCATTGCGTGGTCATCATTTAAAACACTAGTTTCTTTGGCTTGCATAAGTTAACTTGAGAAGCCCTGCGTATAAGGTTTGTGATGTGACCTCTTTTTCAGTTTACTTAAAATGATTTAGTTTCATAAGTTTTTTTTTGTTATCTTGTTATTATCTAGAATGCTAACATTTCTTTTTGATAAGTCATTGATGTTTTTTTTTTTATAAAATTACTAAATTATTTTTCCTCTTCAATCCTATAAGATAAGTTCCAAATATTATAGGCAATGTGCTAAAAGGTATGTGTACATCTGTGATTGCCTTTTACAACTTGGTCTTTTATTGTGATATGTGAATCACTTTCTTTTCTTTGTTGTTGGTTGGTTGTTTTTTGTTTTTATAAAGTAAAATGGTACCTTGCAACTCTATTTTTGTAGTTGACAAGACCTTAGAGTAGAATGGATTGGAATAGGCATTTTAGTTGTTATTGTAGAAACCTTTTCTAGCATCAAGGGCAAGCTTAAAGGGTAGTGACATGTAAATTACATATTCGAATGCTCAAGTATCTATGTTTTTTTTTTTTTTATCTTGGTGTTTTTAGTTGTAATTTATATTGTATTAAGTTGTGTTTTTTGTTTCTTAATTAAGGTTTGAACTTAAATTTAGCTGTGTTTTCATCTTAAAAAAGTTTAAAATTTGGAAGAAGGATTGTTTGCTACAAATGGTTAAATTAGGTAAGAGGTGGTTAGGTTACTTCCTTCAAAGACATTACCAAGTTTGTCCATAACCCTTTTATGTGAAAATAAGGAACTATATAGCAGTTTATCATACAACTGACTCACCTCGATTTGTCTATAAGAGAAAGTCCATATTTATTTATGGTTTTGACCGGTTGCTATTCTATATTTTTTCTTTTCTTGTTGCGTCTTTGCACAATGACTCACTTTGTATTATTTTATTATAATTATTTTATTGATTTGTCCAATCGCACATTCTTTTCTATTTGCATGTGCATTGTTGTTTATCTTTCATAGTGTTTTTTCCTTAAAAAAAAAGTCATCGATCATTCATTGATAAATTGAGTTTGTGTCTAGAATTTTATGCCTAGATACTCGACATTGTAGACTAACATGTGTCATACCCTTACGGTTTACTATATATTCACGTTAATGCCTTTGCATTTAAATGAGTTTCGGTATGTTTAAGTTAACCTTAGAAAAAAAAAAGGTCTAAAGTTAGAAAATAATTTCAACATACACTTTTTCATTTAAGTCACCACATCATTTTCATCTTCTCATAATCATTTTCATCTTCATATACTTTAAGGAGTACTTTATATCAAACTTAATGAACTTATCATCAACACAATTCTTTCTTAAAAGTTATCAAGGTTATTAAAGTTTATAAGGCAAGACATAATCACTTTCCTTCCCAACCAACATGTGAGTTATCATTTCATTTCAAATCATCATTATATGACTACACACATCAATTTCATTACAATTTACAACATCTATCTATATTACAACATATCTACATCTCTTCTTTTTCTTTTTTGGCCAACCACTAATACCTCTAAGCACCGAAATTGTTCACTTAAATTTCAAAAAATTTCTTTACTTTCTAAAACCATTACATCATTCATTACATCAATTAACAACCAATTTCCATTTCCCTCAAATTTTATCTAAGAACCCTAAATCCTAATTCGTAAAAATTCAATCAAATTAAAGTATTAATCTATATGCAAATGTGTTAGAACACCTTACCAAGCAATAATTTGGAATTCCAACACTTCCTAAATTAAAATCTCCAACCTTTTTGCTTCTTCTTCTTTTTCTAGCCTCTTATTTTCTCTTTTGATCTTTTCTTAAATAGGGGTTTGATGTGTTTTTCTCTCTCAGAGCACTCTCTTTTTACTCTTAACTTCACTCTCTAGCCTTTAGAGGTGTAAGAATAGAAGAAAAATGAAAAATAGCCTCCTTCTCCCTATATAGCCCCCACCAATTTTATAAAGATTGCAGTCAAAATGGTCTGATCATTTTAAGAAATGGTCATACCGATTCATCAAATCAGTCTAGCCGTTTAATTAATTAATGTACCCCATAAAAAAAATTAAAGATACACCATATGAATTGTGGAAATGTAAAAGATATTCCTGTAAATACCTTAAAGTGTGGGGGTGTCTTATAAAGGTGACAGTACTTGATCTTAAAAAACTATACATTGTGTTTTTATCAAATATGTTTAATGGTAGTTCATATTAATTTCTTATACATAGGTTAAGTTAAAGATATTCATTATAATACTATAATGGAATTAAGGAATATTACTTTATTTAAAGATATGTTTTCATTAAAGGAAGCGTAAGAAAATCATTCATTTAAGAAAATACTTGAAAGCTAGCTCAAGTAATCATCATCAATTGAAAAATGATCAAGTTAAGCCTAAAAGGAGTAAAAGGACAAAAATAACTAAGATATTTGGTCCTGGTTTTTAACATACTTGTTAGAAATGAACCTTAGACCTACTCCAAGGTAATGTCCTATTCCAAAGCTTTTTATTAAAAGGAGACGATCAATAGTGAAATATAATCTATTATAAATAATCATACATGGTAACTAATAGATCTTCCACCTGAAAGCAAACCATTAGGCTATAAATAGATCTTCAAAAAAAAAAAAAAAGTTGTTGGAACTATTAACAAATACAAAGCAAGACTTTTTGTTAAAGGATTTAAATAATAAGAATGTGTGAACTATTTTGACACATGTTTGCCTATATCAAGAATAACTTTCATGCAACTATTAATAGCCATCACAAATATCAACAAGCTTAAAATATATCAAATGGAAGTAAAATAACTTTTTTTTAAATGGTGATTTACTAGTAATCCATGTATGGATCATTGAAAAGCAATAATGTACATCTTAGATTATGGATTACTAGTGATTCAAGTAGTAATAAATGGTGATTTACTAGTAATCCAAATATGGATAATTGAAAAGCAATAAATAGAATACTCAAAGATTTGAGGTATATCTTAGATATCTGATATCTGATTACACTATATTGGTTACCTGGTGATACTAAAAGTGTATAGTAATTTCAATTGGATATTTGATACTAAGATTGAAAATCCACTAAACAAACATGTATCACAATATTGATGATGATATCAAAGTTTATTACTGTTAATAAAGCTGGAGAGGAAGATAATTTCTTAGAGGAAATTCTATACTAGCCTAAACTAGTGCTAGCAATATGTCTATTGCGATAGTTAGTCTGCAATTGTAAAGGCACAATATAGTAAATATAATACTAAGTCTAGACATATATGTTATAAATATAATACCGTTAAACTCATTCTCTTAATTAGTATTATTTTCATTGACTATGTAATGTCAAATAAAAGTATTGTGGATTTATTAACTAAAGGTTTATTAAGAGAGCTTGTATAATTCATCAAGAGAAATGACTTAAAGCCTTTAAAAATAAAATAATAGAATGATGATAATCATATTTAGCTGATTGAAGATCTCAAAATCTTGATTCAAATGGAAAACTAAGTCATATAATATTTTTAATAACACTTGATATTTCTTGCATATTCCTATGAAAAAAATAAAAAGATGCTAGTTGCAACATGATAAAAGGTGAGCTACGTTCTTAATTATTTTCATATCTTGGTATAATAAGTGGAGTATAATAGAGTATTTTTAATGAAAGATCACCTATATGAGTGAGCAATATGATTGTTTATTTAAGAATTTAGAAAAAAAACTGAATTATCTAAAATATTTATAAATTTCATAGCCATAATAAACACAACAGTGAGAACCAAAGGAAATCATTAGGTAGAGAAGAATATGAGTACTATTGTCTTGGTATACATAAAAGACATAATAGTTCAAGATATCCGATAATATTTCACCAAGAACGGTTCAAAGCTATAAGCTATTTTGATGTAGTGACCCATCAAATTAGTATCTTTATATGAATCTTTGAGTCTTCTATACTATTAAGATAATTTCCATTCATGTGGGGGGAATTGATGGACGATTTATTTTAAGGACATAGTTATTGGAAACATTTGAAACTAAATTAAAAGTGAGGTCAACTCACTTTTAGGGTTAAAACTTTATTGGAATTTATTTTCCAACATAAGTTTTTTTAGCATGACATATTAACATAATTAAAATAATTTATGGGTAAAGGAGAAATTGATTTAAAAAAACCTTAGTTGACATGTTTTTAAGAAACCCAAAAACCATCTAAAACTCTCCCACATAGGAAAGAAGTACTAGGTGGAAAAGTGGAGAGTTAAAATTAGATCAAAAGAGTCCCAAAGTTTTTATAGGGGAGAGGACCTAAGTAAATTAGGATTTAAGCCTAAACCCAAACAAGCGCTCGCATGGCCTGTCCCAGCTCTACTCATACTTGGGCTTGGACCTAGGCCTAAGTTTGTGTTTGAGTTTATTGTAAAATAATTTTTAGACTGCAAAAGATTGTTTTTGCTAACCTCTTCTAGGCTTGGGTTTGGATTTCTAATACTTTGGTTCATAAATAATTTTATTTACCAACCTTTTAGTTTGTCCAATCCATTAACAAAGTCTAATAATTCTTTCGAGTAACCTAAACAATTTCTGAACAACTTTTTAAATAAAAAATCATATTTAAAGCCAAAACTATCAGATTTGTTTTTATTTTATGACGGGTAATCAAGGATGATAATGAAGGAAATTTGTAATGTTAATTACAAAAATAAATTCTCTTTAAGTTTTGGTTAAAAAATTAAGTATAAAAAAAGGGATGAAGAATTTTCTGCACTGTTTTTCGAGATTTTACAGCTCTTTCTCATGTTAGTTTTTAGTGTTTTCTCCTTTATTTTTAAGCTCCATTTTCTTCTTTATTTTTCCTTCCAGTCTAGAGTTAAGTTTAGTGTTTGTAGAGAGACACTTGTGTCAAAATTTTTTGGTTTATTGACCTTGTTTAAAAGTGTATCTAAATAAGATAATGTTGTTGGAATCTCAAGAGGCTTATTGCATACATTCTATTTGCACCAAGTGAAGAGTAATAATACTTGAAGGACAAAGAAATAATTCTTGACAACAACAAAGATTGAATATATTGTAATTACTTCAACAAGTACTCTATATTATTTTAGTTTAAATTTAATATAATATATGATTAGTATGTATGATAGGATTGTGTTTCTATTTCGTAGGTAACTTTATATATATACTTAGTAAGCATGCTAGAATCTTTACATGATATATAGTTTTGATTGCATGTGATATATATAAAATCACATGTTTAGAAACTAAACTTGTACGAATATCATTCTAATTTTTGGACAACTAATTTATTTAATATACAGTTATAATGATAAACTAAGCAATTCATGTTAATTAACTTAATTAATCTAATATAACTTTTGGACAACAAATAATTATCTTTGTCTATTTTTTAGTGGCAGATTTTTTCGTGGATATATCAACTAAGCAAAACTCCTTTTACAACAAACACTTGCAGAAGGTACTTTCCTTCTTTTTTTTCTATCCAACTAGCACTTTATACTTTAATAAGGTATTTTCATGTTGCTTACCTTCTAATTCTTTATCCCTTACAACCCCATCCAAAAATACTTTTAGTCTTTGAAACATAAAGATGCTAATTGTATTAATTATATATCTAGCTGGCATATATGTATATTTAAGCTATTTGTTTTTCATTTTATTTTCCATATATTGCTGATAAATAACCGAAAGCTAGCTCAAGTTTCGTCTATTTTTAATTGATAAACATAGTTTAATTAATTAATTTTGAAATTAATGATGTATTTTAAAAAATAACAAATATGGAATGTCTATTTTAATCAAGTTTTGCACAAAAACTAAAATAGTCATAAATTGTAACCACTAACACACTACAAAAAGATGCAAGCGAACAAGATAACTACGTGTCCATAACCAGCCACTCGACACTTCACTATTTTCTGTTCAAACAATGCAAAATAAGCTTAAAAAGATATGAAAGAACCCTATACTCACTCACTCTCTCTCTCTCTCTCTCCCCCATTTTTTTAGTTTTTTTTTTCCTGAAACTAAAGAGAATATCCATGGCAGTTAAGAAGCTAATCATTGTGGTGGATATTACAGCTACTATGGAATCGTATTGGAACACCATTCTTGAAGACTATCTTGAAAAGATTATTAGGTTTAACATATTCCCTCTCTTTTTCTCTCATTTCTCTTTATTTATTTATAGCTCTTCTACATATAGTAGTTTGTTCTTTTATATGTCAATTTTTTGCATCCTGTTAGTGCCATTATTCTTTTTGTGATTTTGCATATAATACTTTCTATATATGATGGTCGGATGAAGTATCTTTTAATGGACCTGCAAAATATTTGTAATTTTTTTAAAAAAATAAGAGTGCCATTTCATTCTATAACCACACATAAACCGACCCTTTAATTTCATATAAATTGTTTTGCATTGGTTTTCTCATTGTTGTCTATTTCTGAAGTTGTTTTAGAGGTTTTAAGATCTTTTAGTTCAAAATATCATACGATATGCATTGAATAAGCTTAGATGTATGTTAGTACACATCAATATTGTTCTAAAATGTTTCTTGATAATATGAAATGTGATGTATAGTGTTTATTTGTTGCATGCAATGCTTAGAATCAATAGACTTCACTTAAAAATACAAAAAACAAAAAGGAAATTAAAATGAAATACAAAAGAATAAGGGGAAAGAATTTCATATTCAAAGATTTATATCAATACAATTGAAAGCATAGTGTGGTTCTAATTAAATATCTAGTTTTAATAAATTTAATTAAAGTTTTTCTCATAAACATTGAACTTATATTAAAATTTAACAATTGAATGATAAAATTAAGTGTAAAATGAATATGATAGCTAATTTCATCAACTTGCATATATTATGATTGAAGAGTATTTTCTTTATCATACTTTTACTAAAAATATCTATTTTAAAATGGAAACAAACACTACATTATTTTTATTTATAATTATGTATAGATATCACGCAAACACACCCACTCATGTTATATGTTAAAAAACAACTATTGCTATGTTCATCTTTAATTTTTTTTTTTTATAAACAATTACTTTTTATAATAAATTTTTATTTCAGCATTAAAAAAAAAGTTCAATAAATACATGTATGAAACAATAAGTTTTTAAAAAGTGAATGCTTACAAAGTTATATATATATATATATATGGTTAATGCCTTTTAAAGTTATTCATATGAAAGGTAATTTAAGTGTTTGTAAGATTATATGTTTATTAATTTGAATTGGATTGTTTAAATGTACATTTCATACTTAA
>Ga0307517_10010348_pt1 | contig 13068 bp, 9 predicted proteins | sample 23_EM_MG_FD_194515 | JGI IMG/M metagenome (GOLD analysis project Ga0307517, IMG submission 194515) | Populus trichocarpa ectomycorrhiza microbial communities from riparian zone in the Pacific Northwest, United States - 23_EM | ecosystem: Host-associated > Plants > Roots > Unclassified | place...
GACGTCACCTCGTTCCAAAAGCATCTTTACTACCCCCTCATGCCCGTTCCTAGACGCCCAGGAGAGTGGTGTCCGGCGATATTTGTCTGCCTGGTCAGGATTGACGTCGCCTCGTTCCAAAAGCATCATTACTACCCCCTTATGCCCGTTCTCAGCCGCTAACGAGAGTGGTGTCTGGCCATATTCGGTGTCCACCTGGTCGGGATTGACGTCGCCTCGTTCCAAAAGCATCTTTACTACCCCCTCATGCCCGTTCTCAGCCGCCCACGAGAGTGGTGCCCGGCCATATTCGGTGTCCGCCTGGTTGGGATTGACATCGCCTCGTTCCAAAAGCATCTTTACTACCCCCTCATACCCTTTTCTAGATCCCCAGGTGAGAGCCGTCATCCCCATGCAATCGTATGCAGTGACGGCCAATTCCTCCATATCCAACACAGTAGAAACTATCTCCACGATCCCGAGAAATGCTACTCCATGAAGTCCTGAAAATCCCGTGGGCCCTCCCGCTCCGTTAAAGTACGGGCCCCAACCGCGGTCCTGATTATAGTGAAATAACAGTAGCTGTGCAGATATATGCTCACCAAATCTAGCGAGAAGCTTCAGCGCAAGTATTTTGCTATTTTCCGTCATCCCCTCCCTAGCATGCCTGCCCCAGTAAACCGAGGCATATTCTAAAAGGGGAGTTGTTGCGGGGGCCGAGCGAAGAATTGGAGAAAGGTCCCTGATACATCCAAAATTGAGATAAGTCAAGCAAACCTCGGCAATTGTTGAATGTGGAGTATGGAATAGGGTCGGATCACGAGAGAGATGCTCCTGAAGAGTGAAGTGTACCAGTCGGATTGTGGATGAAGACGCCTCGACTGTGACAAGACCCAGACAAGATGATAGGAGCGTCCGTAAGGCAGGAACGTTTTCCGGATCCAGATCCGCAGATCCTATCCTTACTCCCAAGGCATGGCAGAGCTCCTGGGCTCGTAAAGGTCGCTCCGAATACAGCACCCACATCAGGACCTTTATCCCGAGTACTGATTTATATCCCTTCTGGCCTTTCAGTCGTCTTAAAGTTGCCGTGTAGACATCATTCAATCCATCGCCAAGCGTCATCTCTCCAAGTTTTTCTCTTCGCTGCCGAATTGTCACCTCTCCCAGAATGGCGTCCATGTGGAGCGAAACTAGCAGGAATCTAACCACAATCTCTTGTAAGTATCCATCACTGATGGGAAGACATGCTATATGGTCATACGCACAGATCGGACATCTTTTCCAGTATAACTCTCAAAATTTCCGCCCGTAAATCATTGCTCATCGCCTCCGGCTCGGAATCTCTGTCTAACCTCATCTCAACATAATTCCGGATATCATCGGTGTTAGGACTGATGGGCATCACCACCGCCTTCGTGAAATATCTTTGGACATCTTCAGTAACATGGGGCCTCCCGGTGAGGAATATTCTTGTAGTAGGCGACGCAATATCTCTCAGCGAGCTAAGAAGCTCAGGCAAGCCCTTTGGTAAACATTCGTCCAAGGCATCGACACAGATGAAAACCTGGGGTAACGAAGCAATAGCAACCCTCAGCATTCCTGTCAGATCCGCAAGTCGTAGCCCTCTACCGCCAATCTCCTTTTGAGCTTCTCGAAACGCCTCGCGTAGATAATCCGGGATGCCTCCTTTTGCTACTAGCTGCCTCAGAAGGGCACCCATGATGTTGGTGATGGACTGCTCTTGCTGGGAAAGGAAGTCGCAGTAGAAGACAGCAACGGCGATATTTTCCTTCTTTGCCTGATTACACAGGCTGTCGATCACCAATGAACTAGTATTTCTAGCAGTCAGTAGTATTCGTTTCTTGCGAAGAATTGCACCCTTACCTCAGATATGTCTTCCCCACTCCCGGATTCCCGGAGCAAAACAGCACCGCCTGATCGGATCCACCCACACTCTCCCTCCACTCCCGAAACTCCCTTGTTTCTAAAAGCCAATCCCCTATACCGTCGAACCTCTCGGTGCGCACGCCTTGGTGTCGGATATTCGGCTCCAGTGGAGAGAGCCAGCGCATAATCCGCATATCATCATCGGACATAGAGATGTTGAAACTACTGGTTATGTTCCCGCAGTTAGCATTACTATCGCCGAAGCTGGCTGAATATGACGACTGGGCCATGGTATTCTATCGAAAATGTTGGTGAAATGTAGAGATGGTAGAGCGTTTTGTGGGGGACTATGGGAGTTAGTAAATATTCAGTGGCCAGGGCTGAAGAAAGCGGGGCGATGTGGCTTACTGTGGCACAATCACAGTCCAATCATTTGCCTTTAATGAAGGTGCATCGCTGATGCACGATAAGGTTATGTCCCACAAAAACTTCAGCCTTATGCTTAGGAATTTTCACAGGATCAAGAGATTGACGGCGAGGCCGACCAAACGAGAGGCTAAGAGCTCACACCGCTAAAACGATCCTCAGACAACTTAGGGGCGGGGAAGAGCCCTCGTTCCCTTCAACGTTCTCTCACCCACCAATAGCTGATGGTAAAGACAGGAGTATACATAAACCGCAACGAAATCCACCTGTCCTTCCGTAGCCCACACACATATCCATTCCCTTTCGCTGTACGTCCCCATTTCCTCTTTTCCGTACTTCCATGCTGACAAAGAAAATACAAAGCCTCTATTTTCCATAGCCTCTGGACATCCAGCTCCTGCACTCCCCCCACACACACCCGCCCTCCATCCTTCCCCTCTGCCCCCGGCCGATGTACCAAGTGTATTCCTGAAGCGCGAGTGTTGGAAGTCGTTAGGGGCTGCCCGGCATGCGCTGACGATGATTGCCTGATTGTTCGGATAGTCCCGGAACGTGCTTTGGCTTCGGGGAAGAACTTAGGTTAAGCTGCGGGGATGCGCTTGAGTTTTGAATCGATGCATTCGCCGGAAGAAAGTGTGAAAGCCGTAAGGAAAGCTGTAATGGAAGGGAAAGAGCCTAATGCGCAGATGGATGATGGCTAGGGGCTGTGTAGGGTGGGAGTCGGTGTCTTTACATTGTTAGCATGGAAGTATAGAAAGGGGAAAGGGGGAACATCTGGGCGAGAATGATGGGTTGTGGTCCATGGAAGGATAGGATAATTTCGCTGGGGTTCATATACATTCCCGCCTCTACCGTTAGTTAGTAGAGTGAGAACCGCCCCCCACTCCCGCGTCATGTGGAGGCGATCATGTTTTGGTCGCCTGAACTCTTGGCGTTTCGTTTGGTTGTTACCGCCGTCGATCCGCCGATCCGCCGATCCCCTTAAGAGCCGCATCGCTGAAATGAGGGATCCCCGCAAACAATTTAAACAATAAACAATACTCGAGCAGCGCGCAAGCCGCATCTCATGGTTTCTAACAATCAACCGAGGTTAAAGGTTGCTTGCGTTCCTCTCCATTCTTTGCCCAGTTATCACCCTTAGAATATAAAGAGCCTCCCATACATTCAGGCACCAACACATATTGCGGGCTCAAGGACCAGGAGGAGTTCAAGGAATCGATTGTGCTTAAGAGCAGAGAGCCATGGTGAGGTGATGCCAGTTGGGAGAATGTGAGCGAACGACAGATGGCTAGGCGGAAATACTATACAAATGCTTGCTTTGTTTTTCTGCCTTGTATGATACCAGTAGTGGAATATATGGTTAGTATTTATCAAGTATGATAGCTACAGTATTTCGTCTCAAGGAGGTTCTTGGCATTACCAATCCCAAGCCCAGTTCAAGATTGGATAGCGGTACCGTAAGTTAGTCTACCGGACTGGGACGAGTATTCTGGGAAAAGTCGGATTGACGTTAGTGCGGATTTTCTTAAACACCCCCAATCGTCGCTCTTCTGTATGTTTGCAGTAACGTATTCCACACCACAGCGAGCGCACAGCCTAGCGAGCCATCTGCAAGTTTGATCAATGTGATTGGCTAAACCTATGTCCGGATTGAAATAGTGGCTAGTATTTGCGCGGATGGTTTACTCAGCTGGGCGCTCGCCATTGTATGGAATACGGTAAACTGTTGCGAGCCTTCGAACTATGGCCAATTTGCATTTCTCCTACACTCCTGTTCGCTCGGTTCCCTTGGTCTCACTTTACCGCTTGTTTTCTTTCTCATCTGATCCGACTTTTGCCAGATTATCCGAGTCTTTGGCCTCTGGACAGCACAGACCCCATCCCAAAATCATGTGTTTCCGGGCCATCTATCCCACCTATACTGATATTTTGTCTTTCACGGAGCACTATCTTTCTATCTTGTCTTACAAAAAAGATCGCCCTGCAAGCCACAAACAAAGAGTAGCTTGCTCAAGTAACCCACCTATAGCTTTCAGGACCCGCAGATACTTTTCTTAAACCAAGGAGGTAACAGAAAATCCATCCTCATTGCTCCTACCCTGCCGATTGCTAACCTTATCGTCTTTGGGTTCTCCAAATTTTAAACGGGTTAGCAGATTGATGCTGACGAGCAAGTGAAACGCCTAGACTTCACACCACTAAAAAATGCCAACACCAGCCCACAGCTTTGGGGTGAGCGGGGAAGTTCGCTCGTTCTCTCTCTTCATTTCATTATCTGTCGCTCTATCGCTCTCGCGCACTCGGCTAACTAACGGTAGGGACAGGAGTAGATATAGACCCCAACGAGTGGTTCGCTGAATTTTCCATGGATCACCACACATATCCTTTCACTTCGCTGTACTGGTATGCTTCCCCCTCTCACTTTCGGGTCCTCAGACGTTAACAATAGACATTCAAAGACTCCCGCTACTTATAGCCTACGGTTATGTCACTCCTTCGCGCTGCTCTCTGGCTCTTCCGCCTTCCTTAAACTTTCCTTCCAGAAGATGTACGGTACCAGGCGGATTCCCGAAGCCCAAGCACACCGCCGAAAACAATCCAAGCAATGAAACAACAGCGCGGGCACGCCGAAAAATATCTGTGGTAATGATGTTTTTGGAGGGTTTTTTTGTTGGGAGCTAGGTCGAGGTGATAGGTTACCTTGGTCGCCCGGGTGTTCCGTTAATTTCGTCAACGCACAATTCCCTAGCAGGCGGCCTCCCGGGGAAGAATATTCCCGTGGTAGGAGACTTCCGAACAGTATCTCTCAGAGCCCCGAGAAGCTCTGGTAGGTACTTCGGCAAGCATTAGTCCAAGGCATCGACCTAGACGAAAACCCGGGGTATCGTTGCAATAACATTTCTCAACATTCCCATCAAATCAGCCAGTTGCGATCCTCTGCCACCAAACTCCTTTTTGGACTCGAAATGCCTTTCGCTGATCCTCTGAAACCTCCCCTCTATCACTCAGCTGCTTCGGAATCGAGCCCATGACGCAGTTGATTGTATGCTCTCGTTGAGCAAGGTAGCTGCAGTACAAGCCTGCAACCGCGATATTTTCCTCCCCCGCTTGATCGCAGAGGCTGCCGATCACCAACGAACTAGCATTTCTGGCCGTCAGCGGTATTCGCTTCTTCCAACGAATCACCCCACCTACTACAGGTATGTCTTGCCCACTCCCAGACTCCCAGAGCAAAACAGGGCCGCCTTATCATCTGCATCCTGATTACCCCTCCACCCCCGAAACTGGTGCGTTTCTAAAAACCAATCCCCTACGCCTTCGGACCCATCAATGCACACCCCTTGGTGCCTGTTATTTGGCTCTAGGGGTGAGAGCCAGCACATGATCCTTGCGTCCTTGTCGGACTCATAGAAGGCGGTGTTGAAACTACCTATTATGTTGCCGTGACCGATGCTAAGTTAACCGAATGTGAAATTGGGCCACGATATCCTATCCAAAATGTTGGTGAGATGTAGAAATGGTGCAGCGATTTGTGGGTAGACTAGGGGAGTTCATAAACAGGGGGTGACCAGAGCTGAAGAAGCGGGGCGATGTGGCTTGTTATGGTAAAATCACTATCCCATAATTTCCCCCGCGTGAGGCGACGACATGACTAATAAGCGTTATGTCGCACAAAGACATTCTACCGAGCTACAGGAACACAGGTTACATTTCGCTTGCGCTCCTCTCCGTCCGCTTTGGCATCATCTCCCTCAGTACTGCCCGTGTCTCCCATACTGCACATACAGGCCCCAATACTGCTGGATCCTGGTCCCGGAGGAAGGTTGAACTGTCGTACTGCAAGGGCTTGAATAATCGGATGGTGTGCTATGTCTTTGGACTTCCCTCTCTCTCAGTGGGGTCATGGGAAAAGTACTTCTTTATGTCTGGGAGGGGGGAACGAAGCTGTGTTTTTGGTGGGTTTTTTTACGTTTTCAGAGAAGGGATAGCATACCGTCCAATAATTTAACTTTTTACCGTAGTGGTGTTCAAAGAATCAATCATGTTTAAGAGTGCCATTGTGAGGTGATACCGATCGCGAGAATGTAACTGGTCCCCAATCCATAGGACGAAATTTCTATCTTGGTGTTTGCTTCGTTTTTTACCTGTAAGATAGTGGAATGTAAAGTTAGTAACTATCAGGTAGCCATTTGGTCTCGTGGTGTTAAAAGGAGCTTCTTGACATCACCGGTCGCAGCACTTGGTTCAAGACTTACTTGAAAGAGAGCCTGCGGATTTGGCATATATTTTATCCTGGCGAATTCAGTCCTAGAATCTAGCTAGTATGCCAAACAAAATTAACGAATAGTAGAGGAGATCATACGCTCTAGACCACCAATCCTCCAAGTCCAAAACAGGCTACAGAAACAGAAATCGATCGGTTGGCCAAGTAATGTGATTCCGTATGCCCTTTGTCTCTGATCAGTGCTTATCCTATATCCACAGCATATGTTTATCCTAGCTGTACCTGTCCGGAGGGTACAAATATTGTGTCTTTCATTAGGCACTATCTATACCTCGCTTTGCTGGGGAAAAGATCTTTACACGGTAATGAATAGATAGTGGCTTGTTAGAGCGGAAGCAGCCAATATTTCTATGGCTTTGATGTCCCATAACCGCTTTCTTAAGACTCGTGGGGCGGGAGAAACCTTTCCCTTCCTTGCCGCTAACCAGCCAGTCGCCAATTGTAAGGCAACCCGTCGGATTCACCTGCTTGGCAGCAGGGTTGGCAGGACTCGCAGCCCTACCGATGAGGTCTAGGCTCTCCAATCTCCCAGTTCCCGAAGACCAGGTTTTAAATACACTACCATACATGACAGATGGCTCAATACTAACTCACTGTGAGTGTGAATTGAACACCTTGGCTCCCGCTAATTGCGACACGGGTCAATCCGTTCTTGACATGTTAGCCACTCACCAGCTAGGCATTCCCCAGAGTGTCTCCCCGGGAACAAATGCTCATTCCACCAACAGCTTGATTTCGGTATTTTATCGGCAATTTTTATGTATCATAACATATCTCTTGCCAAGTTGTCGGTAGATTCCAACGGTGTCTTTATCATGAGAGTCTCTTTGATTTTTTATAAAACATAATTCGTGCTTTGAACAATTGCTGAATATGAAACTGTCAGCCTGAGTATTATAGAGGGTTCCGAGTAGCCGACTGGTCAATCTTGGGAGGTAGGACGGCTCGGTCGGTCATGGCTGATGTCAACAACCGAGCCGGACCAGTCTGTAAAAGCTCGTATATGCGTGACCATGTTATGCCAAAAATTGAATCCCGTAATCAGTACGCGCTCTGACTTGAGCTGGATAAGCGCAGCCATGATAGTGATCGGTGTAGGAAATTTAACGATATTCTAGAATGATGGTGGCACGATCGTATAGGGGGGGTAACAGGAGAGGGGTGTCGTGGTGTCTATTCTCTATGAAGGTTGCTAGCTAAAGGTCACCCTAAGGAGTGCAAACTCTACATGTCTAACCATATACATCCATTCATCCCCTGGGTGCTGACTCGTCCACTCTTTGATATTCCTCCATCACATGGGTGCTTCCTGTTGCCTCCACTCCTCTCTGCGCCTGATACAACACTCTACTACTCAGATTGTTATACGATTCAGAAGCAGCAGGAGGGTAGAGAGAGTGAGTATCCAGTGGATATCCTGAATAATCCATGGAAATAATCAGTTCCAATCAAGAGAATATTTATTTGAAAGCGGTAGACCAGGGGAAGGTCAACAAACTAAGGGCATGGCGGATACTAAGAGCCCGTTTACCTATAGAGGTACGTCTAACAGCTTGAAACTATGCCGTTAAGGGGGACTTGACCGTGGGGAAGAGTGCGGCGGAATCGATGGCGTTTACAGAGAGAAGTCAACATAACTTTTGACGGTTGAGCTGCAAGGACCTAGCACCGTGCAAAATTGGTAAAACACTTTCGCGCCGTTTATCAGATCACGGTTGAAACGCCACCGTCTAATCCAACCACCGATTACCAATTTAATTTTTAGAAATAGAGGGAGAGTTGAAGGTGTGTAAAGAAAACAGAAATAGTTCTATGTTTAGCTAATATATTATCTAGTATATAGTTTAAAGCCCGCTTATCTAACTGACTTTCTTTGACGGTCGGCACTGTCTCTGGTTGCCAGACAACTGTCTATTATAGGTAAACGGGCCCTAGGCTAGGGGTCACCTAGAGCCTCCGGTCGAAAAAAGGGAAAGTGTGGAAAGGAAAAGTCAGAAATGTTGAAATTCTTTGGTGCGGCTGATCACCGTGCTTGTCACGTCGCATACCGTATACTCGAGTACTGTGTTCCGCGATCGTTCCATTGTTTGAAAAATATCTTGGAACCTGGCTTTGGATCGCCCCCGTAGCGGAAGCAATACCGCAGAGCCTGCGGTACTCCATGCGCACACATCCGATCCCTCTACCCCTCTGATAACGCTTTGGATAAGTGCTTGGAATCAGTGGAGCGGCGGAAGGAATGCGACTCTGAATGCGTCTGTTACTGGAGAGCGTCGGATGCGTGGAGGCTGCGGAGGGTGAATTTTTCTCTGTGATGTTTGTCTTTCTTTGTTAACATGATATTTGTGCGGGAGGGTAAGGGAGACATGCGTGGAAGAGAATGGATCTGTGTTGCGCTCCATGGAAGGATAGGAGGAAGGCTGCGTTGTTGTTTTATTTATACTCCTGTCTTTACCGCCAGGTAGTTTAGTTAGTTGAGCATCGTGAGTTGTGAGTGTGAGCGAGCACGTGGATGAGAGGAAATTCCCCCCTCTAAGTTGGGTGTTGACGATCCGTCCCTAGTTGTTGCTTTAATCTTGACATTTTGTTTCGCTTCGCCAGTTGTCGCCGATTAGCCATCACGGCTCAATAAGAAACCCGGTTGCTGGATCGGCTCGAGGACACCTAGCGCTCCAATCAAACCCCCAGAAGCCCTATCCGCATTTCCTGATTTTTTCTACTGGAGCCTTCAGTCAGCGGTGATTTTGTTTGGTCTATTTATTAACCCCCCCGGTTAGCTGACCCCCCTCAGTCGGTGAAATAAAATTATAAAAACGTGACCCCTTCCGAAGCCAAGATCATAAAGAGCTACTATATCTATTTAGTCTAAGTTGTGCACAGATAAGCAAAAAAACTGCAAGTTAGGAAAGCCCAATTTCAACCGTAACAGTACTCAGAATTTTCTGGTATTTGTGAACACCACTGCCCTTACATATCACCGAAATCCTGAGGCCTTGATCGAATTTTTCCCCTTATGCAACAGAAGCTGTGTTTACAAACGTTAGAAAATTACGAGTACTAGTACCGAAAAACAAGGAAACTGGGCAAATCTGCATCTATCAAAAGCGGGGAAGCCAAGGGTCACCGACTATCACAGAAAACAAACCTGCCTGGAAAAAGTTTCCCAATTCACAATCAATTCAACTTGCTCTTGCTAATTCACAAACTCTTCACTCAATTCAAACCCAGGGCCGAACCCTTTCCAGATGTCCGACTATCCCCAAGTGATCCTCCCCTGCTGTCCACTTTTCCCAAAATTTTCTTTATCCACCAACAGTCCAGGCCATTCCTCAGCTGTGTCGTGGCGCCGTGGTGGAAAAAAAAAGAGAGAAGTGAAAAGATAGTTGCCTTACCTCGAGTCGCCCCCCCCCCCCGCCCCCGGTGCCTGCACGAGTCCAAAACTGCCACGCAGTGCTACCTTCGGAATGCTTTCCCGAAACACAAATATCAAAGTTGTTGGAAGTCGATAGTTGTGAGAGATCAAGAAAGCTGACAGATTAGGGAAAAGACGGGATAATAGCTTTAATGATTTCGCTTGTTTTAGAAGGAGGGGTTGACGGGAGGATAGTGGAAAGGGTTTATTGTCATGTGTTTCCTTTATTATTATTACCGAGGTGCTAAAGCGGTGACTTTCGTTCGGAGCTAAATAATCCCCATGTAACTTAGAGTTCCCAACCTGGCGAAGAAAACAACAAACAGTGAGAAATTATTGAACTGTGGGAAAGTGCTTAAAATAACATAGTGGGCAATCGCCGCTCAGACTATAGGAAGAGTTAAACTTTCGTCGATGATGGTCGGGGGTGAAAGCAGGTGAACGGAAACCATAAACTGTAGAATTAAAGAGCAAAGAGTGTGTAGATACAAAGTCAAGTCCTCAGTGTTTCTCCTTATCCTTGTCCCCCGCATAGAAACCCCACAATCCTTGCTAGTTCGTGATTACCAATCACTCATGTCCTGGGAGCACACCCACCGCTTTTCTTTCGAGCTAACTAGTTAACAATGCAACCGTTCCCCACCCATGGGATGGAAGCAGCCATCTGAGTAAACTCCATAGACCAATCTGTAGCCTCACAGCAAGCAGGCAAATGCTATTATTCATGAAGGAGAGATTGGTAGGTGTGGCAGATGATAGAGTTATTGAGATGGTTTTATTATTCACGTATAGATTTATGTTTGGTTAGTCAGTCAGTTTTGATGAAGATGAGAAGCGAATGAAGTTCCCGATTATACCTACCCTTGCTTTTTAGTCCTTGTCTACTTTGACCGTTTGACCCTTACCCTATTTATTCTCTGCAACAACAAAACAAACACATGCCCGAAGCCAAAGAGCGTTCCTCGAACTATTATATAAGCATGCCGAGCAGCGTATCGCTGTTTCCAACCGACCGTAATCTTAGCGTTTCGTTCCATGGTCCACCTTATCACTCGAAAGCCTGCAGATATCTGCAGTCAGGTTAGCCGGGTCAGATCGGCTCTCAAAGCCGGACTGGCCGCTTGCGAACACTGCCTAAATGAGCTACAGTATTGTGATACTGCGGGTAGTTTCAGTTTGTACTTGTTTTTTGTTTTTTTCCGCCTTCAATTTCCGAGGAAAGGATGCACCCTCGCATATCGCTCATTTGAAGGTCGCATGGGACTCAAGCCCACCGGCACCAGTGTTGCAAAGAAGGCCGTTGATGATCGAACCCGGGGGGTTAGAAGGGGGGGTTTGAATCGGGGCTTCTGAAAATGGGGATTGAAGGGGGGGGTTCTTTAATGTCTTAGTAAGCAAAAATAGCAGGGACTCTGATGGGAATTTGAATTTCTACCTTTAACCCAGATATGCGAGTATTTATTGCTCAGAAACCGGGGAAGTGGAGTGCCAGTCCTAGTCTATTTGCTTTTTCTGCTACATTTTGCCCTCTTTTCCTATCATTTCATTTGTTTCTTTGCTTCCAACTGCCTTCAGATATCATGGTTTACCGATTTGTTAGAAGGGGTTCTACCTTATAACCCCCCGGTTCGAAAAAGCGCGTTCCTAGCCTTCGATCATTTTTTGATCGAACCCCCCCCTTCATTGCAACATTGACCGGCACCATACCACTAGAGCCCCCGCCGGTATGATATTAGAAGGATCTCCCATCAGGTAGGGTTAGGGTTGAAGGGTGATAATCTGGGATCTCCCACAGGCATAGAGCAGAAGTATCAGAGTATGATCACAGGCAAAGGAAGCTGCTGGGAACCAGCTGGTGGTCGTGGGAAAAATATATATGAAGGAACCATACTAACTGCTTAGGAACCCGGGCGATGTTTCTGGCCCACAATCCATTCCTACTCAATTGCTTATAAAGGGCGTACTGTAATATACACTAGTGTGCACAGAATAGTATGCAAATTGTAACAGGACGAATAGCGGGAAAGAAGGAGAGAGAATATGAAAATAGGATGATGTCTAAGTAGAACCCCGGGAGAGGGGAAGGAGGAAGAAAAAAATAAGTTAGAAAGCAGCAAAATCGCAACGAGCTAGAAGAAACTAGAAAATACAGGCTGATTAAAGCCGATTACATCTAAATCTGCGGTGTTCTTGGGTGCCCCCCCCCTATGGAAGAAAAGTACAGCGAATAACGAGAAAGGACAGATGTGAAGAACTGAAGCGAAGGGGCGAATAAGAGGTGGGGAGAGAACTCTCCTGGACCGCAAATAAGGGATTAGTTAGGTGTTGCTAGGGTTGATCTTGTTTTTCCTTGGGCAGCAGCAGAGCCTTAGGAGGAGCCAGATGGAGGGAGGTTGAGACTGTCTGGGCGATTGAGCTGAGGGCTCGCTATCTGAGGGGTTATGAACGGAATCCCTGAGGTCAGGTAATCTCGGCTGTTGGTTGTAGACAACAGATGGCGCAGATTGGCGATCAAAGTCTGTCATGTTGGTGTCCGGGTCGTGGGGTCTGAATTGCGTCTTTCCCGCACACTCGTCACAAGGGAGAGTGGAGGGTGGGAGGGATGATGGGCCACCGCAATCTACCGCGGCGGAATTGAGATGGCCCTGCTCCCGTGGGATGCTGGCAATCCCATTATGCCCTTCGGGGAGAGCCAACCGCTGCGGGATTTTGCTCCTGCTATCCGGCATAGGGGGGCAGAGAGATTTCCGTCCCATGAGTATATTTACAATCACATCATGCCCTTTCTCAGCCGCCCATAAGAGTGGTGTCCTGTCATATTCGGTGTCTGCCCGGCCGGGATTGACGTCGCCTCGTTCCAAAAGCATATTTACTACCCCCTCATGCCCGTTCTTGGCTGCCCACGAGAGTGGTGTCTGGCCATATTTGTCTGCATGGTCGGGATTGACATCGCCTCGTTCCAAAAGCATCTTTACTACCCCCTCATGCCCGTTCTCAGCCGCCAACGAGAGTGGTGTCCGGCCATAAAAGGTGTCCACCTGGTCGGGATTGACGTCGCCTCGTTCCAAAAGCATCT